>OEIV010000455.1_pt1 | contig 22266 bp, 24 predicted proteins | sample 1539231 | NCBI WGS metagenome assembly OEIV01 (sample SAMN03794762, study PRJEB22550) | activated sludge metagenome | feature: wastewater treatment plant; material: activated sludge; isolation source: Wastewater treatment plant of a petroleum refinery complex | place: Argentina: Buenos Aires ... | reverse complement strand
AAGAGGACCGCTTCTTCGCCACCATCGAGCACGGCATGGCCATCCTCGAAGGCGAGCTCGCCGCGATGGCGAAATCCGGAACCAGGGTGTTCAATGGCGAGACGGCGTTCAAGCTGCACGACACCTTCGGTTTCCCGCTCGACCTCACCGCCGACATCTGCCGCGAACGCGCTGTCACGGTCGATGCCGCCGCCTTCGACGCCGCCATGGCGCGCCAGAAGGAGCAGGCGCGTGCCGCCGGCAAGTTCAAGATGGCGACTGCGCTGGACTACGACGGCCCGGCCAGCGCCTTCCACGGCTACGAGAAACTCGAAACCCCGGCGAAAATCCTCGCGCTTTACAAGGACGGCACACCAGCGAAGGAATTGAACGAAGGCGAGTTCGGCGTCGTCGTGCTTGACGATACGCCCTTCTACGCCGAATCCGGCGGCCAGGTCGGCGATCGCGGCGAGATCAAGGGTGCGGGCCTGTTCGCGGTCGAGGACACGCAGAAGATCCAGGCCACGGTGTTCGGCCACCACGGCATCGTCAAGACCGGCAAGCTGGCCGTCGGTCAGGCAGTAACGGCGCGCGTCGATGTGGCCGCCCGGGCAGCCACGGCGCGCAATCACTCGGTGACGCACCTGATGCACAAGGCGCTGCGCGAAGTGCTTGGCGCCCATGTGCAGCAGAAGGGCTCGCAGGTCGATCCCGACAAGACTCGCTTCGACTTCGCCCACACCGGTCCGATGAGCGCCGAGGAAATCCGCGAGGTCGAGGAAATCGTCAATGCCGAAATCCTCGCCAACGCCGCCACCGATAGCCGGGTCATGGCGATCACCGAGGCGCAGAAGTCGGGCGCGATGATGCTGTTCGGCGAGAAGTACGGCGACGAAGTGCGCGTGGTCGGCATCGGTTCCTCGAAGGAGCTCTGCGGCGGCACCCACGTAGCCCGCAGTGGCGACATCGGCCTGTTCAAGATCGTCGCCGAAGCCGGCGTCGCGGCCGGCGTGCGCCGCGTGGAGGCGATCACCGGCAACAACGCGCTGCGCTACGTGCAGGAGCAGGAGCGCCGCGTGCAGGGCGTTTCGTCCTTGCTGAAGACGCAGCCCAACGAGCTGGCCGAACGCATCACCGGCATCCTCGACAACGTGCGCGCGCTGGAAAAGGAACTGGCGCGGCTCAAGGCCAAGCTCGCCTCGGGGCAGGGCGACGACCTTGCCGGCCAGGCCGTCGACATCAAGGGGATCAAGGTGCTGGCCGCGACCATGGACGCCGCCGACGTCACTCAGCTTCGCGAGACCATGGACAAGCTGAAGGACAAACTACAATCGGCCATCATCGTGCTGGCCAGCGTCGTCGATGGCAAGGTGAGCCTGATCGCCGGCGTCACGCCATCGCTGACTTCCAAGGTCAAGGCCGGCGAGCTGGTGAACATGGTCGCCCAGCAGGTCGGCGGCAAGGGCGGCGGCCGGCCCGACATGGCGCAGGCCGGCGGTACGCAGCCGGAGAACCTTGGCACCGCGCTGGCCTCGGTGCAAGGCTGGGTCGAAGCCAGGCTCTGAGACGGCGCACCGGCTCCAAGCCGGCATCGGCGCTCCGTTCAGTCCGCGCGGTCGTGGCTGCGCGAGCGCCGGTCGACGTAGCGCCGGCAGGCGCTGCGCAGGAAGTCCATCTGCCTGCCGAAGTTGGAACACCCGGAACACATTAGCAGGTGCATCTCGAGGCGCACGCGCTCCGCCACCGTGAGCTTGCGGTCCTGCCCTTCCGAGAGCAGGTGGGTGACTTCCTTGCAGGTCAGCATGATGCGCCTCCGTTGGCGAACCAGTTTTGCTCCAGGCAGCGGCGGAGGCCGGTGCGCGCGCGGTGCAGAATGACGTGGCAGTTGCTGGTGCTGATCGACAGCTCCGCGCACACCTCGTCGGTATCGAATTCGAGGAACTCGCGCATCATGAAGACGCGCGCCGTGTTGGCCGGCAAATGTTCCAGACAGGCCTCGAACACGGCCCAGAACTGTTCCTGGTTCAGCGCCGCCTCGGGGTCGCCCCAATCGGCCGGGCGCGACTCCGGCTGCCAGTGGGCGTTCGGCTTGAACAAGCCGTCGAAGGTCTCGTCCATCGCCTCCTCGTCCACCGACAGCGCCGAGACGTTGATCGAGCGGCTGCGCTCGCGGATGGCGTCGACGATCTTGTTGCGCAGGATGGCGAACACCCAGGTCTTCAGCGCCGAACGGCCGGCGAACTCGCGGCCGCCGGCCAGCGCGCCGGCGATGGCTTCCTGCACCACATCCTCGGCCAGCGCGTCGTCGCGCAGTTGCAATCGTGCGAAGCGCAGCAGGTCACGGCGCATCTCGGTCAGGAAAGCGGAATCGAAGTTCGCGGTCATGGCGTGCTGGCATCCCCCGGACGTGAGAATGCCGGCATTGTTCCATGAATCGGCGCTGTCTCCGGCGCCCAGTGGAGGCGCCGGTAGTCGAAGCCCCGTGCGAGGGTCGGCTTGACGACCTCGAAGTACGGCGAGACGTCGAAATCGCGCGGCACGAACAGGCTGTGGTGGCGCACGCGCAGGATCTCCTCGACGCAATCCGGGCAGTCGTCGCGCGCCGCCGGCAGGGTCTCGATCGAGGGCAGGATGGGATAGCGCACTTCCTGGAAGCAGCGCGCGATCAGCGTGGAACAGATGGCGCGCGTCGGGTCGCCGCTGCCCAGCGCCAGCATGCGGCGCCGCCAGCGTTGCGGCACCGGTGGGGTTGGAACGAGATAGCGCATCAGATCCACCACGTTGCGCAGGTCGTACTGATGACCGACGTTGGCGAGGGCGAAGCCGATCACGCGGTCGCGGTCATCGTCGGTGAGGCCCACCGGCCGGCAGATGCGGCTGTGCAGACCCGTAAAGTGGCCGAGCCCAACCAGGCGCACGCCCTCGACGATGTCGGCCTCGACGAAGCAGTGCGGTGCCCGTGGCTCGCCGCCGGTTTCAGCATGTTCGCCCACATAAAGCGCGGCGTGCGACCAAGTGGACTGCGTGAGGTACTTGATGGCGACGCTGATTCGCGTCCGGCCTTCGACCAGCAACACGTCGCCGGGGCATAGCGTTGCCGCCAGCGCGTCGATCGGCGTTGGCGGCGAGATGCCATGAACGTGATGTTCCCGGCTCAGCCACCGGCCCAGGGCTCGCCCAAGGGCGGCGGTGGGCAGGAGCTGTTGAATGCGCATCGAGATTCTCCCGTTACATGTTCGGCGGTCGGTCCGCTACGATCCTTGCTAGCAAGTATGCAATACCGTTGCGCCATATTGGGTCGGTTGTTCGGCCGACAGACACCGATAAAGCCTTCCTGGCGCCCCTGGAACACTTGACTGCGGCACTGCGGATCCGGATTCGGCGTAGCTCGTCGCCACCGTATAGTCCGTCGGGCTTTCGCCGATATATGTCGGTCGTGCGTAGGCCGACTGTTTTGTCGGTGCGCCGGTCATTGCGTCGGCGACCCAATACACCGTCGGTGTTTCCCCGAGCAGTAGCGTTCCGGTTGGAGCAGTCCGGTCGGCGGCGCCGGCCGAGCCGGCGGGAATGGCCACCGCGATGGCGATGATGGCGGCAAGGGTGGTCACGCGAGTGTCGAAGCCAATATCGCGCTTGTTCGTGTCTTTCATGATGTTCTCCTTCATGTCTGGTCTCGGTTGAGCAAGTTTGCAGTCGCGCTTCGTTTGCGCTCCTGCTGCGTGATTAGTCGCGCCATGCCTTGGGCTCTTACAGGCGGTCAATCCAGTTATGCAGTGTGGAACCCGGATTCCGCGCCGTCGTACCGACGTGCGGCGTGTCACCGCGACTGACTCTTGCGCCTACACCGGTCCGGTGTATTCCCCGCGCGCGGGGTAATCGCTCTTCCGCACGAAATCGATGGCGGCGAGGATCTCGTCGAAGTGCGGGCGAGCAAAGGGCATGGTCTGGGTGCTGGCCCAGTAGAGCGTGCGATCGGGGCGAACGAGGAAGAGGCCGGGTTCGGAAAATAGCGCCGGCTCGTCGATGCCGACCGAGGTCTTGCCGCGCGAGGTGGAGATGTTGAGCCCCCATTGCCTGGCCACGGCCAGCGGCAGCGCATAGCCGAAACGCAGGCGCTGCGCGCCGACCTTCTTCGCCATTTCGCGGGCGCGCGCTTCGCCGTCGGAACTGATGGCGATCGGCCGCACGCCACGCTGATCGAAGTCCGGGAGCAGCCGTTCCAGCTCGACCAGGTACTTGGTGCACAGCGGGCAGTGCAGGCCGCGATAGAAGACGATCATGTCGAAAGTCAGGGGTGGCGACACGCCAAGCACGAAGGGCGAGCCATCGAGCGTGGCGACTTCGAGCGGCGGCACGGCCTGGCGGGGCAGCAGATTCATGACGGACTCCCGGGTGTCGTGGTGTCCACATTAGTCGAGGACAACGCGCAATACCTTACATCTCGTTCGCGAGCGATGTAAGAAATGGCTGGGATGCCCGACTAACCATCACCTGACCGGCATCGGGAAGCAGCAAACCTCCGGCGCCGGAACGATCGGGTACCCCTTCACCACCACAGGAGACTCAACATGACTACCAAGACTACCGGCATCGCCCTCGCCACCGCCACCGCCGCCATCTTCGCCATGGGCGCCCTCGCCACCGCCCCGGTCTATGCCGCCGAAGGCGTGCATTGCGTCGGCGCCAACGCCTGCAAGGGCACCTCGGAGTGCAAGAGCGCCAAGAACGACTGCAAGGGCATGAACGCCTGCAAGGGCCAGGGCTGGGTCACCAAGGCCAGCGAGAAGGAATGCAAGGCCGCCGGCGGCAGCGTCGGCAAGGGCATGTAACTCGACTCGGCAACGGCCAGGGAGACAGACGACATGATGGCAAAGAAAAGTTTCCCTGTGCCGAACGGCAAGCTCGACGGCTTCGGCCTCGGCCTGCGCACGCCGCACTACCAGGATTTCATCGGCGCGCCGCAGCGCGTCGATTGGCTGGAGATTATTTCCGAGAACTATCTGGTGGACGGCGGCAAGCCGCTCCATTACCTCGACCGCATCCGCCGCGACTACCCGATGGTGATGCACGGCGTGTCGCTGTCGATCGGCAGCAGCGATCCGCTCGATATGGACTACCTGGCGCAGATCAGGACGCTGGCGCAGCGCATCGAGCCGGCCTGGATTTCGGACCACATCTGCTGGACCGGCACGAGTTCGATGAACATGCACGACCTGCTGCCCATGCCTTACACGCGGCAGGCGCTGGACCACCTCGTGGCGCGGGTCGGCCAGGTGCAGGATTTCCTCGACCGCCCGCTGGTGCTGGAGAACGCCTCGACCTACGTGAGCTTCCACTGCGACGAACTCGCCGAGTGGGCGTTCGTCGGCGAACTGGTCAAGCGCAGCGGTTGCGAACTGCTGCTCGACGTGAACAACGTCTACGTCAGCAGCGTGAACCACGGCTTCGCCCCGCGCGACTACATCGATGCCGTGCCGGCCGCGGCGGTGCGCCAGATCCACCTCGCCGGCCACGAGGACCACGGCGACTACATCATCGATACCCACGACCATCCGATTGTCGATCCGGTCTGGGACCTTTACGCCTACACCTTGCGGCGCATCGGCTGGGTACCGACCATGATCGAGCGCGACGACCACATTCCGCCGCTCGCGGACCTGGTCGCCGAACTCGACCAGGCCCGGCGCATCGCGGCGGCAGTCTGCGCGCCGGCACGCGAGGCGGCCTGCGCATGAACGCGCTCGCCGGCTTGCAGCAGCGCTTCCAGGGCCATGTGACGAGCAGCCCCGACGCGGCGGCGGACGGCCTCCGGGACGACGTGCGCGGGCATCTGGAAGTCTATGTGAACGCCTACTGGGGCCGGCTGCGCGAGGCGCTGGCCGACAACTACCCCGTGCTGTACCGCGCGCTCGGCGACGACGGCTTCCGCGAACTTGCCGCCGCCTACGTGAGCGCGCATCCCTCGCACTTCCGCTCGATCCGCTGGTTCGGCGACCGGCTCGCGGCGTTCATCGCCGCCAACCCCGATGTCGTGCCGCATCCGGCGCTGCTCGATATCGCCCGCCTCGACTGGGCGATGCGCGGTGCCTTCGACGCCGCCGATGCGACGCCGCTGCGCGTCGAGGACCTGGCCGGCATTCCACCGGACCAGTGGCTCGAGCTGCGCTTCGCGCTTTGCCCGGCGTTCCGGATGCTGGCGCTGGATTGGGGCATAGCGGCGCTCTGGCATGCGCTCAACGATGACGAGAACGCGCAGACCGACGAGCCGCAACGGCATGCCCACACCATGATCGTCTGGCGCGCGGGTCTGGAAATCCGCTGGCGCACGGTCGCCGAGGATGAAGCATTGGCGCTGCGCACGCTGGCCGACGGCGGCAGCTTCGCGGAAATATGCGCCGCGATCGAAGCGAACGGCGGCGGCGATGCGACAGCGGTCGCGACCCTGCTCGGGCAGTGGATCGGCGAGGGCCTGCTGGTGTCGCCCGGGCTGCGGGTGTAGCCGGTCAGGCCAGCAGCGCGCATGCCGATTCGCGCACGACGCCGATGATCAGCGCGACATCGGCCTCCGGTTCGAGATCGGCGGCCGACCCCATGCGGCCGGTCGCCCGCGCGATCAGAGCACCCTCCGGACGTGCCTCGACGAGATATTCGCCGGCGCAACTGCGGCAATGGATGCGGTCACCGGCACCCTGATCTTGCCGAGATCATGCGGCGGCCGGCCTACCGCGCATTGCGCGTTGAGTTGTGTGGATCAAGTTGTGCAAATTGGTGATCAGGTAATTGGTTGAACTTGTTTGCGCGGTCGCTCACGACGCGCCCGCCAGCATCGCCGCGGCCCAGGCCAGCGCGGCGGCCAGCGGCAGCGTGGCGACCCAGGAGAGGACGATGCAGTGCAGCGTGGCCCGGTCGACGGTACCGGCGCTGGCGCCCATGCCGGCGATGGCGCCGACCGAGACGTGGGTGGTGGAGACGGGCATGCCGAGTTTGCTGGCGAACAGCACCAGCGTCGCCGTGACGAGGTTGGCCGCCAGGCCCTGGCGGTGATCCATGCGTGTGACGCGTTGGCTCATGGTGACGGCGACGCGGCGCGCGTGCAGCAGGCCGCCGGCCGCCATGACGACGGCGATGGCCAGCGCCGTGCCGACGGCATCGAGGGCGCTGCCGGCGATCAGCAGCGCGGCGAGCTTGGGCGTGTCGTTGACGCCGCGCGCGAAGCAGATCAGCGTGGCCGAGCCGATGTGGGCGCGGTCGCCGGTCCGCGTCAGGGAGAGGCGTGCCACCACGGCTGACTTTTCGCGGCACTCGCTTTCCGGGGCGACCAGTATGGCCGGCATCGCATGGCCCAGCGCCATGCTGCCGACTGCGGGCGCGCCCGCCTGCGGCGCGACCACGCAGGCGCAATCGTCCGCCGGCAGCCGCTTCACCAGCCGCGACGCGGTGTAGCCGAGCAGGGCCGCGACCAGCGGACTGGCCAGCAGCGGCAGCAGGAACAAGCCGGCCAGCGCCGCGTAGCACACCTCGGCGCCGGGCTGGGCGAGGCCGGCGCCGACCAGGCCGCCGATCAGCGCGTGGGTGGTCGAGATAGGCAGGCCGAGCCGTGTCGCCAGCAGGATGGTCAGCGCGGCGCCCATGCCGACGGCGGCGATGAACTGCGGCGCGTTGACCACCGCGTCGGGCACCAGGCCGCGCCCGGAGAACTGCTGGACCAGCGTGCCGGCCAGCCACCAGGAGGCGAGGCTGCCGGCGACGGTGGCCAGCGTCGCCAGCAGCAGCGCCCGGCGGTAGTCCAGCGTCTCGCTGCCCCAGACGGTGGCGAAGCCCTTGAAGTTGTCGTTGGCGCCGTTCCAGTAGACGACGAACAACGCGGCGGCGATCGGCATGAGTTCCATGGCTTCCTCCCCTCGTGCCCGGCTCAGCAGCAGCCGCAGCTTTCGTCACCACCCTCGGCGGTACTCACCGCGCCCGTGAAGGGCATGGCCTTGCCGCAGCCCTCGAAGAGGCCGTAGTGACGCGAGAAGTCGCCGATGAAATCGAAGTGCGGCGCCAGTCGGCTCTCTTTCAGCATGCGCCAGGTGTTGCCGCAGACCGGGAAGACGCGGCCGGCTTCGATGCGGTGGTGTGCGTCGAGCACGAAGGCGTGCGCCTGTTCGGGGATGCTGCCGCGATAGACGACGGCCTGGCCGTAGTCCTCGCAATCGGACTCCAGCCTGTCGAGCTTGAACAGGCGGTAGGTGGCGGAGAAGAAGCGCAGGTTGCCGGTGCGCGGGGCGAGTTCGGGATCGGTGATCAAGAGCAGCCGGTCCTCGACCAGGCGCGGGTCGTTGAAGCCGGCGCGGCGCGCGATGGCGAGGAAGTCGTTCCAGTACAGCGCGCCGCCCAGGCATTCGCCGTAGAGCACCGGGTCGTTCCGCACCGACTCGGGCACCCGCCGGTCGGCATAGACGTCCGAGAAGTAGAACTCGCCGCCGGGCTTGAGCAGGCGCTGCACGCCGCGCAGCACGGCGTCCTTGTCGGGCGAGAGGTTGACCACGCAATTGGAAACCACCACATCGAAGCTGCCGGGTTCGAGATCGAGTTCGTCGAGCCGCTCGATGTAGCCGTGCAGGAAGCGCACGTTGGCGAAACCGAAAACCTGCGCGTGATGGGCGCGGTGCCGTTCGGCGACGGCGAGTTGCTCATCGGTCATGTCCACGCCGACGACTTCGCCGCTCGGCCCGACGAGCTGCGCCAGCGCATAGACGTCGCGGCCCGAGCCGCTGCCGAGGTCGAGCACGCGGCAGCCGGCCAAGAGCGGCGGCGCCACCAGGCCGCAGCCGTAGTAGCGTTCCAGCACCTCGGGGTGGATCTTCGCCAGCAGCGGCTTGAGCCAGGCCGGCACGCTGGACGCGTCGCAGCAGGCGGTGGTCTTCAGGTCGGCCGAGCCCGAGAGCTGCTTGCCGTAGTAGTCCTTCACGAGTTCGTGCATGTTTTCTCCTCCTCTGTGGGTGCGCCGAGCGCGCCGCCGCAACTGCTGCCCTGGCCGGCGGTACAGCCATAACAGTGGTCGGCAACGCGAACCGGCCGGTTCTCGAAATCGCGGTCGAGCAACGCCGACAGATGAACGGGGCCATCGGCATCGCCGAGCGGCATGCCGAGCATCTGGTTGAAGTCGCAGTCGTGCACGTGACCCTGCCAGTCCACCGAGATCAGCGTGCGGCACATGACGCCCGGCAGGTTGTCGGCGCGGTGCGCGCCTTTCAGAAGCCGCATGTAGTCGTGGAACTCGCCGCGCGAGACCAGCGTGCTGCCGAAGCGCTTGATCGGCATGTTTGTCAGCGCGAACAACTGATTGAAGACGATGCCGTAGCGCGTCGCCAGTTGCTCCTTGTAGGCGGCTTCGAGTGTCGGCTGGTCGGGCGGCAGGCTGGCGCCGATCGGGTTGTACACCAGGTTCAACACCCGGCCGCTGTCGGGCAGGCCGTAGCCGAGCGCGTTGAGTTGGCGCAGCCCGGCGAGGCTGGCTTCGAACACGCCGTCGCCGCGCTGGGTGTTCACGTTCTCTTTCAGATAACAGGGTAGCGAGGCGACGATCTCGACGCCGTTGCCGGCGAGGAATTCGGCGAGGCACTCCTGGCCCGGTTCTTCGAGGATGGTCAGGTTGCAGCGGTCGATGACGCGCAGGCCCTGCGCGCGCGCCGCCGCCACCAGCCGGCGGAAATGGGGATTCAGTTCCGGCGCGCCACCGGTGAGATCGAGCGTGGCGATGCCCTGCCGCCGCGCGAAGTCGAGCAGCAGTTCCATCGTCGCCCAGGCCATTTCCTCCGTGCGTTTGGGGCTGGCGGCGACGTGGCAGTGGAAACATGATTGGTTGCAGCGGTAGCCGAGATTGGCTTGCAGCGTCTCCAGCCGAGTGCGGCGCATGGGCGGGAAATCAGTGGTCAGCAGCAGGGGAAAAGTATCGCGCATCGAGTGACTCCATCCTATGCATTGGTCGGAGCAAACCGCTCGCTTCTTACAGCCGTTCCAGACAACGCCGTGACTTCCGGATGGGCGGCAAGCAGCCGCGCAAGGTCCGCCGGTCGGTCCACGTCCCACAGCGTCGCCGGCTCGCACCAACGCCAGCCGAGCGCGGCCAGACGTTCGCGCGTCTGCGCCATCACGCGATCCGTGCCCCAGTCGACGCCGGTGAAGAGTTCCGGCTGCGGATGCGCCGCGCCGATCAGCACGTAGCCGCCGTCCTCGGCCGGCAGCGCCACGGCATCGTGGTCCGTCAGCGCCTGCGCCGCCTGGCGCAGGTGCGCGGCGGTGAGCGCCGGGCAATCGGTGCCGATCACCAGCGTCGCGGCGGTGGACGATTCGCGCAGCGCCGCCAGCATGCGCGCGCCGAGGTCGCCCTCGGGCTGGTGGCGCACGGCCACCGAACCGAAGGCGCGGCAGTGCGCGAAGTCCGGATGGCGCGGGTCGCCCGCGCACCACAGGCTCACCGGCCCCACGTCGGCCACCAGCGCCATCGCCACCGTGCGTTGCAAGAGCCAGCGTTGCAGGTTTGCTGCGCCTTCTGCACCCAGCGCCGGGATCAGCCGCGTCTTGGCCTGGCCGGGAATCGGCGCGCGCGACAGGATGGCCACCGCCACGCGGCCGGGTTCAGGCGCAGTTTCAAGATTGGCGCGGGACATAGCCGTACTCGCGGGCCAGTTGGTTCGGATCGGCGCCGAGGAAATAGCGGAGCCGCAGCCACCACATGGCCAGGATGGTGCGCCAGACGCCGTTGCGCTCCCAGCGCCGGCCGGAGGTGGCGACTTTGGCTTCGAGGCAGGCCGGCCGCGAGTGCCGCCGCAAGCGCTTCGAGAGTGCGATGTCCTCCATCAGCGGCATGTCCGCAAAGCCGCCGGCTTCGGCGAAGGCCGCGCGTGTGACGAACATCGCCTGATCGCCGGTGGCGATGCCGGTCAGCCGCGAGCGCCGGTTCATCAGCGCCGCCACCAGCGGCAACCACATGGAACGGCCCTCGATGCGCACGGCGAAGAAACCCCACTCGCCCCCGCGCAGCGCCGCGGCGACCCGCGCCAGCGCGCCGTCCGGCAGCCGCGTGTCGGCATGCAGGAACAGCAGCGCCTCGCCACGCGCCAGCGCCGCGCCCGCGTTCATCTGGCTGGCCCGGCCGCGCGGCACCACGATCACGCGGTCGGCCAGCGGCGTCGCCCGCGCCGCCGTTTCGTCGCGGCTGTCGCCGTCGACGACGATGACCTCCGCACCGGCCGCCCGCAGCGGCTGTAATGCCGAAAGCGATGCGACGATGCCCGCCGCCTCGTCCAGCACCGGCACGACGATGCTGATCACGGGCATGGCGCCTCCCGCTCGACGAAGGCGAAATCGGCGAAGCCGGCATGGGCCGTTTCGCCCGTGTTGTCGGTATCCGAAGCCAGCGCCAATCCGGTCAGGCGGCGCGGTGCGTGGCCGAAGGCGCGGGCAAAGTCAGCCGTGACGTCACGCCGCTCCGTGACCCAGCGCGCCGCGTCGGCGGCGCCGCTGCGCAGCACCAGCATGCGGGCGCGGTCGGTGTAGGCGTTGGCCTGCCAGGTGCCGACGGCGTGCGTGTTGTCCCAGACGTAGTTCACCGCCGCGTCGGGCACCTGGTCGCCGCGCAGCGCGCGCGCCAGTTTCAGCGCCAGCCGTGTGCCCAGGCCCAGCGTGTCGGGCGGTACCTCGAAGCTGAGGTAGACGCGCGCCGCGTAGTCGTCGCCGGCCTTGGTGCTCATGTCGGCCGTCTGCAGCGGCGCGTCGACGCGCCAGCGCCAGCAGAGGATCGACGTGCGTTGCAGGTCCACCGCCACCGGCCGCGCCAGCAGCGCCATGCTCTTCTCCGCATGCGCCTCGACGGCGGCCACGCCGTCCCAGACGCGCAGGCCGTAGCGGGTCGGCGCGAAGTCCTTGTTCAGGTGCTCGACCTGCCAGGGCGGCGGAATGGCGCCCGTCTCGGGAAAACGGCCGACCCAGACCGGCGCGGCGCAGGCAAGCTCGGGAACGAAGAGCATCAGCCAAGGCTTCATCCGCGCCTCCAGGCATGGAAGCGCTCGACCCAGCGCAGCAGCTTCTGCGGCGCGTGCGCCTTCTTCCACACGCCGGCGGCGTACTTGTTGGCCTCGGCCAGCGTCGGGTAGATGTGGATGGTGCCGAGGATCTTGTTGAGGCCGATGCCGTGCTTCATGGCCAGCACGTATTCGGCGATCAAGTCGCCGGCATGTTCGCCGACCAGGGTGACGCCGAGGATGCGGTCCTTGCCCGGCACCGTCAGCACCTTGACGAAGCCGTGCGCCTCGCCGTCGGCGATGGCGCGGTCGAGGTCGTCGATGCCGTAACGGCTCTCCTCATAGGCGATGCCCTTTTCCTTCGCCTCCTGCTCGTTGAGGCCGACGCGCGCCACTTCCGGTTCGACGAAGGTGGACCACGGGATCACCCGGTAGTCGGCCTTGAACTTCCGGAAGGGATCGAACAGCGCATTGACCGCCGCGTACCAGGCCTGGTACGCGGCGGTGTGGGTGAACTGGAAAGGGCCGGCGACGTCGCCCGCCGCATAGATGTTCGGGTAGTTGGTTTGCAGGAACTCGTTGGTATCCACCGTGCGCGAGGTGGCGACGCCGATATCCTCCAGCCCGTAGCCCTTGAGGTTGGCGACGCGGCCGACGGCCACCAGCACGGCGTCGAAGGGAATGCGCACCTCCCTTCCTTCGTGTTCGGCGATCAGGATTTTCTCGCCGTCTTCGACCACGAACTGCTTGGCCTTGTGGTTCACCAACACGGCGATGCCTTCGGCGCGGAAGCGCCGCGTCACCAGTTCCGACACCTCCTCGTCTTCGCGGATCATGATCCGCGGCAGCATCTCGACCTGCGTTACCTGCGAGCCCAGCCGCGCGAAGGCCTGGGTCAGCTCGCAGCCGATCGGCCCGCCGCCCAGCACCACCAGCCGGCGCGGCAGTTCGCGCAGATTCCACACGGTATCGGAGGTGAGATAGCCCACCTCCTCGATGCCGGGAATCGGCGGCACGAAGGGCCGCGCGCCGGCGGCGATGACGATGCTGCGCGTGGTCAGCCGCTCGGTGGCGCCACCGCGGCGCGTCACCTCCACCTCCCAGGGCGAGACCAGCTTCGCCGTGCCCTCGATCACCTCCACGCCGAGGCCAGTGTAGCGCTCGACCGAATCGTGCGGTGCGACTTCGCGCACCACGCGCTGCACACGCGCCATCGCGTCCGCGAAGTCAAAGTCAGCCGTGGCGGCACGGCACCCGAACTCTTTCGCCCGCTCCACGTGCGAGAGGAACTTCGCCGAGCGGAGCAGCGCCTTCGAGGGTACGCAGCCGGTGTTGAGGCAGTCGCCGCCCATGGCGTGCTTCTCGATCAGCGTCACCTTCGCCTTCACCGCCGCCGCGATGTAGGCCGTCACCAGCCCGGCGCTGCCGCCGCCGATCACCACGAGGTTGCGAGAAAAGCGGCGCGGCTTCGTCCAGCGCGCATAGACCTGCCGCGCCCGTACCGCCTCGACGATCTTCTTGGCGATCAGCGGGAAGATGCCGAGCAGCGCGAAGGAACCGAGCAGTGCCGGCGTTACGATGCCGGCCAGCGAGTCGATCTGCGCCAGTTGCGTCCCGGCGTTCACATAGACCAGCGTGCCCGCCAGCATGCCGAGCTGGCTGACCCAGTAGAAGCTGCGCGCCTTCATGGCCGTGAGGCCGAACAGCAGGTTGATGACGAAGAAGGGGAACACCGGCACCAGCCGCAGCGTGAAGAGGTAGAAGCCGCCCTCGCGCTTGACGCCGGCGTCGATGGCCGCCAGCCGTTCGCCGAAGCGCTGCGTCACCCAGTCGCGCAGCAGGAAGCGCGACGCCAGGAAGGCCAGCGTCGCGCCGATCGACGAGGCGAACGACACGATCAGCAGCCCCCACCACAGTCCGAACACCGCGCCGCCGGCCAGCGTCATCAGCGCCGCGCCCGGCAGCGAGAGCGCCGTCACCGCCACGTAGAGCGCGAAGTAGATCGCCGCCGCCAGCCACGGCTGCGCCGCCCGGAAAGACTCGATCGCCGCCTGCTGCGCCTTCAGCGTGTCGAGGCTCAGGTAGCGGCCGAGGTCGAAGGCGAAGAACAGGACGACGGCGACGGCAATGACAGCGGCCAGCAACAGCTTGCGGTTGGACACGGCGGCAACTCCCCATGGCATTCCGCGGCGAATCGCCCGGAACTGGACAATAGTCGGTCAAGGGGTGGAAAAACTTACAGCGGATGGCCGATCGATCACAAGCCGCGCGTCAGGTCGACCAGACTCTGGGCAATAACGTTCTGAGACGCCAGTTCGGCCCGGAGCTCGGGAGAAATGTCCGGAGCAATGGCCACATGCTCGACCCGCCAGGCACCGAAACGAGCGTGCGCATTCAGGAAGCGGGCCGAACTTCGCTGGAGCGCGACGATGTCGGCAGGCAGCCTGTCCGGGTTGCGCTTGCAGGTACCGAAACGAATCCGCCGCTCTTCCTCATTGACCGCCACCAGATCGATCTCCACGTCGGCCCGATCCCAGTAACCGCGAATACGTTCGCTGAGCGGAAAGTCGCCGATGCCAAGGCGGCTGCGTTCCTCGTACAGTTGTCCCGCCAAGTCCTCCAGGGCAACCCCCTCGACGTTGGCCAGGCGCTCGTCGGCCTGTGCGACCAACGCATCGACTGGCCGGAATGCCACGGCGGAAACCGGACGTTGCAGTGCGGACAGCCAGGCGCGAAGGAAATTGTCGCGAATGTAGTAGCGGCCGCTGCGCGCGCGCGGCGGCGCGAAGATCGGTAGTCGTCGTTCGATCATGCGGTAGCGCTCGGACAGTATCTTGAGATAGCCACCCACCTGACGCACCTCGCCGGGTCCGGAAAGATCGACCATCGCCGCTTCGATGGCCGCATTGGTACAACCGGGATGCTTCGCCAGGAACTGCAGGACCATGTCATAGCGTCCGCGCAGTTCGCGCAGGAACCAGTTGTCAGCCTCGTTGCGCAAAGGCGACGAACTGGAAAAGAACAGGCTGTGCAGCAAGGGCCGGCGCCCGGCGTCCAGTACGCCCTGTTCATAGGCATCGCGATAGAACTTGGGCACGCCCTCGAATATGTTCCAGAGAAACAAGAGCCGCGACGGATCGTCATCGGCGTGGGCGCGCAGAATCTCCAGCACCGAGCCGATGTCAAGATGCCCCAACTCCAGGGTATCCGTTGCCCGGTTGAACAAAGGCGCGTCCCGGTCTTCCAGCAAGGCCGTCATTTCGGCATGCAGCGAACCGAGCACAATCAGGCCACCCGGAACGTCCGCGGCACGCGCCGCCAGCCGATCCACTTCCGCCTGCAACAGCGAACTGAAATCGCCAAGCTGCTTGCGGTGAAAATACTGGAACTCGTCGAGGGCCACCACGTAGCCATCGGCCGCCAAACGGCCGATCAACTGCGCCAGCTCGCCCAGGCTGGTTAGCCGCGCATCGATGCCGAAAGTTTCCAGATAACCGTTGCAGGCCGCGACCACTCCGGCCGGATCGGAATCCGGAATCTGCACGTAGAGCGTCCGGGCGATGCCGGCACCACGCAGCGCTTCCTGGATCAGCGCCGTCTTGCCGATGCGCCGCCGACCGGATATCTGTAAGAAGAACCAGCGTCGCCGCTCCAGGATGCGCTGCATCTGCTGTAGCTCGGCACGCCGGCCGTAGAACGACCAGGGAATGTCTTTGGCCATGTCGAATGGGTTGTACGGAATAACATAAAACTTTTTACATTAAATGCAAAAATTTCGCAAGCAGTTGTTGTGTATATGAAAATTGCCAGCAACGACGGTACTATTAACTGCGGCGGCAAACCCCAGTGACTCCATTCATGCAACCCGGGGTGCGCACAGCCACAGCGCCAAATGGTCGAAGAAGATCACGTAGATCGCGATCGGCAGGGGCAGACGTTCGTCCCTCTACGGGGCTTGCCGGGATTTGCGCGAGCATTTGCGGGCATATCGGCCTCCATGAATGTAGGCATTTCAATGCACATGAATGATGCACACCATAGGCGGGGCTACCGCATTTCACGCAAGCCAGGATCGATCACCCGCCGGCCGTATCGCCGAGCCCGGCCATGGTGCGCCGGGTGATCAGGTGATCGATCGACAGCGCGCCCGGCCCCCGGGCGACGAGATAGAGCAACACGGCCGCCCAGACGCCGTGCGTCGGGTAGGCGTCGGGATAGACGAACACCTGGATGGTCGCGGTCATCACCAGCAGCGCCAGCGCCGAGAAGCGCGTGGCGAGGCCGATCAGGATCAGGATCGGGAACAGGTGCTCGGCGAAGGCGGCCATGGGTGCGGCGATCTCGGGCGGGATGACGGGCAGGCGGAATTCGTCGCGGAACAGGCCGACCACCGAGTCGGACAGGCGGGGCAGGCCGAGCGTGAATTCGCCGTTCACGATGTCGATGGCCAGGCCCTCGACCTTGGTCTGGCCCGACTTCCAGAACACGGCGGCGATGGAGAAGCGGCCGAGCAGGGCGATCAAGCCGTGCGGGATGCGGTCGAGCAGCGCGATGGCGCGCTTCGCCAGGGCGGCGGCTTTCATGGCGCCTCCCCGATGCGCAGCACCAGCACGTCGAGGCCGCTGCGCAAGACCAGTGCGATCTCGGCGACCGCCGGATCGACCTGCGCCAGTGCCGCATCGACGTCATCGACCTGGTGCGCGGCCCACAGCGAGGCGACGGCATGGCGGGAATGCAGCACCCGCAGGGCGGGCGCGTCGTCGTCGGCGTGATAGACCTCGACGCGCATCAGTTCCAGCCGCGCCAGGTCCGGCAGGTAGGGCAGGCTGGCGGCCGGCGGAAAGGCCTCGATGAACTCCGCGAAGCCGGCGCCGTAGTGCGCCAGCACCGGCGAGGCCGGCGGCTGAACGCGGACGAATTCGCGCGCCATGGCCCGGAAGAATTCGACGCCCACCATCGCCTGCACCACCGGATAGGTGTCGGCCAGGGCATCGACCAGCGAGACAATGAGATTGTTGCGATAGACCGCGAAGCGCGGGCCGGGGTCGGAGCCGTTCCAGGTCCTCAGCCCCGCCGGGCAGTCGAAGTCCCGCGCCAGCAGGGCGTCAGCAAAGGCAGCATGCATGGTCGACTCCTTTCATGATGGCTTCGGCCTGCCGCGCCTCGGCGGCGAGGACGTCGACGGCCGGGATGTCGTTGTCGCGCTCGATCAGCGTCGCCACCGGCCCGGTGAGTCCGAGCGTGTACCGGTAGAGATCCCAGACGACCTGGGCGACTGGCGAGCCGTGGCTGTCGATCAGCAGCGGATCGCCGGCGGCATCGATGTCCTGCGCGAAGCCGGCCAGGTGGATCTCGCCGACGCGGGCCAGCGGCAGCGCGCGGATGTAGGCATGCGGATCGCGGCCGTGGTTGGTGCAGGCGACGTGGGCGTTGTTCACATCCAGCAGCAGGCCGCAGCCGGTGCGACGCAGCACCTCGGCGATGAACTCCGTCTCGCCCATGGTCGAGCTCTCGAACTCGACGTAGGTGGCCGGGTTCTCCAGCAGCATGGTCCGCCTGAGGCGCGACTGCACGCGGTCGATGTGGGCGCAGACGCGGTCGAGCGTGCCGCGGTGGTAGGGCACGGGCAAGAGGTCGTTGAGGAAGACGCCGCCGTGGCTGGACCAGGCGAGGTGTTCGGAAAACGATTCGGGCTGGTAGCGGTCGAGCAGCGCGGCGAGCCGGTCCAGGTGCGCTTCATCGAGCGGCCCCGCGCCGCCGATGGAGAGGCCGACGCCGTGGATGGACAGCGGATAGCGTTCGCGGATGCGCGAGAGGTAATGGTGGAAGGGCCCGCCTGCCACCATGTAGTTCTCGGCGTGCACCTCGAAGAAGCCGATGTCCGGCCAGGTCTCGCCGATGGCGCGGAAATGCTCGGGCTTGAGGCCGACCCCGCCCCGGGCCGGCAGCGTGACTGCGTTGGTCGGGGTCATGGTCGTCGCTCCTCGGCTCGATGGGGCGGATTACGTCCTGGCCTTGAACTCGGCCATCTGGCCGTAGCCGGTCGGCGAGGTCTTGGACATCGTCTTCTCGCACGTGCCCTTGGGCACCAGCGACCAGGCGTTGGCCTGGTGGTCGACCTTCGAGGTGCCCGCGCAAGTCGTGCCGGCGCCGGCCTTGCAGTCGTTCTTGCCCTTGAGGGCAACGCCGTAGCACTTCTCGCTGTCGGCCATCTTGTCGGCAGCGGCGACAGGTGCGGCGGAAATGGTCAGGGCGGCGCCCAGGGCACAGGCGAGGGAAGCGGCGGTCAGGGTTTTGTTCATGGTAAGTCTCCTTGTCTCTGTTGGTGGTATCTGCGTCGACGCAGGTCGCGGATGCGAGCCTGCTGAGCGATTGGTCGGAGACCCGGCAAATTCCTTACAGGTGGCGTGTCGCCACGGCTGACTTTTCATATCAGCATGTTGCCAACAATTCGTGGCCTTACTAAAATCATGATCGTAAGGATTGAGGGGGATTGAAATGTCGAGCGAATCCACGCTGACTAGCAAAGGTCAAACAACCATTCCCAAGGAAATTCGGGATAGCCTCTCCATGAAGGCCGGAGACCGGATGACGTTCACGCTGATGCCGGATGCCACCGTCGTCATGCGGGTGAAGAGCAAAAGCATCACCTCTCTGGCGGGTGTATTGCACAAAAAGGGGCGGAAGCCTGTTCCGGTCGAGCAGTTGTCGCGGTGATGCTGGGGGTCGATACCAATGTTCTCGTCCGTTTTTTGGTGAGGGACGACGAGGCTCAGTTCGAGAAGGCACACAAGCTGATCAAGCGCGAAGTCGCGGCGGGACGTCGCGTTTTCATCGGCCAGTTGGTGCTTCTGGAAACCGAATGGGTGTTGCGCAGCCGCTACGGTCTGTCGAAGAGCCAGATTATCGAAACTATCTCCGGCCTGCTCGACACTGCCGATGTCCAATTCGAGGATGAGCCGGCTATCGAGGAAGCGCTTTTCACATGGAAAGATGCGGCGGTCGATTTCGCCGACTGTCTGATCGGTGCCAAAAACCGACGGCTGGGATGCCGGGCAACCGCGACCTTCGATGCCAAGGCTGCGAAGCTGCCGGGGTTTGTCGCTGCCTGACGAAAGTCGGCGCTCGAACGACGGCCGGGATCGCTGCACTGCCGACGGTGAGCCAGAAATCATGACTGGCTCTTCAGGGTCGAACTGAGACATCCCCTGAAAAGTGTAGGGCGTTGCCCTATCCCTCGCTCCGCTCGGGACCACCACTTCGTGGTGTCCTGCGCCCTTCGGGCTGGTCAGCCGTGGCGGTACGCCAGGCTACGGCGGCCACCGGTGTAAGCTTTCCCGCCTCATCTCCGACTAATCCGCGTGTCCGCCCCTTCGCGGGTCGGAATGCCAAGGAGGGATGTTGTCGTGATCCAGTTTGTCCCAGCCCAGGTCTGGATCAAAACCTACGGACGCCTGCTGGCGGTGGTGGCGTTCGTTGCGGTGCTGCTGCTCGCTTTCCGGCTCGGCGGGCTGGGCGAGCAGTTCGAGCTGGCGACCTTGCAGCGAAGCATTGCCGGCCATCCGTTGGGCGGGGTGGTGTTCTTCGTCGTGCTGTTTTCGCTGGGCAACCTGCTGCTGATTCCCGGCTGGGTATTCCTGGCGTCGGCGGTCTATGTGTTCGGTGTGCCGCTGGGCGGGCTGGCCACCTACGCAGCGGCCTGCGTATCGTGCGTGGTCACGTTTCTCGTGATCCGCCTGCTGGGCGGCGATGCGCTGCGCCGCCTGAAGAATCCGCTGGCGTTGCGGATATTCCGCCAGCTCGACACGGCGCCGCTGCGCAGCGTGGTGACGCTGCGCATGCTGTTCCAGACCTTGCCGGCGCTGAACGGTGCGCTCGCCCTGTCGGGCATCCGCTTCCACCATTACGCGCTGGGCACGCTGCTGGGATTGCCGCTACCGATTGCGCTCTACGTGGTCTTCTTCGACCAGTTGGCCATGTGGCTGGGCAAGTGATGCGATAACGACCGCTTACTGCTCGAACCGGTCCGCGAGCGATCGCGCGGGCTACGGAGTATCCGAGCGGCAGACGCGGTTGCGGCCGTTGGCCTTGGCGCAGAATAGCGCCCGGTCCGCTTCCTCCATGCTGGTTTCCAGGGGCTGCGCCGCCGACAGCGGCGCGACGCCGAACGAGGCCGTCACCCGCACGGTGGTGCCGTCCTTGAGGATGATGTCGGTGTCGGCGATCTTTTGCCGCAGCCTTTCCATCGCCTCGACCGCGATGCCGGTGTCGGCATTGGGTAGGCAGAACAGAAACTCCTCGCCGCCGTAGCGGAAAATGGCGTCGTAGGCGCGCAGACGGCGGCTGGCGATCTCCATGACCGCTTGCAGAACCTTGTCGCCGGCGATGTGGCCGTGCGTATCGTTGATGTGCTTGAAGTGATCCAGATCCATCATGCAGATCGAACAGGACTGGTGGCTGCGCAGCATGCGGTCCTGCTCCTCGTTGAGTCGCTTGAACATCGAACTGCGGTTCCAGACGCCGGTCAATTGATCGATCAGGCAGATCTCATCGATCAGGCGGAACGACAGGGCGCGCATGGCAAAGCGGAAACGCAGCGACGCTTCCATGAATATATCATAATTGGTGGGTGCGATCGTCCCGCCCGATTTTTCCTCGATCAGGGCGCGGGCGTTGGCGTGCATCGACCGATGCAACGTTTCGATGTGATCGAACTCGGCGCGCCACTCATCCCATTCCCTTGGCCGTTCCGCGTACAGCCACTGGCCGAAAGCGCAGCTTCGATAACCGTCCGCCGCCAAGACACTCGGGTCCAGCGGCGTGCCGCAGATCAAGGACTTGTTGAAATCCGCGACCCAGCGCATTTGCGCGGTGACCGCGCTATCGATCTGGCGAATGGCCGAGACGATGAAAGAATTCTGATGATCGACCGACGTCGTTGCCATGTTGTCCTCTTGCCTCCCGTTGTATTGCATCCACGCGCAATCTTCTATTTACAGCATAGACCGGTAACGGCGGCAAGTACTTGATCCACTGCAAAGCGCCGGCGGGCGGACGCCGCTCGACGCAACATCGCGGGCTCAGGGCGTGGTCGCGGCGCCGCTGGCGGCAATGCGCTCCAGGGCGGCGAGCACGTCGAGGCTGGCGGCCTCGAGTGCCTCGATCTGGGCAAAGGTTTCGGTCCAGTTGCCGTCTTGGTGGGCCCGCATGGCCGCCAGCCCGGCGTCGTGAAAGCGCTGGTGCGGCGTCTCCATCTCGCGGTAGCCGGGCAGGCTGGAATAGAGCGCCTTGCCGTTGCCTTGGTAGTACCACTTGCCGAGGCGGCATTGCGTGTGGTCGGCGAAATCGGCCACCGTCTTGTCCGACTGGCGCATGAAGACCTTGTAGAGCTCGAACTTGTACACGAGGTGGTCGATTTTGGCGACTTCGACGAAACTGCGTAGCGCCGATGTCTCGATGGTCAGCTCCATGCGCGTCGACAAGTCGAACAACGCTTGCATGCGCTCCTTGGCGGACTGACCTTCCTCGCCGAAACTGGCCGAGCGGTCGGCCCAGAGTTCCATCTGCTTTCTGGCTTGTTCCGTTTCCCCCTGGATCGAGGACACCAGCGTCGAGATTTCGGCCGTGGCGTTGGCGGTTCGCTCGGCGAGTTTGCGTACTTCGTCGGCGACCACGGCGAAGCCGCGCCCCTGATCGCCAGCGCGGGCGGCTTCGATCGCCGCGTTCAAGGCCAGCAGGTTGGTCTGGTCGGCGATTTCCTTGATCAGGCGGACGATGCCGCCGATCTGGGTGGTTCGCGAGGTCAGCGAATCGACGTGTCTGGCCATCGCCGCGCTGTCGTTGGCCATGGTGCGAAGACTTTCCGCGATCGCCAGCATGGCGTCGTGGTTGGCGCTCGAGGCGGCGGCGGCTTCGGCGGCGTTGCGCTTTTCGTTTTCCATGGCGCCGGCCACGAAAACCTGGGAGCGCTGAATGTCGAGGAACGAGTCGCCGAAGGCGCGCAAGGTCTGGTAGAGGCGTTCGCAGTGATCGAGGTCGGCGCGCATGCCGTCGGCCCGGGCTGCCGCTTCCCGCGCGGCTTGGTGCGCCAGCGCCAGTTCCTGCTCGGCAGCCGTGGCCCTGGCATTGGCTTTCGTCAATTGTTCGGTCAGCTGCCGAACCTGTCGTTTCCACTCGCCACAAAACATTGGCATTTCCCCCGGCACATCGTGTCGCGGCAGCGTATCACCGATGCGAACAGCGCATCGTCATGAGTACACAAGTTTTCAAACCGTTTGCC
>OEIV010000454.1_pt1 | contig 22303 bp, 22 predicted proteins | sample 1539231 | NCBI WGS metagenome assembly OEIV01 (sample SAMN03794762, study PRJEB22550) | activated sludge metagenome | feature: wastewater treatment plant; material: activated sludge; isolation source: Wastewater treatment plant of a petroleum refinery complex | place: Argentina: Buenos Aires ... | reverse complement strand
AATGCAGTTGCCAATTTATTTTACTGAACAATATCCCAAAGGATTGGGACCAACATCCTCAAAAGTTTTGGAAGAACTTTCCGGATATACCGCATATCAAAAAATGAGTTTTAGTTGTTCCGGTGCAGAAGATCTTTTTGATGAATTCCATAAAAAGAAATTATCTCAAATTGTTGTTTGCGGAGTTGAATCCCATGTTTGTGTACAGCAAACAGTTTTAGATTTAATTGCAAATGATTTTCAAATTAATCTTGCTGCAGATGCTGTTTCATCCAGAAAAGAAATTGATTACAATATTGCTTTGGATAGAATGAGAACCCTCGGTGCTGAAATTACGACTACGGAATCTATTCTATTTGAACTGCTCGAAGTTTGCGGCACACCTGAGTTTAAAGAAGTTTCTAAAATTGTGAAGTGATTTAATTACTTCAATTCTAAAAAAGTAGCAATTCTTATTATTCATTCAAACAGCTGTCGCGGTTGCACCGTGACAGCTGTTGAGTAGATATTACAATTATTAATGTTTTAACTTGCCTATTAAAAATAAAAATAACACTAGAATATAAATGATGATATATAATACGCCAATGAAACGAACAAAAAGCAGATATTCATTAGTGTGAATCCAACCCCTATAAAAAGGATTATATTTATTTATTCCTTTATTACTCCAATTGATCATTAAAGAACGCATATATTTAGGATTAATAACAGATATAACAGCAATTATTAAGACTACTAAACTAAGACTAATAAATAAAACTAGTTGTATTTGCATTATCTTTTAACCATTAAAATTAAATTAATCTACTAACCACCATCAAGCTGCGAATCGTCGTAATGCACACCTTAATTCTACTTGTACAATCCATGGTCAACTTCAAGTTATTTGCGATTGTATAAAAAGTGGTTCATAAACATCGCACAATAATAAGTTTAATATCTATTTTCTTTTTCTCTGAGGTCAGATTTACCACAGAGAAAATATACTAGACTAAATTACCAGAGAAAAAATCTAATCAAACAAAGCTTCTAATTTTTGATAATTTGTATGAACTTTATCAATTGAACTTTGAATCTGCTTATCATCAGCCTTAGAATCTTTCAAACCCTTTAATTCTTTTGTTGATGTGTAAAGTTCATCAGCCACCTTTGTAAAATCTTCTTTTTTATCAGTCGCCCATTTCGGAAGAACACAATTCTTTAGCTCATCAGCGCGCAGGTATAGATCATCAATTGCTTTGCTTAGTTCTTCTGTGTTTTTATTTGGTCCGTAATGATGATAAATCATATAAAGAACTTTATGAAATTCATCCACTTCTTTGGTAACAGGTTTTACAATTCTTACAAGCATTTCAAAATTTGAGTGAAGTTCTTCGGCCGAAGTTAACATTCCGGCTTCATTGTTTTCTTCGCAGGCTTTGTTGTAATCAGCAACTGAGGCACGAAGTTTATCCAATCCTTCATTCCATTCTTTTTCTTTATCGCGTAAAATTCCTGGAAGTTTTGCTGCATAGATTTTTTCTACACCAGCATTTACATCAGGCAAAAGCTGCTTGAACAATGCATAATCTTTATTTGGATAAGCCGTATGCCACATTGGATATACTACTTCGTGAAAATCAAATAGTTCTGGTACTGACGAACTAATTTCTGATGAATGATCTTCATGCTGTGCCTGAATACTGCTAAAATAACTAAGACCGAAAACGATTAAAAATATTATTAGATTTTTCATAAGCTCCCTTGATAAATGTTTGATAAATTACATACAAAATTACTAAATCATTTTGATTCTTCTTAACAAGATTTCTTGAATTATAAATTACTTACTAGTAATTTCCTGCTACAATTAACTCAAATTTTTATAAGGAAAACCTATGGCTGAACATTTAATTGCCCATTGCGAAATTCCAACTACAGATTTAGACAGAGCAAAAGATTTTTATCACAAAGTACTTGGCTGGGAATTTAAACCATTTGGAAACGGTTATTTACTTTTTAACAATCATAAAGGGACAATGGTTGGTTTAAGAAAAGTTGATCAGGTAGCTCAAGGCGATACAACAGTTTTTCACGTTAATATGCCGGACATTGATTCTATTATGAAAAAAGCAAAAGACAATGGAGGCTCTGTAAAGAGAACAAAAACTGTTATTCCTGCAATGGGTTGGTATGCATTAATGAATGATCCTGATGGAAATACTTTAGGATTATACCAGAAAAGTTAAACCAAAAATTTAGGAGTAATGGAATTTCATTTTCATTACTCCAAATCCTCACACTTTAATTAATCTACAGCGATAATTTTAAAAGAATGCGTGATCTCAATCGATTTTTGAAGCATTGCAGTTACACTGCAATATGTAGTTTGTGATAATTCAATAGCTCTCTCAACATCTTTATCAGCTATATCTTTACCATAGAATAAAAACTCAATATGAATTTTAGTATAAACCTGCGGATGTGTTTCTTGCTGCTCTGCTGTAATATTAATTTCAAGATTATCTAACTTAATTCTCTTTTTCTGTAAGATTGCAACTACATCACTGCCTGTACAACCTGCAAGTGAAAGTAAAATTAATTCTTTCGGACGAATACCTGAATTACTGCCATAAAAATTTTCTGGTCCATCCATTGTAATCCAATGATTAGTATCTGTTTTGCCCACAAATGTAATTCCACGTAATTGCTTTACGAACGCTGTTTTGGTTGCCATATTTTCCTCTAAAAATAAATTAAAAATTTTCTACTAATAGTCTGATGAACTATTTATTGTTTGGTTACAGCGATTTATTTAATTACTAAAATATCCTGAATAATTGGTTTTAATCCTCTGAAAAATAGCTCAACTGCAATTACCATTACTATTAGACCCATAATTCTTGTAAGAACTTTATTTCCACTTTCCCCAAGAAATGCAATTATTTTTCTAGAACTAAGAAGTATTAAATGTGTTAAGCCCATAACAATAAATATTGATGCAATAAGTAAAGATTTGTGAGCTATATCAGGAGCATCATTCATCATAACTATAGATATTGTGATTACACCCGGGCCCGTTATCATCGGAACACCAAGCGGAGTAATTGCAAAATCTTTTGCTGCTTCAATAAATTCTTCCCCTTCAGATTTTATGCGTGTTAGTTTTCCTCTAAGCATATCATAACCCGAAAGAAAGAACAATATCCCTCCGACCACTCTTAGTCCATTAACGGAAATGTTGAAAATATCAAAAATAAAATTTCCACCAAAAGTAAAAAGTAATAAAACCAGAAGTGCTGTTGAGGTTGCTTTAAGAGCAATTGCTGCCGCCTGTTTAGATGTCATTCCCGTTGTAAGAGTTGTAAAAACAGGAATAACACCCATCGGATTTATCATTGTAAATAATGATGTAAATGCAAGTAAAGCAAATTGTAAAATTGAATCCATATTATTTATTCTACTAAAATTAGTTTAATCCTAGTGCTATTGACTTAATTAGTTCCCACGCATCCTCAATATGTTTGTGTTCATGTCTTATACTTCCAATTGTTAATCTTATAACGAACTTGCCATTAAGTTTTGTATGAGATAAAAATAGTTTTCCTGATTCATTAATTTTTTCTAATAGTTTTTCATTTAACTGATTCAACTCATCTTCAGAAATGTTTAGAGGATTAAATCGAAAACAAACTGTTGAAAACGGAGTTGGAGCCATAATCTCAAAATCATTTTCCTGTTCTATCCAACCTCTTAATTCTTTTGCTAGATTAATATGATTCTTTATTCTTTCGGCTAATCCATCAACGCCAAAATATCTTATAATAAACCAAAGTTTTAATGAACGGAATCTTCTGCCTAGTTGGATTCCATAATCCATTAAATTATCAACTTCGCTATCTTGATTCGTTTTTAAATATTCAGCAGACAGGCTAAATGCTCGCTTTAAAATACCTTGTTTGCGGGTAAAGTAAACACTTAAATCCATTGGAGTAAACATCCATTTATGTGGATTTATCACTAATGAATCAGCACGATTCCAGCCTTTTGTAATCCATTTCATTTCAGGAATCATAGCAGTTACACCAGCATAAGCAGAATCTATATGCAGCCACAAATTATATTTCTCACAAATATCTGCTATAGCATCAACCGGATCCACACTAGTTGTAGATGTTGTACCAACTGTAGCAACAACACAAAACGGTTTGTATCCCTTAGAAATATCTTCATTAATTTTGTTTTCAAGATCAGTTGGAATCATTTCAAACTTATCATTAACAAAAATTTTTCTAATTCCATCTAAACCAATTCCTAAAGTAAGCGCACCTTTATCAATAGAATTGTGTGCATGTTCAGAACAATACATAACTAATTTTGGAAGATCTGCTCTTCCGCTCATTCCCATTTCTCTGATTCCAAGATTAAGTTGTTCACGTGCAGAAGCGATTGCATGCATAGAACTTGTTGAAGCTGTATCGTAAATAATTCCCCAGTAATTTTCTGGCAATCCAATCATTTGCCTGAACCAGTTCATCATAGATTTTTCAAGCTCGGTAAATGCAGGAGAGGTTTTCCACAACATTCCATTTGCACCTAATGCAGCTGTAATAAGCTCAGCTAAAATTCCTGGCCCACTTGAAGTTGAGTTGAAGTAAGCCATAAAACCTGGATGATTCCAGTGTGTGATTCCGTCCATAAGAATTTTATCAACATCAGCCAAAACATTTTCAATATCTTCACCTTCCTTTGGAGGTATCTGCGGAATTCGTTTTAAAATATCACCAGGGTTTACTTGAGAAAGCGGCGGATACTTTTCAGTATTGCTTAAATAATCAGCAATCCAATCCACATGATTGTATCCATTTTTTCGGAATTCCTCTGAGGACATATCGTTAAGGTTGTTTTTCATAACAGTTGCATCTTGTTAATAATTCAAAAAATGAAACCAATAATTTTATGTGTAATTAACATTTCAAATCTAAGAAAAGAAATTATCTTTTATTACGAAACGATTTTTAATAAGTTGAATCATATAATCATAACTATTATTGAAAAATGAAAAAAACTACAAATATTCTTAGAGTTTTAACTTTCATTCTTAGTATTAATTTCTTAAATGGATGTTATGAACATTTTCCATTGGATCAGGATTTAACAAGATCGCAAAATTTTTTTTTAAATCAGGATAGTGTTAAGGTTCAGTTTCCAAAAATCATTAACGATAAAATAACATTACTGGCAATGGTCTACACTCATTGTCCTGATATTTGCCCGATGACAACGCATAATATGCACTTAGTTGAACAAAAACTCCCTGATAATTTGAAAGGCAAAGTTAAATTTGTAGTTATTTCTTTTGATCCAAACCGGGATACTCCGTCTGTATTAAAAAAATTTGCTGAAATCAGAGATTATTCTTTTAATAAATGGACTTTGCTTTCCGGTGATGAACAAAACACAAAAGAAGTAATGTTAAAGTTTGGCATCAAAGCTATTCCTGCTGATTCTTCATTCGATGACGATGGTGAACTGAGTTACAACGTAATTCACACAGATAGGATTTCATTGATTGATCAGGAAGGCAAGCTTAGGAGCAACTACAAAGGCAGCACAGCGAATATAGACATGATACTTGAAGACATAAAATATTTGAATAATTAATAAATATTTACGAGGCATATGACAAGAATGGGAATCGATCTGTTATTAAGATTGTTTCTCTCTTAAAGCATTGCTCGCAATGACATTAAAAATATAAGGAGAATAAAATGAATGTATTATTGGCTCTATTACTAATCTTTTCTAATCCTTCTGAGAAGATAAAAATCGTCGATCCATGGATGAGAGTTGGTGCTCAGGGACAGGCAACTGGATTATTCTTTAAGATTGAAAATAATTCTGAAAAAGCTGATACTCTTTACAAAGTAGAGTTTGAACCAGCAGGTAAAGTTGAAATACACGAGACTTATGATGCTGGCGATGACATGATGGGAATGAGAGAAGTTGGGCAAATTGTCATTCCCGCAAAATCTTCATTTGAGTTAAAACCCGGAGCACATCATGTAATGTTGATGAAACTAAAGAGAGATATTATAAAAGGATATGAGGGAAATGTTACTCTTTATTTTAAGCAAGCTGGTAAGATTGTAACTAAAGCACCGGCAAAAGAAATGATGAAGTAACAAACAATGGAACATCAGCACTAAGCAATATTTAACCTTCGAGGTTTATGTTTTGTAACCTCGAAGGTTTCCTAATTAAAAACTATCTTACAAAAAATTCTGCAATAACTTTATTCCAGTTAACATCATTTAATTTTTCCAGTTGCCCAATGAATAAACCTTCTTCAAGATATTCATCCGCCTTCTTTTCAGATTTCATTATTTCCGTAAATACTGATTTAAACTTTTCAATATCTTCCTGGAAGAATGAAACTGCAGATTTTCCTATGTGCATCCCTTTAATTTCATTATCTAAATTTTCAGCATCAAGAGCACAAACCCAATTTCGTTCATAAGGGGTAACATCTAAAGCCTCGATATTATCTTTTAGGATTGTGTTTATCTGAGATACTTTTCCGCTTACAGGAGAATTAAATGTAATACTTCTATTTCCTTGTTTAATTGTGAAAAGAGGCTGTCCTGCTTTTACATTCATTCCAAGGTTTGGCAGTTCAACAGAGTAAACACGTCCTATTAACTTCTTTGCAAAATCATCAATTCCAATTTTAGCTATACCTGCTTGATTCATACTAACCCAAGTATGATTTTTCGCAATAAATACTCCACCAGGAATTGCGAACTCACCTTGTGTAAAATCATCTGAAGCCGGTACGTGAGTTATGTGTACTTTTGGTTTTAACTGTTTTTGAATTTTATCCTGACGTTTAATTAGAGACTTCTGCACAAACGCGATAAGTTCATCTTCAGTAAATGGCTTTTGAACATAATCTAAAGCTCCATACTTCATAGTTTCAACAGCGGTTTCAACAGAGGCATAACCAGTTATTATAATTACATCAATATCAGGGCGAAGATGTTTAACAGATTTACAAACCTCAACTCCATCCATTAGTGGCATTTTTAAATCAGTAAACAGAAAATCATAATGATGTTTTTGAATTAAGCCGAGAGCTTCCTGTCCTGTTTCAACAGTATCAACTGAGTATCCGTCAAGTACAAGAATTTTTCTAAAGCTGCCAAGAATTACTTCTTCATCATCTACGCAAAGAATTTTTGCTTTAGGATTTTCTACTTCAGCACGTTTTAAAGTTTTAGCTTCATTCGTAAAATCAAGTTTTAAACTTTCGGTAAGAACGATCTCACGTTCCTTCTTTTGTCTTTGTTCTGTCATTCTTTTTCCAACCATACGAATAACAATATCCGCAATGATGAAAATGACTACTGCTAATATGAATAGTGGCATGATTTTTCTCCTAAATAATAATATTTTTTATTTCGTTTTTATTCATAGCAACTCAATTAAATTCTGTCTGAGCTGCACGGGATTAAGTATTTAATTTCATATTCAATATTTGCAGGAATAACACGATAAATCCATCCTTCAAAATATGGATCCTTTTCAATTAGGTTTGGATTGTTTTTAATGTTGTCATTCACTTCAACTATTCTGCCAGAAATAGGGGAAAGTATTTTATGAATTCTATCATTCCCGCATTTGAAAGACGCACAGCAAATACCCTGTGCAATCTCTTCATCATTTTCCTGAAATTCAATTTCCTGAATGGTTTCGATTGTTTTAATAAACAAATCGCAAACACCAATTAAAACCGAACCTTCTCTCTCCTGACAAATCCATGTGGAGTAACCAAGTCTTAAATATTTTGCAGGACCAGTAACGTATAGTAACTCATCGCTATTCTTTTGCAATGATAATAATTTTTGTTTCTCTTTAATAATTTGATATTTATTTGCACGGTAGACTGAACTTAGTAATTCATCAACAGTAAATGGTTTTGGAATAAAATCGACAGCACCTTTATAAAGTGATTTGACGGCATTTTCAACTGTTGAATAGCCTGTAGTCATAATAATTGTACTGTCAATGTTTCTATTATTCAGTTCATCCAGGATTTGAAAACCATCGCCATCAGGCATCATTATATCACAAAGAATTATGCTATAGTGATTCTTACTTATTTTTTCGCTTGCTGTTTTAAAATTATTTGCTGAGTCTATCGAATAATTATCCAGCGCACAAATTTTTATTACAGCATCTATAATGACTTCTTCATCATCAATAACTAATATGTCTAAAGCTTTACTCATAATTTCAATTATCTTTGTTGTGCTAACGGAAGACGAATAATAAAAGTTGTTCCTTTTCCAAGCTCACTTTCAACATTTATTGTTCCGTTATGATTATCAATTATTCCCCAAATAACTGCTAAACCAAGTCCCGTTCCCTTTTGTCCCTTAGTAGAAAAGAATGGTTCAAATATTTTTGCAAGATCGTCTTTACTAATTCCGCTACCAGTATCCGTTATTCTAATTTCTATATATTCTTTTAGCCCTAAGGAATCAACATAATCCCATCTTTCCCAATTACTTTGTTCAGAAGCGCAAACTTCGTAAATGCCTTGCCCGCTAATTTCAAACGATAAAACTGGCGATCCGCAGATTGGACAAAGTTTGTCCTGTTCTACAATTGAATTACTACATTCAGGACAAACATATTTTGCGTCCTTCTCAATTTTAAAACCAATATCAAAATGGTTACGATGTTTTCCATAAACCGGATCAAGATGAGCAATACCTTCTTTGCCGCCAGATATTATTTTAACTTTAAGAGAAGGTAGTCCATCAATTCTAAAATCATTATCAATCAAACTATGTCGCTTAGGGCAAGTAGCCTTTTTTATTTGAGCAATGCCAATTGGGGCTAAAGCAATCTGTTTAGTAAGTATTGTAATAACACCGCCATCTTTTCCAATTGCATCTGATGCGTTTACAAGAAGGTTTATAATTACCTGTTGAATCTGGTTAGCATCAACCGTAAAATTTGGAAGATTTGTTTCAGTTTGTTTTAGAATTTTTACTTTATTTAAAGCTAACTGACTATCAATAACACCAATAGCTTTATCAATTATTTCATTAATGTGCGCACTGCTTTTTTTAGGAACAGATTGCCGTGAAAAATCTAACAAACTCTTCACTATTTCCCTACTTCTAATCGTTTCCCTCACAATTACTTTTAGATCTTCCTGAAACTCAGGATTATCTTTTGTCCTCTTCAATAAGAAACTACTGTATGTTAAAACCCCTGTTAACGGATTATTAATTTCATGAGCAACTCCGGCTGCTAATCTTCCTAATGAAGCCATTTTATCGGATTGGAATAACTGCATCCGTGCTTCAGCCAATTTATTAGTCATATTATTAAATGATGTACCAAGCTTTCCAATTTCATCATCACCCATTTCTTTAATAGTGTAATTGAGATTACCCTGACTTACTTGCAATGTTCCATTTAATAAATCATTAACCGGTCTTGAAACCCAGCGACGAATAAAAAATGCAATCAATAATCCCAATGAAATAATCGCGATTATTGAGAAACCAACAATTTTCCATTCACTGCTTAATATTGCGTTATCAACTTCTGCTAGTGATATAGATACATCTAATACACCAAGCACCTTTTGATCTTTTGGATGTGCATGACAATCGGACTGCCAGCAAGATTTTTCGTTATAGATTGGTGTGATAATTCCAATTACACGATTTGAGTCCGGATGCACTCTAAATATTCTTGTTCTTTCAGTTATAGAAATCTGCTCCAGCGGTTTATCTTCAGCATGGCAAGCGTAGCAGCTTTCTGCTTGTTTATCAACCATTTTATTAATATTGGTAGAATCTGATGAATAAATTATTTCACCAACTTTATTAATTATTCTTACATCACGAATTTGAGGCTGAGTACCAATTGAATTAATTATTTGTTGGATTCTATCACGTTGATTTAACATCATATCAAATCTTGTACTGGATACAACAGTTTCTCCAAGCTGATTTGCATGACGTTCAACTTCAGATATTAAATTGCTGCTTTGCGATTTGACATTGAAGTACGCAAAAACTCCAATGATTATCAGAGTAGTAAATGCAACAACAAATATTAAACGGAATCCAATTTTATTAAACATTGATATAAATTAAATTATTTTCACTATTTAGCCATTTATCGTGACGAATAACTAAAGTCCATTCCACAAGCAAAAATAGTCATTGCGAACGAGTCTCGAGTGAGGCAATCTATTAATCTATATAATATCACCTTTAGATTGCTTCGCTCCCAAAGCATCGCTCGCAATGACATTGCAATATTACTTACCAACCAGCTTTCCCGGTTTTTGTTTTGGGAAACTGTAACCATCATGACAGCCATCGCAAGACGGTTTTTTTGCATAATTATTTTCCATATGACAGTCTTCACAACTCAATTCTGAGTGCATTTCATCAAGTTGTAAACCTGTTACAGAATGTTTAAAGTTTTCACTATCCCAACCTTTATGACAACCAGAACATTTATTATCTACTTTTTTGTATGGAAGTTTTGAACCGTGACATTTTACACATGATAAATTAATATGATATTTGTTTAATGCCCAGCCCGTTTTCTTACCGTGATCAAATGGTTCGAGTGTTTTTTCGTTATGGCACTTATTACAGTTTTCTGTTTTACTGTGACAGCTAATACAATTTTTATGTTGATCTTCAAATGTTTTTTTAGTTACTACTTTTTGATTTTTATTCTTATCTGTTTTATTTACATCGTGACATTTAGTACAACTTTCCTGTTTATGGCAGGTTGTGCAGCTTAAACCAAATTTCTTAGTATGATCATTATGATAGAATGTAACAAATTTTCCTTTATCGGATTTAGTTTCATAAACTAATTTAGTTGGTTCAAGCACTACTGGATGTTGTTTACCGGCATACTTCTTTTGAAGATTATCTTTGTTATTATTCTTCGAATCCTTCTTTGGTGTATGACATGAATTACATCCTGTATCGTGACTCCATTCACGATGACAATCCATACATTGTCTATGGTAGGCTCCTTTTAAATCAGGGATACTAACATCGTCGCGCTTCCTTGAAGATTCGTGGCAACTACTGCATTTTAATATCGGTCCGGAGGTATTGAAATGATGACATCCTTCACATCCACCGCCCATATTAGACATTTGAGCATGTATCCTGTGGGAAAAGTATACAGGGTTGTATCTATCAACCATCTGATCAATTACAATTAATTCTGGAGTTTGTTCGGGCTTTTGATAAACCGTTACCATTTTTTCTCTTGGACACACGACCAGACAAGGTTCACTTTTTGTTGGAACATCACAAGTATGACATGTCTTACAGCTAATTTTAAGCTTGGAGTGGTCTTTTCCAGGGCTCTGTTGTGCATTTATTGAAGTTGCAAAAACTGTTATCAAAATTAAAGCAAATATCTTTTTCATTATTTAACTCCTCTTATTGTGTATTTGGATTGAGGAGCAGTCTGTCTACCTGGCAAACTAATAACCGGAAAATTAAGGACAATAAATCTGTAAACAAGAACTAGTATTGCAACAAAGCCCACTGTCACAGAAATTTCACCAAATGATGGGAAGTATGATTCTGTGCTATAAGGTGGTGTATAAGCAACCACAAAATTATTTATTCTATTTAGCAGCACACCTAACACAACCAATGCCGATGCAATAAAAAGGAACAAAGGAGATTTTAAAACTTTAGTGGAGAGAAACATTCTCAATGGAATTATAACTCCAAATAACATTTCGATTGTGAACATAACACTAGCCGTATTAAATTCAGCTAAGTAAACAAATGTTTCGCGAATAAACATATCGCCTATTTTGAATGCTAAATAAATTCCAAGTAGTGGTGCAATCATAGAGCCTAATTTTGAAAGCACAGGCATTTCAGGTTTTAATCCGAGTGAGCGTGATGCAATTAATGATTCAAAAATCACCATAGGAAATCCAACGGCTACTGCTGATAATAAAAACAACAATGGAAGTACCGGTGTTTGCCATAGCGGATGCATCTTTGGTCCGGCAATAACCATTAACGTTCCTAAAGAAGATTGATGTAGTGATGAAAGTACAACACCGGCAATAATAAAGATGAACATAGTTTTTGATAGACCTTTATCCAGCAATCGCAAAACTTTATCAACAATTTTATTCAATCCTGAAAGGAAACCCGGTAAATTAACTTTACCTATAAATCTTTCGGTAACTACAGGAAGAAATTCGATATAAAGCACGGTAACATAAATCATAACGCAAATACCAACTTCAAATAGTGCTGAATTTCCATTCCACATTATCAGCGGATGCCAAATAAAATACCATCTGCCTATATCAACAAATACTCCTATTGCAACAAAAGTATATCCCAGCATTGCAGTTAATAATGCAGGACGTATGATTGAGTGATATTCATCTTTGTGCATTATATGACCAAGTGCCGCGGTTGTAAAACCGCCTGCAGCAAGAGCTACACCGGCTGCAACATCTACTCCTATCCATAATCCCCAGGGGTATTGATTATTTAAATTTGTAACCGCGCCAATTCCAAAGAAAAATCTTCCCATCAAAAAAACTAAACCGTTTATTGCAAGAATAACTAATACAAATACTCCTGGAGTAAAATATTTATGTTTAATGGGAATTGGATTGTGTAATTCGTGACTCATTTATTTTATCTCCTCATCTAATTCTTTGCGTCGTTTTGAAATCCACATAATTCCACCAAGGAGTGCATATAGTGATACTGGTGGAACAAAGTATGCAAAGATTCCGTGTTGGATTGATTCTGAAACACCAGGTGCTGGCTTCTCTCCAAGCTTTGGAAAATCCAGTTCGGTAAATTCTTTATTTGCTAAATACATCCAGGAGGTACCACCAACTTCGTACTCACCAAATATATGATCAACATATCTATCTGGATTTCTCTTAATTCGATCTCGTGCAATTTTTACAAGTTCTGTTCTGGTGCCGTAGGTGAGGGCTTCAACAGGACAAATGCTAACACAAGCAGGAACCTTTCCCTCTTTTGTTCTATCAATACAAAAATCGCATTTCATAATCATTGGATTTAGAGCTTTCTCATACTCAAAGGCTGGTATCTGGAATGGACAGGCAGCCATACAATAACGGCAACCAATGCACATATCTGTATCCCAGGTTACAGCGCCATTTTCGTGTTTGCTAAAGGCTCCAACTATACAAGCAGAAACGCACGCAGGATGATCACAATGCATACACTGCACTTTTACATCAACCGGAAGATTGGAATTTTTTCCTGAAGCGTATTCATTAACAACAGTTAAAGCTGTGTGATCAGGTCTTCGTTTTGTATCTAAAACTTTTCGATCTTCATACGATTCTAAATTCCCCGCGGGTAAGTTATGAGCATCTTTGCATGCCCATTCACAATTTCTACAACCGACACAAACTGTGGTATCAACTAAAACTCCCATCCTGTCTTCGGATAAAATATTATCGGGACCAGCTTTAGCGGTTGTTGAAATACCCGCAACACCAGCACCTATAAGGGCGGATGATTTGAGGAAATCTCGGCGACTTTTGCCAGGCATTTTATAATCCTTTCAGTATTACTTAAATCTTTAACAAAATGAATAAAATAATTGCTTTTATAAACACAATTTTATGCCATTCCAATAAAAAAATGTTAAAGTCAGAATAATGAGAATTTATTGAATAGCGCAACAGTTGGTGAGCATAAATTTATTTAATCAGAGTAACTGAACTAAAAAATTTATCAATAGTGGCAATTAATTTGTTCTTTTTTTAATAATGGAGAATAAGTTGTATTAAGAATTTTTTTTTCTGGTTATTGTTGCTTTCTACAAAATGATGTTGATTATATAATATCGCGTTAATTTCTAAATCCAATCGCTTAAACTTTGTAGAAATTTGGATGAAATCTTGTAAAGAAAAGTGACCAGATTATAAACAACTTTAAATGTAATCCTCTAATTTGTGATGAAATATTCAACACCCCATTGTGGAGATACTCTGCACTTTAGTTTTTCATAATCGCTTAACAATTCGGCACTGATGCCATAACTCCTTATTTTGTATCAGGATAGAGGGACTAAAGAAAAGCACTGATTATTGGTATGTTGATTGCCTTACAGCAATACAATTTAAAGTAATAAGGAGATCATCATGTTAACGTTTTTATTAATACTAGTTTTAGTTTTTATTGGTGTTGATTTGTTCGTTCGATTTGTCATCGACCCATTAGCTTCAGGCTCAAATAAGAAAAACAAAGTTGCTAAATCTTACACACCGAGATTTGATCCGACAATTAAACTTGCAACCGAAACAATGTATGATGGTGGTAAACTGCACGATGAAAAAAAAGCTAATAGCAGTTCTCAGGATGTGAATATTTCAAAAGACACAAATAAAAATTTAGAAGAATAATTTAAATAGGGATAGAGTATTATGGTTGCAATTTTTGTTCTTGCTTTGTTTCTATTATTAATTTTAGTTGATCTGATAGTTTTAAAAATTCAAGGGAAATCTCATCCGGCATTTGAACCGCTATTACCTCAGTTTGATTCACTAATATTTGATAGAAATAGTTTTCCCGTTCCAGCAAATATATTCTTTTCAAAAGGACATACCTGGCTTAGAAGGAATGATGATGGATTGATTTTAATTGGTATTGATGAATTTGGATCGATGGCGTTGGGCAGTTTATCAATTTTAAATTGTGCGGCACCAGGCGAAGAATTAAAACGCGGGGAAACGATATTTGAAGGCGCCTATGGAAATAAAACCGTAAAGTTTTTGTCTCCCATAAACGGAAAAGTAAAATCCATAAATGAGAATATTTTGGGTAAAAAAATTTTCAATCCATATGAAACATGGGGAGTCCAGATGTATTCAAAGGATTTCTCTAATAATCAAAGGATGTTTTTATCAGGGAAAAAAGCTTCTAACTGGTTAAAAGAAGAATATCTTAAATTAAAAAACTTCATCAATGATCATTCACATAAAATAGATTTAGCTGGTGTAACTATGTTCGATGGAGGATCTCCTTCAAATGAAACGATTTCATCATTAGTTGATCGAAGTGCAAATGATTTTGAAAAAGAATTTCTATCATTATAGTAATTGGAAAAAAGATGTTAAAAGAAAAAGGAATTCTCTTCGATATAACGCTTTGTGTAGGATGCGGTGCATGCTCTCAAGCTTGCAAAGAGACAAATAATTTAAAACAAACAAACAAAGATTTTTTAAAAGATCATCTTTCCGATAACACTTTCACTGTGGTTGAACAATATGGCGAATGGTTTACAAGAAAATTATGCATGCATTGTAATGAGCCTGCTTGCGTATCTGTATGTCTGGTTGGAGCTATAACAAAGAGTTCCACAGGCTCTGTTGTTTATGATGCTGATAAATGTATTGGCTGCAGATATTGTATGCAAGCCTGTCCTCATCATATTCCTAGATACGAATGGGCAACCACCCAACCACGAATAAGAAAGTGTAATCTTTGCAATGATCGTATTAAAGCTGGTCAATTAACAGCTTGTGCTGAATCTTGTCCAACTGAAGCAACGTTGTTTGGGGACAAGGATCAACTGATTGCTATCGCTAACAAAAGATTGAAAGATAATCCAGAGAAATATTATCAACATATCTATGGTCTTGAGGAAGCAGGCGGCAGTCATGTTATGATTTTATCACCGGTACCATTCGAACAACTAGGGTATCTTTCAAAACTGCCAAGGGAATCAATGCCGGAATTTACTATGAGGGCAATGGAAAAGATACCGTCAGTAGTTGTCGGTGGTGGAGTTTTTCTAACCGGAATGTATTGGCTTACTAAAAGAAAAAATCAAATAGCTAAAGACGAAAAAAATAATATTAAAAGAAATTAAATTACATGAATATTAAAGAAATTTTAAAACCTACCTTTTGGAAAGTGGTTTCAGTTATAATAGTTACAACAGGATTATTTTCTACTTATTTTAGATTTTCATTGGGACTTGGAGCAACAACTAATTTGCACGATAGCGTACCTTGGGGATTATGGATAGGTTTTGATTTTATAGGTGTGGGACTTGCCGCCGCAGGATTTACTATCGCAGCTACTGTACACATCTTTAACATTCATAAATACGAACCATTAGTAAGACCTGCAATTCTAACTGCTTTTTTGGGATACTCGGTTGTCGTTTGTCTTTTATTGGTCGATCTGGGAAGACCAGAGAATTTTTGGCACCCACTGGTAATGTGGAATATTCATTCTGTAATGTTTGAAATTACATGGTGCATAATTTGTTATTCTACAGTATTACTATTAGAATTTGCACCTGTTGTGCTTGAAAAATTTAATCTTAGAGCGCCCATAAAATATTTAAAAATAATTTCAATTCCTGTAGTTATAGCTGGAGTGTTATTTTCAACACTTCATCAATCGTCTTTCGGATCATTATACTTAATTGTTCCCGGTAAATTACATCAACTATGGTATTCATCATTACTGCCAGAACACTTTTTCATTTCTTGTGTAGCCGCCGGTTTGTCGATGATCATTTTTGAATCATATCTAATTGCCAGAAGTTGCACTAAAGACAATGGTTTCTGTAATACAGGACTAAAAATGAATATCCTTTCCGGCGCCTCATTTGCAGTATGGATTGCTCTGATCGTCGGTCTACTATTAAAAATTTATGATTTTGCTAGTAATGACAAACTAATCTATTTGATAATTCCTTCTATGGAAACGTCACTCTTTTATTTAGAAATCATCATTGGAACAATCTTTCCTATATACTTACTTAGTTACAAAAAATTTAGAAACGATAAAAAATGGCTTTATATAGTTTCGATTTGTGTTATTTCCGGATTGATTCTAAACAGATTAAACGTGAGTATTACCGGTTTAGTATCTTCTTCAGAAATCAATTATTTTCCTTCTTTTGATGAAATAAGTATTACGATGATGCTAGTTGTACTTGCAATATTTGCTTTTAGATTAATAGCAAAAAACTTTTCAGTTTTTTTAAGTGAAGTATCGGAAGAAACAGAAAGTAAAAATTCAGCAAATCAATCAAAACAAATTATATTAAGTGAACAATATGAGTAGTGAAAATCTACACATAAACACTGACTATGAAAAATTGAAGTGCATCTGGATGGCTTCCCAGGTTTTAGATTATAAGTTATGCGATAATAATTTTGATTGCGAGAATTGCCAATTTGATAAAGTTATGAGAAATCTACTGAATGAAAAAGAATTGCAGAACACTGATATCGTAAATACAATTTCCAACAAATTGCAACGCATTAAGTGTGATAATAAAATTATTTACTTAAAAAATAGTCTCATTGTTAAAGAGATTTGCCACGATACATTTTATCTTGGCATCAATCCTATTTTAATTAGTTTTCTTGATACTGTAAGTTTTCTGTCAGTAAATGAATCCAAAAAAAATATTTTAACGGATCAACAAGTGATTCAAATTCTGGGTGAATGGGGTTCAATTAGTTTATCCGCACCAATGAACTTTATGATTTACGATTTACTTGAGTTTCCAATCGACACACTTTTAGCATTTCAGTGGGTTGCAATAATCGGTGCTTCTAATCTAGAAATTTCAAAAGGTTCGCTATATCAAGAAGAATGGAATTCAATGCATGTTAAAGCACTAAGCATAATTGAAGAGATAAAATCGCATACTCCACAAGTGGGAAATACAATGATGGATGGTGGAACCCAAATTAAATTTCTTCATCAACTTGTCGGAAAGCAAAGATATTTGAATATTTTAAATTCATTCAATACTTGAAAATAATTGCGAATAAATATTGGAGTTGAGTTCTTCACCACCCATAATTACACACTATTCCAACTAAATGATAAATCAAATTAATTGTAAGTCTTTAAAGTATTATCTAATTTTGAAGCGCTTATGTAATTGGATTTTATGAAAATCAAGGTTTTAAATAGATTAAGCGTTAGGCTTATAATTTCTATTTCAAGTATTCTGGTCATTATCCTTTCAGTTTATACCTACTTTATTATAAAAAATCTAGATAGTTACTTAACCCAAACAAGATTTCAAAGTGCATATAATATCAGTGATATAATTAAAAAATCTACACGCTATAGTATGCTGTTAAATAGACGTGAAGATGTTCATCAGATAATAAATACAATTCGTACTGAAATCGGAGTGGAGGAAATTCGTGTATACGACAAACAGGGTGTAATAGCTTTTTCAACAAATTCTGATGAAACTCTCAAAAAAGTTAATTTAAATGATGAAGCTTGCATTGCTTGCCATAATAGCTCTGTTCCGCTAAAAAGTTTAGCAAACCAGGATAAAATTAGAATTTATAAAAATTCAAAAAATAAAAGAGTGCTAGGTCTTATCAATCCAATTCAGAATGATCGTGATTGCTCAAACGCAGATTGTCACGCTCATTCACCTAAAGTTAATATTCTTGGAGTGCTGGATGTTGTAGTTTCTCTGGAACAACTTGATTCAATAATCGAAACGAGTACAAGGAAAGTAATTTTTGCTTCGGCATTTCTTATTGTTATGATTTCTTTTATATCAGGTTTGTTCATAACTATTCTTGTCAATAAACCAATAAAAAAAATAAGAGAAGGTATTGAAGAAGTTGGAAATGGAAATCTGGATTATAAAATTGAGATTGATTCTAAAAACGAACTTGGTCAGGTAGCTCGGCGGTTTAACGAAATGTCATCAAAACTGGACGAGGCATATAAAGAAATAAAAAATTGGTCAGAAACTTTAAATGAAAAAGTCAGTGAAAAAACAGATGAACTAAAAAATATTTACGAACAGGTAAATCAAATTGAAAAACTAGCTTCGCTCGGAAAACTTTCAGCCACCGTTGCTCACGAATTAAACAATCCACTCGCGGGCATTTTAACCTATAGCAAATTGATATCAAAAAAATTACAAGCTTTACAGAAAGATTCTGAGTATAAAACAATTATCGAATTTTTAGAATTAATTTCTCATGAATCTGCACGTTGCGGACAGATTGTAAAAGACTTATTAATTTTTTCGCGCTCTGAACGGGATGAATTTGCGAAAGAGAATTTATTAAACATAATAGATAACAGTGTTACAGTTTTGAAACATCATCTTGATATACATAGAATCACTTTAGTTAAAGATTACACTGGCACTCAAATAGAAATTTATTGTAACGCACATAAAATTCAGCAAGCGTTGATGTCACTTCTCATGAATTCGATAGAAGCAATGCCCAATGGAGGAAAAATAGTACTTAATCTAACGCTCGATAATAACATTGTTTACCTTCGAGTAATAGATGAGGGCACAGGAATTTCGGAAAAAGATATGCCTCATATTTTCGAGCCGTTTTATTCAACCAAAGAAGCTTCCAACGGTACCGGACTTGGATTGGCCGTAGCCTATGGTATAATCGCTAATCATAAAGGAAAGATGGAAGTGGAAAAAACTTCTATTCACGGTACCACGTTTAAAGTAATATTACCCCAAAATGAGCAAATTGTTTAAGTGAGTTTTTTATGGAAAAAAGAGAAAAAATTTTAATCGTTGATGATGAAAAAGTTGTTAGAGAATCACTTTACCATTGGTTTGAAGAGGATAACTATTTGGTTGATACTGCTGAGGACGGTGAAACCGCTTTAAATAAATATGGTAAGCAAAAATTTGATCTGCTACTTGTTGATATGAAAATGCCTGGTATGAGTGGTTTGGATTTGCTATCCAAAATTAAAGCTATTGATAAAGATGCTCTTATCATCCTCATCACTGCCTTTGCATCGGTACCAAGTGCCATTACTGCTTTGAAAAATGGTGCATATGATTACGTAACAAAACCAGTAGACCCTGACGAACTTTCACATCTGGTAAAAAGGGCCCTTGAGCAACGGGCACTTAAAAAAGAAAACATCCAGCTGAAAGAAAACATAGATGAAATTATTAAACCTGATAACCTGATCGGTGAAAGTTATCAGATGAAAAAAATTTATGAACTTGTTCATACCGTAGCTCGCACGGATACTACTGTTATGATTAGAGGTGAAAGCGGAACAGGAAAAGAATTAGTAGCAAAAGCAATTCATATTAATAGCAATAGAAAATATTTCCCAATTATTACTGTAAACTGCGGTGCACTTGCGGAATCACTTCTTGAGAGCGAATTATTTGGACATGAAAAGGGTTCCTTTACGGGAGCTCAGTTCAAAAGAAAAGGGAAATTTGAAATGGCAGATCGGGGGACAATTTTTCTTGATGAAATTGGATCGATTTCATTAAAAATGCAGATTGAGTTGTTAAGAGTTGTTGAAACAAAACAATTTAGCCGTGTCGGCGGAAATGAACTAATAAAAAGTGATTTTAGAATAATCACCGCAACTAACGAACCCCTGGAAGAGCTTGTTAAGGCTGGTAAGTTTAGAGAAGATTTATACTACAGATTGAATGTTTTTACAATTGTAATTCCGCCATTACGTGAAAGAAGACCGGATATTCCTCTCCTTGTAAGTTTCTTCATTAACAAGTTTTCAACCGTAATGAATAAACAAGTAAAAAACGTATCAAAAGAGGCAATGGAGTTTTTAACAAATCATGATTGGCCAGGTAACGTTCGTGAATTGGAAAATGCAATTGAGAGAGCTATGGTAGTTGGTAAAACTAATTCTATAACCGTTGATGATCTCCCCTTTCATCTTTCAAAGGATAATTTTGCATTTAATAGTGATGAGAAAAGTTTAGCTGCAATTGAAAGAAATTACATACTTAAAATTTTAAACGAGAATAGTTGGAATATTTCAAAAACCGCTCAAATGCTCGAGATTGACAGGGCAACACTTTACAATAAAATAAGTAAGTACAATCTCCGCAAAGCTGAGTAGTGATGGATATTTTTATTGCGCCGATTAAATTTTACAGCGCTTTACTACTTCAAAACCTAGTTACTGAATTATCAAAAAGGTTTTCTTCAAATATTCATATTGTTGATTTGAAAATAAATCTTGATGATTTCTTTTCTGTGGATCGGAAACAATATTTTTCAACACAGATTATTGCCGAATCTATAAAACTCACGGATGATTATAATGGTAAAATAATTTTGTTAACCGATGTGGATATTTTTGTTCCGGTATTAACTTTTATCTTTGGTGAAGCACAGCTTAATGGAAAACATTCTATACTTTCTGTCTGCCGTTTGCATGAAGAATTTTATTCCGGCATCACCAACGAAAAACTATTACTTGAGCGTACAATTAAAGAAGCACTGCACGAACTAGGACATTGTTACGGGCTACGTCATTGCGTTGATTGGGATTGCGTAATGCACTCGTCACCCGGAATTGAGGAAGTTGATATCAAGGGAAGCACCTATTGCCGCAACTGTATTTCACAGATTGAAGGTTATAGACATTAATGTTTTTGGCAATTTAAATTTGATACACAAGACTGATTGAAATGCTAATGCGAAATACTATGCACTCTTCCGCATTTTGGACATGAAATTGAATCATCTTTAAAATCAGGTGGTACCTTTAATTTTAGACCACAAGTACAATTGATAAAAAGAAAATCATTCAGTTTCATCATCAAATCGCCAACTTCCCTTTTAACCTGCTTATTAGTTTCAACTGAAGTTTGCGAAAGTTCTGAATCTCTTAATGAAATTTTTGATGAATCAGTTAAACCTGATTGCGGAATTAATCCTGAAGTTTTTCCTTTTACAGTATTAAATGCATTTTGATAGTTAGCGTAATTAACTCCTTGAGTCATCGAACGTAAAATATTAATTCTTTCAGTTATTGGTGGATGTGTACTTGTTACGTTTGATAGTTGCATCCCCTTTTTCTTTAAAGGATTTATAATGTACATCGGAGCTGTAACTTTGTTTGCTGTTTTAAGATCTAGATTTGTTCCTGAAATTTTTTCAAGTGCTGATGCCAATCCATCAGGATATCTTGTTAATCTAACCGCAGATGCATCTGCCAGATATTCCCGCTTACGAGAAATAGCAAAGTAAAGAAGTTGCGCCATTATCGGACCAAGAATCGCCAATGCAATTGCAAGCACCATAATTATAATCTGTGCTTGTCCGCCTTTATCCGATGATTTTGATTTGTAACGTGAACCGCCGCCAAACCACAGACTTCTCGTAAAAACTTCGGCCATCAAAGTAATTGCGCCAAGCATCATGCCCGCAAATGTCATAACTAAAACATCACGATTTATTATA
>OEIV010000453.1_pt1 | contig 22312 bp, 15 predicted proteins | sample 1539231 | NCBI WGS metagenome assembly OEIV01 (sample SAMN03794762, study PRJEB22550) | activated sludge metagenome | feature: wastewater treatment plant; material: activated sludge; isolation source: Wastewater treatment plant of a petroleum refinery complex | place: Argentina: Buenos Aires ... | reverse complement strand
CTCCCCCCTCCGGATGCCGGCCCGCACCCAGGACCGCCGCAAAGAACTGGTGAAGGTCGCCCATCAATATGCCGAGAAGGCCCGGGTTGCCGTGCGCAACGTGCGCCGCGACGGCATGGACCATCTGAAGGCTTTGGAAAAGGCCCACCTGATGAGCGAGGACGACCACAAGAAGAAGTCGGACGACGTCCAGAAGCTCACCGACGACACCATCAAGGACATCGACGCTTCCCTGAAACACAAGGAAGCCGAAATCATGCAGGTCTGATCCGCCGATGACCAACCCTGCCGTCATGGATCCGCCACGTCACGTTGCCATCATCATGGACGGCAATGGCTGCGGGGCTGGGGCGCGTGGCCTGCCGCGCTCGGCCGGCCACAAGAAGGGGGTGGAGGCGCTGCGCCGGGCGGTGCGCGCTGCGCGCGACTTCGGCGTGGACTACCTCACCATCTATTCCTTCTCGTCGGAGAACTGGTCCAGGCCCGCGCCAGAGGTGAGCTTCCTCATGGAGCTGTTGCGCCGTTTCATCCGTCAGGATGTGGCCGACCTGCACAAGGAAGGTGTGAAAATCCGCGTCATCGGCCGGCGCGAGGGGTTGGACCCGTCCATCGCGGCGCTGCTCGACGAGGCGGAGAAACTCACCGCCAGCAATGACGGCCTCACCCTCATCGTCGCCTTCAACTATGGCAGCCGCCAGGAACTGGCCTGTGCCGCCCGCCGGCTGGCCGAGGCCGTGCGCGACGGCACCATGGCCGCCGCCGCCATCACGCCGGAAGCCCTGGCCGGACAATTGGAGACGGCGGGCATTCCCGATCCTGACCTGTTGATCCGCACCGGCGGCGAGCAGCGTGTGTCGAACTTCCTGCTCTGGCAGATGGCCTATACCGAATTCGTCTTCGTGCCGGAATACTGGCCCGATTTCGACGCCGCCATCTTCGCCCGCGCCATTGCCGACTATCATGGGCGCGACCGGCGCTTCGGCGGCCTCAAGGCCCATAGCGCATGAAATTTCCCGGCCTCGCCGACATTCGCGCCATGAACTGGGGTGATCTCGGCGTGCGCGCCGTCTCCGCCCTGGTGCTGGTGCCCGCCGTGCTGCTCGATGTCTGGGCCGGGGGCGTGTGGTTCACCGTCTTTGCCGCTCTGCTCGGGGTGCTCATGGCCCATGAGTGGGTGGGCCTTGCCCATCGCGGCAACTCCGCCCAGTTCGCGCTCCACGCCACGGCCGCCCTGTGCGGGGCCATGCTGCCCGGTACGGCGGGGATCATTCCGGCGCTCGCCACCATCGCGGTGCTCACCGTGCTCTCGCTTCTGCTGGTCCGGCAGTGGGGGGCTGATCCCACCCTGTGGACCGGCCTCGGCGTGCCCTATGTCGGCCTGCCGGCGCTGGCGCTGGTGGTGCTGCGCGACGACGCCAACTGGGGCCTGCTCGCCATTCTGTGGATTCTCTTCATCGTCTGGGCGGCGGATACCTTTGCCTATTTTGCCGGGCGCATCATCGGCGGGCCGAAACTGGCCCCCGCCATCTCGCCCAAGAAAACCTGGGCGGGCCTCGGCGGCGCCATGGCGGGGGCGGCACTGCTCTCCGCCGTCATCGCCTGGTTTGCCGTGCCCGGCAGCATCGGGCCGCTCATGGTCCTCGCCGCCGTCCTGGCCGTGGTGGAGCAGGGCGGCGATCTCTTTGAAAGCAGCCTGAAGCGCCATTTCGGCGCCAAGGATTCGGGCGATCTCATCCCCGGTCATGGCGGTGCCATCGACCGGGTTGACGGGCTCGTTGCCGTGGCGGTGGCCGCCGCCCTCATCGGCTTTTTGCGCGGCGGCCCGCTGGTCGCCCAGGGTCTTCTCCACTGGTAACCATAATCGCCGAATTGTTGACGCAATGACCGGCTTCTGTGGTTAATGAACCGTAAACGGGGTGTCTCGCGTGCAGCCAGTCGGCGCGGTGAGGCCAGTGATCGGGATGGGGTCGATGGACATTCTTGCACTTCTGATGATGCCGCTGAACGTGATGGTGGGATATCTCATTCCCTTTCTCATCGCCTTGACGGTCATTGTTTTCGTTCATGAATTCGGCCACTTCATCGTCGCCCGCTGGTGCGGCGTGAAGGTCGAGACCTTCTCCATCGGCTTCGGCAAGGAAGTGACCGGCTGGCATGACCGGCACGGCACACGCTGGCGCATCGCCTGGGTGCCGCTGGGCGGCTATGTGCGCTTCGAGGGCGACGTGAACGCCGCCAGCCAGGCCGAGGAGGGCGCTGAAAAAAGCCTGTCGCCCACCAGCTTCCACGCCAAGCCGGTGTGGCAGCGCGCCCTGGTGGTGGTCGCCGGACCCGTGGCCAATTTCATCCTCGCCATCGCCATCCTCTCCGCCACCTACATGACGGTGGGCATCCCCATGACCGCGCCGCGCATCGACTCGGTTGCGGCAGGCAGCGCGGCCGACCGCGCCGGGCTTCAGCCGGGTGACACATTTGTTACGGTCAATGGCACAAAAATAAAGTATTTCAATGATTTGCAGGAAATCGTGCGGCCGCGCGCCGGCGAGACCCTGACGGTCGAGATTTCCCGCAACGGCACTCTCCACAGCCTGTCCCTCACGCCTTCGGTGCGCGAGGAGGATGACGGCTTCGGCGGCAAGGTGCGCTTTGGCGTGCTCGGTGTCACCCACAATACCGAGGGCAAGGACTTGGTCTATGAGCGCCTGCCGATCCACAAGGCCGTGGCGCTCGGCGCCGACCGCACCTGGTATATCATCTCCACCACCTTCAAGTATCTCGGCCAGATGATCACCGGCCATGCCAGCTCCGATCAGCTGGGCGGTCCCATTTCCATTGCCAAGGGGGCAGGGGACGCCGCCTCCTTCGGCCCGCTCGCCTTCCTCAGTTTTGTCGCCTTTCTGAGCGTGAGTATCGGACTTCTTAACCTCTTTCCGATTCCAATGCTGGATGGTGGACACCTGGTTTTCTACGGCGTCGAGGCCTTGCGCGGCAAACCGCTCGGCCCCGAGGCGCAGGAGTGGAGTTTCCGCATTGGTTTTTCGCTGGTTTTGATGCTCATGGTGCTGGGGACGTTTAACGATTTGGTAAGAGTCGTCTCCATGGCGTTTGGTAGTTGATTCGGCTTGATTTCTTTCGTTTGCAATTGGTCCGAAAACAGCTAAAACACCGCTCGCGGCGAAGCGGCGGTCCCGGGGCGGCTCGCGTTAACACTGGAATGGCCTTTTGATGCGTTTGAAACTGTTACTGGTTGGCGTTCTTGCCTTCGCCCTCACTGTTCTGGCGCCGTTGGCGGCCCCCCGCCTTGTGGCCACTCCGGCCTTTGCCCAGACCGTCACCAACATCGTGGTCCAGGGCAACCAGCGGGTCGAGCCCGACACCGTCATCTCCTACCTCCAGCTCGGCCGCGGCGACGCCTTCAGCGCCGAGAAGGTGGACGAATCCATCAAGGCCCTGTTCCAGACCGGACTTTTCTCGGACGTGCGCATCGCGCGCAACGGCGGCACGATGGTCATCAACGTGGTCGAAAACCCGCTGATCAACGTGGTGAACTTCGAGGGCAACTCGGAAATCACCGATGATGCCCTGGCCAAGGAAGTGGAAGTCCGTGAACGGATGATTTTCACCAAGGCCCGGGTGCAGAGCGACACGCAGCGCATCCTCGATCTCTACCAGCGCTCTGGTTTCTATAACGTGCGCGTGGCGCCCAAGCTGATCCGCCTGCCGGAGAATCGCGTGAACCTCGTGTTCGAGATCACCGAGAGCGGCAAGACCCACGTCACCAGCATCACCTTCTCCGGCAACAATTCCTTCGGCGCTTCCGAATTGCGCGGTGTCCTCGGCACCAAGCAGAAGAGCTGGTGGAACTTCATGCAGCGCAACGACATCTACGACCCCGACCGCGTCGAATATGACAAGGAGCTGCTGCGCCGCTTTTACCTGAAGAACGGCTTCGCCGACGTTCAGGTCGATTCGGCCAATGCGCAACTGTCACCTTCGGGCGACAGCTTCACCATCAATTTCAATATCATCGAAGGCCAGCGCTACAAGGTTGCCGATGTGGCGGTGAATGTCGGCGATGCCGATCTCGAGGCCGATCCGCTGCGCGCCGTGGTCAAGACCGGCGTGGGCGACAATTACGACGCCTCCAAGGTCGACAAGACGGTGGACAATCTGGCGCTCGAAGCCAGCCGCCAGGGCTTCGTCTTCGCCAAGGTCGATCCGCAGATCAACCGCGACGCCAACAACGGCACCCTCGGCATCACCTACAACATCAGTGAGGGTCAGCGCACCTATATCGAGCGCATCGACATCACCGGCAACAGCCGCACCCTCGATGAGGTCATTCGCCGCGAACTCCAGCTCTATGAGGGCGATGCCTTCAACCGCGTGCTGGTGGAACGCGCCCGCCGCCGTCTGACCGCCCTCGACTTCTTCGACAAGGTGGACTTCCGCGAGGAAGAAGGCTCGGCCCCCGACAAGGTGGTGCTGGTGGTCGAAGTGGCCGAGAAGGCCACCGGCAAGATCAGCTTCAGCGTTGGCTATTCCTCGGTCGAGGCCCTCATCGGCACGGTCGAACTGTCGGAGCGCAATTTCCGCGGCCGCGGCCAGGATGTGCGCATCAACACCGCGCTGTCCTTCAAGAAGCAGCAGGTCGATTTCAGCTTCACCGAACCCTATTTCATGGGCATGCCGATTTCGGCTGGCTTTGACCTCTTCGCCACCAACACGGACAACACCGACTATTCGTCCTACAAGTCGCGGCAGATCGGCGGCGCGCTGCGCACCGGCTTCCGTCTCGACGAATATTCCTCCGTCAATTTCAAATACTATCTGGCCTACCGCAAGGTGACGGGCGTTGATGTCACCCGGGCCTCGCCCACGGTGATCAAGTGGCAGGGCAGCACCATCAAGTCGGCCGTCTCCGGCAGCTATGTCTGGGATGATCTCGACAATCCCATGGATCCCAACTCCGGCCTGCGCGCCCAGTTGGACCTGGAACTGGCCGGGCTTGGCGGCGACACCTACTACGGTGCCCTCGAGGCCCATGCCTGGTACTTCATCCCCATCGTTGAGGATGCCGTGACCCTCAAACTCGAAGGCAATGCGGGTCATATGCAAGGCTTCGGCGGCCATGACGTGCCGCTGCAGGACCGCTTCTTCAAGGGGGCCGACAGCTTCCGCGGCTTCGCCAAGTCGGGCATCGGCCCCATGCAGGTCAACAATGCGGGCGGCCTCGACTCGATCGGCGCCCAGACCTATGCCATCGGCACCGTCGAAGCGACCTTCCCCATCGGCGCGCCCGAGGCATGGGGCATGTCCGGCGCCGTCTTCTCCGACTTCGGCACGGTCTTCAATGCCCCGGAGACTTCAATGGCCTATCTCGCTGGTTCGCACTGCGATAACACTGACGCGCACGATTGCACCGTCTATGATTCCATGGCCTTCCGCGCCTCCGTCGGTGCTGGCATCATCTGGAAGTCGCCCTTCGGTCCGCTGCGTTTCGACCTCGCCTATCCGGTCCTGAAGCAGAAGACCGACGACCGCGAATGGTTCCGCTTCTCCATCGGCACGCGTTTCTGACGCGCCGGACACTCTGATCGGTGGAGCGGCCCCGGCGGGCCGCTTCCTTTTATCAAGGGACGCCGCATGACCGAACCCGCCACGACCGCCGACATCCAGCGCATCATGCAGCTTCTGCCGCATCGCTATCCCTTCCTGCTCATCGACCGCATCATCGAGATGAACGGGGAGGAGAGCGGCATCGCGCTGAAGAACGTCACCATGAACGAGCCCTTTTTCCCCGGCCACTTTCCGGGCCGTCCGGTCATGCCCGGCGTGCTGCTGGTGGAGGCCATGGCCCAGGCGGCCGGCGCCCTGGTGCTCAATGCGCTCGGCGATGAACATGCCGGCAAGCTCGTCTTCTTCATGTCCATCGACAAGGCGCGCTTCCGCAAGCCGGTGGTGCCGGGCGACCAGGTGCACTTCCACATGAAACTCGCCAACAAGCGCCCGCCGGTGTGGAAATACTGGGTCGAGGCCCATGTCGATGGCAAGAAGGTGGCCGAGGCCGAGATCGGCGCCATGCTGATGAACGAGCGCGGCGCCTGAAACCACCAGCGGAATAAAAAACGCCCGGAAAATCTCCGGGCGTTTTCACTTTATGCGATGACTGTCAGCCGCGCTCGCCCAGGGGCACATAGGCGCGCGCCGTCTCGCCGGTATAGAGCTGGCGCGGCCGGCCGATGCGCTGCGTCGGGTCCTCGATCATTTCCTTCCACTGCGAAATCCAGCCCACCGTGCGGGCCAGCGCGAACAGCACCGTGAACATGGAGGTGGGGAAGCCCATGGCGCGCAGGATGATGCCGGAATAGAAATCGACATTGGGATAGAGCTTGCGCTCGATGAAATACTCATCATGCAGCGCCACGCGCTCCAGTTCCTGTGCCACGTCCAGAAGCTTGTCGCCCTTGATGCCGAGATCGGCCAGAACCTCGTGCGCCGTCTGCGCCATGATCTTGGCGCGCGGATCATAGTTCTTGTAGACGCGGTGGCCGAAGCCCATCAGGCGCACGTTGGAGTTCTTGTCCTTCACCCGTTCGATGAAGTCGGGAATGTTCTCCACCGAACCGATCTCGTCCAGCATCTTCAGCGCCGCCTCGTTGGCGCCGCCATGGGCCGGACCCCACAGACAGGCAATGCCCGCCGCGATGCAGGCGAAGGGATTGGCCCCCGACGAACCGGCCAGACGCACGGTGGAGGTGGAGGCGTTCTGCTCGTGGTCGGCGTGCAGGATGAAGATGCGGTCCAGCGCGCGCGCCAGAACCGGGTTCACCTTGTACTCCTCGCACGGCACCGAGAAGCACATGTGCAGGAAGTTCGCCGCATAGGACAGATGGTTCAGCGGATAAACGAAGGGTTCGCCCTTGTGATACTTGTAGGCCATGGCCGCGATGGTCGGCAGCTTGGCGATCATGCGGTGCGAGGCGATCTCGCGCTGGCGCGGATCCTGAATGTCGAGCGAGTCGGAATAGAAGGCCGACATGGCGCCCACCACGGCCACCATGACCGCCATGGGGTGCGCGTCGCGGCGAAAGCCCTGGAACAGGCGGGCCATCTGCTCGTGGATCATCGTGTGCTTGGTGATGGCCCAGTCGAAATGCTTGCGCTGCTCGGCATTGGGCAATTCGCCGTAATAGAGCAGGTAGCAGGTCTCCAGAAAGTCGCCGTGTTCGGCCAGTTGCTCGATGGGGTAGCCCCGGTGCAGCAGAATGCCCTCGTCGCCGTCGATATAGGTGATCTTGGATTCGCACGAGGCGGTGGAGGTGAAGCCGGGGTCATAGGTGAAGATCTTGGCCTGGCCGTAAAGCTTGGTGATGTCCACCACATCCGGCCCCAGCGTGCCCTTTTTCACCGGCAGCGTCACATCCTCGCCGTGAACCTTCAATTCTGCATTGTCAGGCGCGTTCGCCATGCTGGCCTCCCTTGTTTCCGGCAATACTGCACTGCAACATGGTTATGGTCAACAGCGCTGACCTAAACCCTTCGTGACGGACCTCAGGCGCTGTGGTCCTTGATCCGGGCCAGGGCTTCCTCCCGGCCCAGCACTTCCAGCACATCAAAAATGCCGGGCGAGGTGGCCGAGCCGGTCAGCGCGGCGCGCAGGGGCTGGGCCAGCTTGCCCAGTTTCAGGCCCGCCGCCTCGGCATGGGCCTTCACCGCCGCTTCCATCGCCGGGGCGATCCATTCAGCAAGACCCTCCAGCACCGGCACCACGCCACGGAGCGCGGCCCGGCCCTCGTCATTCAGCAGGCCCTTGGCCTTGTCGTCCAGCGGCAGGGGGCGGCTGGCGAAGAGGAATGCCGCGCTGGTCTGCAATTCCACCAGAGTCTTGGCCCGCTCCTTCAGCCCGGGCAGGGCGCGGGTGAAGGCCGCCATCCTGCCGCCCTCCAGCGCCGCCAGCATCTCCGGCCCGCCCGCCACATGCGGCAGGAAGGCCAGGAACTCCTTCAGCACCACCTCGTCCGGGGTGGCGCGGATATAATGACCGTTCAGGTTTTCCAGCTTGGCGAAGTCAAACCGCGCCGGCGACTTGCCGATGGCCTCCAGCCCGAACCATTCCACCAGTTGCGCGGTGGAGAAAATCTCGTCGTCGCCATGGCTCCAGCCCAGGCGGGCGAGATAATTGCGCAGCGCCGCCGGCAAGTAGCCCATGGCGCGATAGGCCTCCACCCCCAGCGCCCCGTGGCGCTTGGACAGCTTGGCCCCGTCCGGCCCGTGGATCAGCGGCACATGGGTCATGTCCGGCACGTCCCAGCCCATGGCCAGATAGATCTGGGTCTGGCGCGCCGCATTGGTCAGGTGGTCCACGCCGCGGATGATGTGGGTTACCCCCATGTCGTGATCGTCCACCACCACCGAGAGATTATAGGTGGGATTGCCGTCCGAGCGCAGGATGATGAGATCGTCGAGATCCTTGTTGGGAATGACCACGCGGCCCTGGGCATGGTCGTTGATGACCGTCTCGCCCTCCTGCGGGGCCTTGAAACGGATAACCGGCTTCACACCGGCGGGCGCATCCCCGGCGGCGCGGTCGCGCCAGGTGCCGTCATAGCGCACCGGGCGCTTTTCCGCCTCGGCCCTGGCGCGCATGGCCTCCAGTTCCTCCGGCGAGCAATAGCAGTAATAGGCCCGGCCGCGCTTCAGCAGATCGTTGGCCACCTCGCGATGCCGGTCGGCGCGGGCGAACTGCGACACGGCCTCGCCGTCCCAGGAAAGGCCCAGCCATTTCAACCCGTCGAGAATGGCGCTGATCGCCGCCTCGGTGGAGCGCTCGCGGTCGGTGTCCTCAATGCGCAGCAGCATCTTGCCGCCGGTGTGGCGGGCAAAGGCCCAGTTGAACAGCGCCGTGCGCGCGCCGCCAATATGGAGGAAACCGGTGGGCGAGGGGGCAAAACGCGTAATGACGGGCGATGACATGACCGGTGAAATCCCTATAGTCGCAGAGCACATGAATTGGCCCGGCGCATAGCACGCATGGGGGCAGGGGGCAAAGGGGCGGCATGGAAGGGGCGCTGGACACAGGGCGGACGGACCGGCTCTGGCCGCTGCGCCGTCTGGCTGACGTGGTCCCGCGCCGCCTGCTGCTCTTCGTGCCGCTGCCTCTCATGGCGGGCCTCTGGGCCTATTTCGCCTTGCCGCGCGAACCTGATGTGGCGGCGGTGTCACTTCTGGGGCTGGCCGCACTTCTGCTCATTCTCCCCGCCCGGCGCGCGCCGCTGCTGCTCATTCCGCTGTTGCTGCTCACGGGCTTTGCCGCCGCCAAGCTGCGCAGTGAATGGGTGGCAACGCCCGTGCTCCGCGCCACGGTGGCCGAGGCGCAGGTCATGGGCCACATCGCCCGCATCGACGGTGCCCTGGCCCGGCGCAAGGTGGTGCTGCTGGATGTGACGGAGATCAGCCCCTTGCCCGCCGCTGAGCGTCCGCGCCGCCTGCGCCTTACCCTCGGCGGCCAGCAGCCCCATCTGTCTGCGGGTCAGTTGATCGCGCTTAAGGCGCGGCTCGAACCCCTGCCGCTGCCGGTCACCCCCGGCGGCTTCGATTATGGCCGCCAGCTCTATTTCCAGTCGGTCGGCGGAACCGGCCGCGCGCTGGCACCCGTCACCATCCTTCCCGAGACCATGCCAGGCCGCTACCGCCTCGACGCCGCGCTGGAGGCCGTGCGTCAGGCCATCGGCAGCCGCGTGCGCGCCGTGCTGCCCGGCCCCATGGGGGCGGTGTCGGAAGCCCTGATCAACGGTGAGCGCGCTGACATTCCCAAGCGCGTCAATGATTCGCTGCGCGATTCCGGCCTGTTCCATGTCCTCTCCATCTCCGGCCTGCACATGACGCTGGTGGCCGGCGGCGTGTTCTGGATCGTGCGCGCCCTGCTGGCCCTCGTGCCGCCGCTCGCCCTGCGCTGGCCGGTGAAGAAAATTGCCGCCGTGGCCGCGCTGGCGGCTGGCCTCTTCTACATGCTGCTGGCGGATTCCGGCCCCGCCACGGCGCGCAGCTACATCATGATCGCGGTCATGTTCACCGCGGTCCTCATCGACCGGCCCGCCATTTCCCTGCGCAACCTCGCCATCGCCGCCATCATCCTTCTCGTTCTCCAGCCGGAGCAGGCGCTTTCCGCCTCCTTCCAGATGTCCTTCATGGCGGTGGTGGGTCTGGCCGGGTTCTATGAATGGTGGCAGCGCCACCAGCATGGCCAGGAGCAGGGCGAACCCACCCATTTCACCCGTGCCAGCGCCGCCCTCTGGCGCTTTCTCTGGGTGCCCGCCGTCACCTCGCTGGTGGCCGGCCTCTATTCCGGCGTGCCCGCCGCCTTTCACTTTGGCCGGGTGGCCCCCTGGGGCGTCATCGCCAATGGCCTGGCGCTGCCCGTGGTCGGCGTGGTGGTCATGCCGGGGGCCCTGCTGGCCACGCTGCTCATGCCGCTCGGGCTGGAAAGTCTGCCACTTCTCGCCATGGACCGGGGCCTGCGCCTCGTCATGACCATTTCCGACTGGGTGGCCGGCCTGCCTGGGGCAGGGCAGGTCTGGCGGCAGCCATCGGCCATGGCCGCCAGCCTCCTTGCCCTGGCGCTGATTCTTCTGGCGCTGCTGCGCGGCCGCTGGCGGCTGGCCTTCCTGCCCGTGGCGCTTGCGGCCCTCATCGTCCTGCCGTTGCAGACCCAGCCCGATGTGCTGGTGGATGGCGACGCCCGCGCCGTCGCCTTCCGCACTGACCAAGGCGAACTGGTGCCCGCTCCCGGCCAGCGCGGCAGTTTTGCCCTCAACCGCTGGCTCACCGGCAACGGCGAAGAGACGACGGCAAAGCTGGCGGCGGCCCGGCCCGGCTGGACCTGCACCGCCAAGCACTGCGCCACGGTGGTCAAGGGCCAGCGCCTTGTCGTGCTGCGCCGGGCGGCGGAGGCCGATCAGGCCTGTCCCGCCGCCGACATGGTCATTGCCGAATTTCCCCTGCGCGGGCGCTGCCTCGGCATCCCGCTGCGCATCGACCGATTTGACCTCTGGGCCAACGGCGCTCATTCTGTCGTCATCACACCCGGACGAATCCATGTCCGCACCGCCAGGGGCGAACAGGGGATGCGGCCTTGGGTCTTCACGCCCCGCGCCGCCGCCGAAGCGGGCGCGGGGCCAGACGCTTCAGGAGTTACGGCCCCGCCGTAAAACATGTATGACAAATGCCGCTTTTAATGATAGCATGACCAAGGTTCGCGCTGATATCGATGCGCTGGATCGCCGTTTGGTAGCCTTGCTGGCCGAACGCCAGGGCATGATTGACCGCGCCATTGCCGTGAAGCGGCGGGAGGGACTTGCCGCCCGCATCCCGCCCCGGGTGGACGAAGTCATCACCAATGCCGTGGCCGAGGCCAGACGGGTGGGTCTGGATCCCGAACATGCCCGCGAGATCTGGACCGTCATGGTGGATGGCTTCATCCGCCGCGAACAACGGGCGCTGAACAGGACCTAGACCACCATGCGCTTCAAGCTCCTCTTTTCGCCATTGGCCATCAGGGGAGCGGAACTGCGGAACCGCATTTTCACCACCGGCCACGACACTGGGCTGGTGGTGGACAACCGCCCCACCGACGCGCTCGTGGCCTATCACCGCGCCCGCGCCCGGGGCGGTGTCGGTCTGGTCATCCTGCAGGCCACGGGCGTGCACCCCACCGCGCGCTTCTCCGACCATCTGCTGATGGCCGATGATGACTCCTGCATTCCGCACTTCCGCAAGGTGGCGGCAGCCCTGCACGATGACGGGGCCCGCGTCTTCGTGCAATTGCACCATCCCGGCCGCGAGATGATGAACCGGCTCTATGGCGTGCAGCGCCCCACCATCGCCCCCTCGCACATGCCCTCCGAGCGCAATCGCACCGTGCCGCGCGTCATGGACCGCGCCCTCATCACCGAGATCATCGCCAGCTATGGCGCCGCCGCCGCCCGCATGGCGGAGGCGGGCCTCGATGGCGTGGAGGTGGTGGCAAGCCACGGCTACCTGCCGGCCCAGTTCCTGTCGGCCAGGCTGAACCAGCGCACCGACGATTACGGCGGCAGCTTTGACAACCGCCTGCGCTTCATCGCCGAGGTGCTGGATGGCATTCGCGCCGCCGTGCCCGCAAGCTTCGTGCTGGGCCTGCGCCATTCCGGCGACGAACACGACGATGCCGGCATCGACGGCGACGAGAGTCTGGCCATCGCCACGGCGCTCGCTCCCAGGCTCGACTTCCTCAACATGATCGCGGGCACCTCGGCCTCATCCTCGGGCGCCATGCACATCGTGCCCTCCATGGCCACCGAACATGCCTATGTGGCGCCGCTGGCCCAGCGTGTGCGGGAGGCCACGCAGATTCCGGTCTTCGTCGCGGGCCGCATCAACCAGCCGCACGAGGCGGAAATGATTCTGGAACGCGGCCAGGCCGATCTCTGCGGCATGACGCGCGCCACCATCGCCGACCCGGACATGCCCAACAAGGCGCGGCAGAACAACACCGACCAGATCCGCGCCTGCGTCGGCTGCAACCAGGCCTGCATCGGCCATATCCAGCATGGCCTGCACGTCTCCTGCATCCAGCACCCGGAAACGGGTCGCGAGCTGGAACTGGGCCAGCGCCGCAAGGCCGCAACCGCCCTGAAGGTGATGGTGGTGGGCGGCGGGCCGGCGGGCCTGAAGGCCGCGGCGGTGGCGGCGGAGCGCGGCCACCACGTCACCCTGCATGAGAAACAGCGCTATCTCGGCGGTCAGGTGCGCTTTGCCCAGCTTCTGCCGGGCCGGGCCGAATTCGGCGGCGTCGTCACCAATCTCGCCCGCGAGGCGGAAGCCCATGGCGCGGTGATCAAGCGGTCCAGCCCGGTGACGCGCGAGGTTCTCGAACAGGAACGGCCCGACGCGGTCATTCTCGCAACCGGTTCCACTCCAGTTCTGCCGGTGCTGGAGGGCGAGATGGACGGCGTCATGCTGGCCGTCGATGTCCTGCGCCACACGGCCAAGCCCGGCCACAATGTCGTCATCTATGACTGGCGCGCCGACTGGGTGGGCATGGGCCTGGCGCTGAAGCTGGCGGGCGAGGGCCATCAGGTGCGCCGGGCGGTCACCGCCCCCTGCGCCGGCGGGGCGCTGCCCCATCCCACCCGCGACGAATTCAATGCCCGCCTGCACCGTCTGGGCGTCATGGTCTATCCCTGGATGCGCGCCTACGGCATGGACGGGCGCACCGCCTATTTCACCCACACGGCCTCGCGCCAGCCGGTCATTCTGGAGGATGTCGACACGCTCGTGGCCGCCTATGCCAATGAACAGGACCAGGGCCTCGTCGCCGATCTCAGCGCGCTTGGCATTCACACCCTCAGCGCGGGCGACTGCGTGGCCCCGCGCACGGTGGAAGAGGCGGTGTGCGAGGGCATGCGGGCCGCACTGGCGCTGTGACCTGAGTTGCATGTTTGCAACAGGGTGACATTATTGCCGAATCCCCTGGATCGGCCCATTTGATCCATGGTCATGCCCCATTTAGGCACTATCCAGCGGCCATGAAGTCTCTCTCCCCACCGGGGAGAATGCCTTCTGCCGGGAGGGCAGGCCATCCGCCCTTTTTGACAGGAGAGTTATGATCCGCCGTTTCGCCATGCCGACGCTCTGCGCCGTTCGCAAGCTTGTGCTTCTGGCGCTGGCCCTGGCCGCTCTTGCGGCCCCGCCGGCACTGGCCAGCGACATGGGCGATGAGCCCGAGGCGGGTTTCTTCTCCTATCTTCCGGCCCCGCCCAAGCTGAAGCTGCCCAGCATCACCATCCCGTTCTGGACCGACGACCTGAAGAAGGCGAAAAACGCCTACAATGACGGCAACTACAGCCGGGCCATCAAGTTTTTCCGCAAGTCCTCCGAGGACGGCAACATCGTCGCCGACTGGTATCTCGGTCACATCTACCGCACCGGCAAGGGCGTGCCGGTCGATCCCGCCACGGCCTATTCCTATTACAGCCGCGTGGCCGAGGCCTATGATCCCGAGGAAGGCGACTCCAAGCGTCTGCGCATCATGGTCGATGGCCAGATGCGGGTGGCCGACTATCTCCGCACCGGTATTCCCTCCGCCGGCATTCCGGCTGATCCGGGCGCTGCGGCGCGCACCTATCTGCGGCTGGCCTCCACCTATGGCCACCCCGATGCACAATATCAGTTGGGGGTATTGAACCTTACCGGCAAGGGCGTGCGCAAGAACCCGCAGCAGGGCCTGAAATGGCTCATGGCCGCCGCGCGCAAGCGCCAGCCCGAGGCCCAGGCCTATCTCGGCAGCCTCTATTGGGACGGCAAGGTGGTGCAGCGCGACGAAACCCGCGCCCTCATGTGGTATATCCTGGCCCAGCAGACGGCAAACCCGGCCGAGAATGGCGCCATCATCGAGCGCGCCGATGCCCTGCGCAGCGAAGTCTCGGCCGAAACCCGGCTGGAAGCCGAAGCCCGCGCCCGCGTCTGGGCCGACCAGTATCAGGGCGAAGACAGCCTGAGCCCCTGATCGTCTCCTCCGTCGCCGCCGCATTGGCGCTTGCCTGCCATGCCGCCCCATGCCATCACCGCGCCATGACCGATCTTCCGCCCGCTTCGCCACCGCCCCGCACCAGCTTCTTCAGCCGGTTGCGCACCTATTTCTTCACCGGGCTGGTGATCGCCGCGCCCGCCGCCATCACCATCTGGGCCACGCTCTGGTTCATTTCCATCTTCGACCACTGGTTCAAGCCGCTGCTGCCGCCGGAGTTCAACCCGGATACCTATCTGCCCTTCAAGATTCCGGGTTTCGGCCTGCTCTTTGCGCTGATTGCCATCACCGCCCTCGGCGCGCTGGCGGCCAATCTCGTCGGCTCCACCCTCATCGGCCTGTGGGACAAGCTGATGAACCGCACGCCGGTGGTGCGCTCCATCTATCGCGGCTCGAAGCAATTGTTCGAGACCATGTTCTCCGGCAAGGGCACCAGCTTCCGCCATGTCTGTCTGGTGCAATGGCCGCGCCATGGCATCTTCACGCCGGCCTTCATATCGCGTGAGGTGGATGGCTGCGAGATCGGGCTGGAGCGCGGGCGCAAGCTCTATGCCGTCTATGTCTCGACCACGCCCAATCCCACCGGCGGCTATGTCTTCTTCGCCGACCAGAGCGACGTGAGGATTCTCGACATGAGCGTGGAGGACGGCCTCAAGATGGTGATCTCCATGGGGCTGGTGCTGCCCGATTGCCCGCTGCCCCATGATGAAGAGGTTCAGGCCGCCCTTGCCGCCCCGCTGCGCCGGGCCGGTGCCGCGGTTCAGCCCGCCCCCAGGAAGCGCAAGCCCTCGTCGCGCTCGAAGAGATAGAGCAGGCTGCGCAAGGCCTCGCCCCGCGCCGAGGTGAGGAGGGGGTCGCGCGCCATGATCAGCGCCGCATCATCATGCGCCGCCGCCAGCAACTCTCCGTGCACGGACAGGTCCGCCAGCCGCAGCAGCGGCAAGCCCGCCTGCTGGGTGCCCAGCATGTCGCCCGCCCCGCGCAGGCGCAGGTCTTCCTCGGCGATGCGGAAACCGTCCTCGGTCTCGCGCAGGATGGCAAGCCTGGCCCTGGCCATCTCGCCCAGCGGCTCCTGATAGAGCAGCAGGCAGGATGACTTGCCCGTTCCGCGCCCCACGCGCCCGCGTAACTGGTGCAACTGAGCAAGGCCAAAGCGTTCGGCATTCTCCACCACCATGATGGTGGCCTCGGGCACATCCACCCCCACCTCGATGACCGTGGTGGAAACGAGAAGCGCGATCTCGCCCGCCTTGAAGCGCGCCATGACCGCATCTTTCTCGGCACCCTTCAGCCGCCCATGCACCAGCCCGACGCGGCCCGGAAACGCCGTCTCCAGCGCGGCAAAACGCTGTTCGGCAGCGGCCATGTCCACCTGTTCGCTTTCCGCCACCAGCGGACAGACCCAATAGATCCGCGCCCCCGACGCCATGGCGCGGGCAAGCCCCGCCACCACCTCGTCGAGCCGGGAGAGGGGAAGCACCCGCGTGTCGATGGGCTGGCGGCCCGCCGGCTTTTCGTCGAGCTTCGACACGTCCATGTCGCCATAGACGGTGAGCGCCAGGGTGCGCGGGATGGGCGTTGCCGTCATCACCAGCAGGTCCACCGCCGCCTCCGCCTTCTGTTGCAGGGCCAGCCGCTGGTGCACGCCGAAGCGGTGCTGTTCGTCGATCACCGCCAGGGCGAGATCGCGGAAGGCGACCCCCTCCTGAAACAGCGCATGGGTGCCGATCAGGATGTCGATGGTGCCCGCCGCCAATGCCGCCAGCATCTCCTCGCGCACCTTGCCCTTTTCCCGGCCCGTCAGCAGGGCCAGGCGCAGGCCCGTTGCCTCGGCCAGCGGCGCGAGCGTGGCGAAGTGCTGGCGCGCCAGAATTTCCGTGGGCGCCATCAGCGCCCCCTGTGCCCCGGCCTCCACCACGCTGGCCAGCGCCAGCAGGGCCACCACGGTTTTGCCCGCGCCCACGTCGCCCTGCAAAAGGCGGATCATCCGCTGCGGCTGGGCCATGTCGCGCAGGATGTCGGCCACGGCCCGGCCCTGCGCCCCGGTCAGCCGATAGGGCAGGGCGGCCATGATCCGCGCCCTGATCTCGCCCGAGCCTGCGAGCACCCGCCCGGCTTCGCGCTTCATGTGGTTGCGCACCATGAGCAGGGCCAACTGGCTGGCCAGCAATTCGTCATAGGCCAGCCTTTGGCGCGGCGGGGAAGACGGTTCCAGCACCGCGGCCTGATCCGGCGCATGCAGCCGCCGCAGCGCGTCACCAAACCCGGGCCAGCCCTGCTTCGCCAGCCATGCCGCATCCTGCCATTCCGCCAGCGCCGGCAGGCGCGCCACGGCCTCGCGCGCCGCCTTGGCCAGCACCCGGGCCGGAACCCCCGCCATGAGCGGATAGGTCGGTTCCATCACCGGGAGCTTCTCGAAGGCTTCCGCCGTCACCACATAATCGGGGTGCGCCATCTGGGGCTGGTCGTCATACCAGCTCACCGTGCCGGAGATGAAGCGGCGCTCGCCCTCCGGCAGCAGTTTCTCAACATGATCGCCGAAGACCTTGAAAAAAATCAGCGTCATGAAGCCGGTGCCGTCAAAGACCTCGACCCGGTATGGCACAGTGCGGCCACGCGGCGGCGGGCGGTGGCGGCCCACCGTCACCTCCAGCGTGACAATCCCTTCCGGCGGCAGGTTGGCGATGGTGACACGGCGCGAGCGGTCCACCAGACCGGAAGGCAGGGGGAAGATCAGGTCGACCAGCCGCGCCTCCGCTCCCGCCGCCGCACCGGGGCGCAGGAGTTTCGTGAACAGCTTGCCCAGCTTCGCGCCCACGCCCTTCAGGCCGGAAACCGGCGCGAACAGCGGATTGAGCAGGGCGGGGCGCATGACCGGCATTTTCCCCGCCCAGTCCTTGCGGCGCAAGCCCGCCCCGCGCTATTCGCTTGCCCCATGAACAGCAATCCCGACAGCGATGTGGCGCGCAAGCGCCTGCTCTGGCGCGCCACCCATCGCGGCATCAAGGAAATGGACCTGATCATCGGCGGCTTTGCCACGGCCCATCTGGCCGGTCTCAGCGAGCCTGACCTCAGGGACTTTGCCCGCATCCTCGAACTGCCGGATCAGGAGATGCTGGCCTGGGTGACGCGGGTGGAGCGCGTGCCGGACCATCTGCGCTCGCCGCTGCTCGACCGCATCCTCGCCTTCACCCCCGGCCCGGCCGCATGAAGTTACCCGCCGCCATAGCGGACCGGCTCAGAACCTCGGGCCGCACCGTCCTGTCGGGCCTGCCCACCGGGCTGGACGCCATCATCCTGCCGGAGCTGGCGCGCGCGGCGGCAGCACGCGGGCTTCTCCATGTGGCCCTCGATGACCAGCAACTGGCGACGCTCGCCAGCCAGTTGGAATATTTTGCCCCTGATCTGGAGGTCATCCGTTTTCCCGCCTGGGATTGCCTGCCCTATGACCGCGTCTCCCCCTCCGCCGACATTCTCGCCTGGCGCATGGCGGCCCTGTCCACCCTCACGCAGAAGCCCAAGGGTCCGCGCCTGATCCTCACCACGGTCAACGCCGTCTTGCAGCGCGTGGTGGCGCCCGAAACCCTGGCCGGGGCCACCTTCCGCGCCGCCCCCGGTCAGCGCATCAACACCGAAACGCTGCTGGCCTTTCTTGCCGACAATGGCTTCGCCCGCACCGGCACGGTCATGGAGCAGGGCGACTTTGCCGTGCGCGGCGGCATCATCGACATCTACCCGCCGGGCGAGGCAGGCCCGGTGCGCCTCGATTTCGTCGGCGGCCCGCTGGAGTCGATCGGCGATTTCACCCCCGAACCCCAGCGCGCCACCACCACGCGCAAGGGCCTCACCCTCACCCCCGCCAATGAAGTGGTGTTGACCGCCGCCAGCATTGGCCGCTTCCGCAAGGCCTATGCCGCCGCCTTCTCCGGGCTGGACATGAACGATCCGCTCTATGAGAGCGTGACGGCAGGCCGCCGCTATCAGGGCATGGAACACTGGCTGCCGCTCTTCCACGAGCGCCTGGCAAGCCTCCTGGACTATCTGCCCGAGGCCGTGATCTCGCTGGCCTTCGAGGCCGACGAGGCCATGGCGGCGCGTCAGGCGCAGGTCATGGAGTTCCATGACGCGCGCCAGGAGGCGCTGGGCAAGCAGGCCTTTGGCGCTGCCCCCTACAAGCCCCTGCCGCCGGCGCTGCTCTATCTGACGCCGGAGGACTGGCGGCAGCAGGAGGCCGACCATGCGAGCCTCATCGCCACGCCCTTTGAAAGCCCGTCCGGGGCCGCCATCTCGCTGGGCGGCAGGCGCGGCCGCAGCTTCGCCGCCGAGCGCAGCCAGCAGGCGGGCGAGGTCTATGACGCCGTCCGTCAGCATACGGAGGAATTGCGCCGCGACCGGAAGCGCGTGGTCTTGGCCTGCTGGTCGGAGGGCTCGGCGGAACGGCTTTACACCATCCTGAAGGATCACGATCTGGCCCCGCTGGTGCCCGCCGCCCATTGGGCCGAAGTGAAAGGCCGCGATCCCGCCATCGTTTCCATGATCGTGCTGCCGCTGGAGGAGGGCTTCGAGACGCCTGATCTGGCGCTGCTTTCAGAGCAGGACATTCTGGGCGACCGCCTGGTGCGCCGGGGCCGCAAGCAGCGCAAGGCCACCGATGTCATTGCCGAACTTTCCGCCCTCGAACCCGGCGACATCGTGGTTCATGTCGATCACGGCATTGGCCGCTTCGAGGGTCTGCGCACCATCGAGGTGCAAGGCGCGCCGCATGACTGCCTCTTGCTCATCTATGCCGGCAATGACCGGCTCTTCCTGCCGGTGGAGAACATCGAGCTTCTCACCCGCTATGGCGGCGAGGGCGAGGCCGCGCAGCTTGACCGTCTCGGCGGCGGCGCCTGGCAGGCGCGCAAGGCGCGGCTGAAGGAACGCATCCGCGAAATCGCCGCCGACCTGATCAAGACGGCGGCATTGCGCGAACTGAAGACGGGCGACGTTCTTGCCCCGCCCGATGGCGCCTTCGACGAATTCGCCGCCCGCTTCCCCTATGAGGAAACCGAGGACCAGTTGACCGCCATCGAGGCGGTGATCGACGACCTGCAGAAGGGCCGACCCATGGACCGCCTGATCTGCGGCGACGTGGGCTTTGGCAAGACCGAAGTGGCGCTGCGCGCCGCCTTCGTGGCCGCCATGGCGGGCAAGCAGGTGGCCGTGGTGGTGCCGACCACACTTCTCGCCCGCCAGCATTTCAAGACCTTTGCCGAGCGCTTTCGCGGCCTGCCGCTGCGCCTTGCCCGCGCCTCGCGCCTGGTGCCCAGGAAGGAACTGGACGAGACGCGCGTGGGCCTCGCCGATGGCACGGTGGATATCGCCATCGGCACCCATGCGCTGCTGACCGAGAGCACGAAGTTCCGCGACCTCGGCCTCCTCATCATCGACGAGGAACAGCACTTCGGCGTGAAACACAAGGAACGCCTGAAGGAGATGAAGCAGGGTGTGCATGTCTTGACCCTCACCGCCACGCCCATTCCCCGCACCCTGCAAATGGCGTTGTCGGGGGTGCGCGAACTGTCGCTCATCACCACGCCGCCCTTGGACCGGCTGGCGGTGCGCACCTATGTCTCGCCCTTCGATCCGGTCATCATCCGCGAGAGCCTGCTGCGCGAACATTTCCGCGGCGGCCAGAGCTATTACGTGGTGCCGCGCATTTCCGACCTGGGCGATGTGGCGGAGTTCCTGACCCAGAATGTGCCGGAGGTGAAGTTCCGCAGCGCCCATGGCCGCATGGCCCCGACCGAACTGGAAGACATCATGTCCGGCTTCTACGACCGGACCTTCGACGTGCTGCTTTCCACCTCCATTGTCGAATCCGGCCTCGACATTCCTGCCGCCAATACCTTGATTGTGCACCGCGCCGACATGTTCGGCCTGGCCCAGCTTTACCAGTTGCGCGGCCGCGTGGGCCGCTCGAAGCAGCGCGCCTATGCGCTGCTCACCACGCCGCCCGGCAAGACGCTGACCGCCACCGCCGAGCGCCGCCTCAAGGTCCTGCAATCGCTCGATTCACTGGGGGCGGGCTTCACCCTGGCCAGCCACGACCTCGACCTGCGCGGTGCCGGCAACCTGCTGGGTGAGGAGCAGTCCGGCAATATCCGCGAGGTCGGTTACGAACTGTACCAGACCATGCTGGAGGAGGCGGTGGCGAGCCTGAGAGACGGGGCCGCGGCTGATGAGGCCGGAGGCCAGTGGTCGCCGCAGATCAACATCGGCACCTCGGTGCTGATCCCCGAGGGCTACGTTTCCGATCTTCAGGTGCGGCTGGGGCTTTACCGCCGTCTCGCGGACGTCGCCGACCAGACCATGCTGGAGGGCTTTGCCGCCGAATTGCGGGACCGCTTCGGCCCCCTGCCGGAGGAGGTGGAGCACCTCTTGCAGGTCGTGGCCATCAAGCTCCTGTGCCGCCGCGCCAATGTCCAGAGTGTGGACGCCGGGCCCAAGGGTGCCGTCATGGCCTTCCGCAACAACAGCTTTGCCCGACCGGAAAAACTGGTGGAATGGATCGGCGGCCAGGGCACCCTGGCCAAGCTGCGCCCCGCCGACATGAAGCTGGTCATCACCCGCGCCTGGGCCACGCCCGAGGAGCGCCTGAAGGGCACCCGGCAACTGATGCAAAATCTCGTGGCCTTGGCCGGAACGTAGGTTCATAAACCAGACGCGAAAACGCATACAAAATATTGGAAAATATGTTTATTTTTCCCGCCACAGGGTGGTCATTTCAAACCCCGTATCGGGTTGCGCTTCCGGCCTGCCGATATGTTTCCACCGCGCCACCCAGGCTCCGCCCGCGTCATAGAAGGGGATGATGTAGAAGCCCGCCGTCAGCAGCCGGTCCTCGGCCCGCACCGCCGCCTCGAAGCTGGCCTGATCCCTGGCCGCCAGCATGGCGGCGATGGCGGCGTCCACCCCCTTGTCGGCAATGCCGGGATAGTTGCGCGTGCCGGGCGTGTCGCGGCCATCGCTGCCGAAATAGAGCTTCTGCTCGTTGCCGGGTGACAGCGAGTTGAACCAGGTCACCGGCACCATGTCATAGTCGTAGGCGCGGAGCAGGGTGGCGAACTGCGTGGCGTCCACCAGCTTGACCTCGGCGGCAATGCCGATCTGCTTCAGCAGACGCTGGAAATAGAGCGCGATCTTCTCCTGATCGCGGTTGATCAGGGTGATGGTGAAACGGAAGGGTTCGCCCGTGCCGTTCACCAGCCCATGGGGGCCGATGGTCCAGCCCGCTTCAGCCAACCGGTCAACCGCCGTCTTCAGCATCTTGCGGTCGCGGCCCGTGCCGTCACTCTTCGGCAGGTCATAGCTGCCGTCGAGAAAATCGGCGCGCAGCGTCCTGGCCGCATCGCCCAGCACCGCGCGCTCAGCCTCATCCGCCGGCTTACCTTTGGACGACAGAACCGAGCCGGAATAGTAGCCGTAGGTGCGCCTGTAGGCCCCGCCGAAGAGATTGGCATTGGCCCATTCAAAGTCGAAGACCGCGAGCAGGGCCTCACGCACGCGCGGATCAGCGAAGAGAGCGCGCCGCGTGTTGAAGGCAAAACCGGTGACGGGGGCGGGCGTCTTCTGCACCACCAGTTCCTTGATCACCTTGCCCTCGGTCACGGCGGGGGGGTTAGGTGCCCCCCTCCCCGGCCCCGGGAGGCCCCCCCCTGTGGCGTCGGAGGTCCCCTCTTTTTCAGGCTCGAAGGGCGCGGT
>OEIV010000452.1_pt1 | contig 22359 bp, 14 predicted proteins | sample 1539231 | NCBI WGS metagenome assembly OEIV01 (sample SAMN03794762, study PRJEB22550) | activated sludge metagenome | feature: wastewater treatment plant; material: activated sludge; isolation source: Wastewater treatment plant of a petroleum refinery complex | place: Argentina: Buenos Aires ... | reverse complement strand
AGATTTATTTAACAGAAGTTTTTTCTGAAATTTTATAATTTTCAACAACAGAACCTTGTCTAAGTTTTTTGTAGGTTTTCATAGAGATTTTGAGATTTTCAATTCTGCCCGTGATCACGTTCTCTAGTCTAACCTTTCTAAGATTTGGCTTCCATTGTCTAAGTGTTGTTTGTGCACGGAAAGACCATGCTCCTCCTCCTCCAGAAGAACCACGTCTATGTTTTCGGTGTCCACCGAACATTGAGCCTTTTCCTGTAAGTGCGTCTCTATTTGACATATTATTATTGAAAAACTGTATGATTATAACAACCAATCAGTGAATTAGGCAAATTTTCTAGTATAAATTGTTTCAAATTAATGCATTAACTGTGATTTAATATTAAGAATGACGTTTCAAATCTGTGGGATAAATTTATTTTAGTTTTTAACTATCATTTTTCATAGCGTATGGTCATTCCTTCATTACATGAGAGAGTGATACGAGGAGACAGTTATCGAATAATTCCGAATTGGAAAAAATCAGCGGGTGCTGTCAGGTAGTAAGACAACCTTAAGTAAGTAACAAAATAATATTAATTATTGAAAAAGCTTACAAGTCTATTATCTCCGTCATTTCTTTAATTTTTTAACAATACAATTATGTGTGGTATTTTTGGATATGTTGGCAAGGCTAATGCAGGTAAAATTATAGTTGAAGGTCTTAAAAGACTTGAGTATAGGGGATATGATTCTTGGGGTGTTGCGGTTGTAACAGGTAGTTATGGCTCAGATCGGACTATCGATGTGATAAAAAAAGTAGGTGCAATTGGAGATTTACATGATATGGATAATCTTCCCGAATCACATATTGGTGTGGGTCATACTAGATGGGCAACCCATGGTGGTGTTAATTTCGTCAATGCACACCCTCACTTCGCAAGTGATAAATCTTTCGTTTTAGCACAAAACGGAATTGTTGAAAATTACCAACAGCTAAAAAAGGATTTGATAAACCTTGGTTACAAATTCGAAAGTGAAACCGATACTGAAATCATTGTTCACTTGATTGAGGAAAAGCTTAAAACAACTAAGAAGTTTAAAGAAGCTGTCAGACAAGCTTTTTTAGAACTCAAAGGACGAAACACTATAATTGCTCTCTCAACAGTTGATGACAGAATTGTAGCCGTAAGAAATGGATCCCCATTAGTAATTGGTGTGGGAAAAGACGAATATTTTTTTGCATCAGACACTCTTTCATTCTTAAATAGAACAAAAAATGCAATTTTTATAAATGATATGGAGATGATCGAATGCAAAGATCATACAGTGAAGTTATTTAACGTGACTACTAATGAAGAACTGAAAATAAAAGAACAAATATTAGATGATGAACAAATTGAAATCAGTAAAGAAGGATATGAGCATTTTATGTTAAAAGAAATTGTTGAACAAAAACACACCATTAAAGAGGCATCTGTCTATTCAGAAGAAGAACTTCAACCTCTAGTTAGTGCAATCAAAAAGGCAGAAACTGTGTATACAGTTGGTGCAGGTACTGCGTATTTTGCAGCAAGCCAAACTGCTTTTTACTTAAGGAATATCGCGAAAATTAAGAGCATAGACATCAAGGCTTATGAAGTTGACAGTTATAGAGATCTATTTACCCCAAATGATCTTATCATTGCTTTTAGTCAGAGCGGAGAAACAGCTGATACAATCGAAGCACTTGAAGCTGCAAAGTCAAAAGGTTGTAAAATTGCGAGTTTAGTGAATATGGTGGGGTCAACTACGAGTAGAATGTCAGATTTCTCATATTATTGTAGATCAGGTCCAGAGATTTGTGTTGCTTCTACAAAGGCTTTTACTGCTAAACAGTCATGGGGATTATTATTGGCTGCGACAATAGTGGGTAATCACAAAGTTATGCAAACAAAAATCCATAATTCCGCGGAAAAATTAGAAGATTATTTCTCTGATGAATTATTTTCAAAAATAAAATCATTAAGTAAGAAATTATCGAAAAAAGAACACTTCTTTGTATTGGGAAGAGGTCAAAATTTTAATATTGCTTTAGAGGCTGCGTTAAAGGTGAAAGAAATCACATACAAACATTTTGAAGGTTTTGCGGCAGGTGAATTGAAACATGGGGTAATTGCTTTAGTTGATAAGGGAACACCTGTATTTATTATTTCTTCTGATGATGATAATCACGAAAATATGCTTTCTGCTGCAGCAGAAGTAAAGGCACGAGGTGCATGGGTCATTGGTGTGGGTCAATCAGATAATGAATTATTTGATGATTTCATTCCGACTATTCAATCAGATGGTATTGATGCACTTACAAATGTGATTCCCTTTCAATTAGTATCTTACTTTATGGCATTGGAATTAGGGAATGATCCTGATAAACCAAGGAATCTTGCCAAAAGTGTTACCGTAAAGTAGTATTAGGTAAATTTGATTATTTATTAACCAGAAATTTGATGCCAAAAGAGAAAAAAATTTTTAAAGAAACAGATGGTGTCAGAGGAAAAGCTAATTATTTCCCTCTTGATGTCGAAACTGTATTAAAGTTTGGAAAAGCTCTCGCAGAGTATACAAAGAAAACAATAGAAAAAAATCCTAACAGAGCATATAAGGTAATAATTGGCAAAGACACAAGAAGATCTGGATATATGATTGAACAAGCATTAACTGCTGGTTTTTTAAGTCGTGGGGTAGATGTCATGACTATCGGTCCTGCTCCTACTCCTGCTATATCTCATCTTGTTCAAAGTTTTGCTCTCGATATGGGTGTGATGATAACAGCTTCACATAACCCCTATCATGATAATGGTATTAAGGTCTTTCATTCCAATGGTAGAAAGTTTCGTGATGAAGAGGAATTAGAGATAGAGGATCTTTTTTTCAATTTTCCCTTTGAAGGTTCTGAGGAAATTGGACGAGCAAAACGTATAGAAGATGTCTCTGGCAGATATATCGAATTTATTAAATCAATTCCTGGGAACATGTCTTTGAAAGGGTTTAAAATCGTAGTAGATTGCGCCAATGGTGCAACATATAGTGTTTCACCAACTGTCTTTAAAGAATTAGGTGCACAAGTAATTGAAGTCGGAGTAAATCCAGACGGCTATAATATAAATAAAGATTGCGGTGCATTGTACCCTGAGAATCTAAAAGATATTGTTCTTAAAGAAAAAGCGAATTTGGGAATCGCACTAGATGGCGATGGAGATCGCGTAATCATGATTGATGAAAAAGGGAATGTAATTGACGGAGATTACATAATGGCAATGGTTGCTAAATACCTAAAAGAAACGGGTGAACTTGCGAAAAATACAATTGTGGTAACGGAATACAGCAATCAAGCATTAATAAACCATCTAATAGAAAACGGTATAGAGATCGTAAAAGTACCTAATGGAGATAGAGCTGTTGCTTGGAAATGTGAGGAACTTGGACTGAATTTCGGAGGTGAGCAAACCGGACATTTCCTTTTCACGGATTATAGTGAAGTTGGAGACGGGACTCTAGCATCATTAATAGTTATGAGGATTTTGATAGAAAAAAAGAAAACATTATCTGAGCTAGCTTATGTCTTTGATAAATATCCTCAAAAAGTCTTTAATGTAGAGATTACTAAAAAGATACCTTTGGAAGAGATTAATGAATTTCAACAGACAATAAAAAAATGGGAGAAGCAGTTTAATGGTAAAGGAAGAGTTTATTCAAGGTATTCAGGCACTGAAAATCTTTTAAGAATTATGGTTGAGGCAGAAGATTCTGATTTGATACAAAAGGCCGGCGATGAACTAACTGGTATTGCCAAAGCTAATTTAACTTAATTTTTATTGGTTTAATTTTATGGACGATCTTTTCAAATCCATTGACACTGTAGAATTTATTATAAAATATTTCGAAAATCCCGACTGGTATATGTTGATTCGAGATCTTAAGAAAATTTTAAATGATAATTTAAAAGAAGATAGCATCGACCTAGAGAATGTCATAACATCAGGAAAAGTATTTATTGGTAAAAATACAATAGTTGGTCCTTTTACCTATATTGAAGGACCTGTTTACATTGGTGATAATGTAGAAATTGGACCAAATGTTCATCTACGACCTGGTTCGGTAATTTCGGATAATTGTGTAGTTGGACACGCGGCTGAAGTGAAAAATACTCTAATGATGTCGGGATCAAAAACCGCCAATCACACTTTACTTGCAGATAGTATTATAGGTAACAAGGCAAGGGTTGCTGGACATAGCGAAACAGCAAATAGAAGATTTGACCAAGCAGAAGTATCATGGAATATGGAAGATAAGGAAATTAAAACTGGTCTTGATAAACTTGGAGCAATACTTGGAGAAGAATCAAGAATCGGTGGAAGTGTGATGCTTAGTCCAGGGACTGTAATTGGAATGAAAACTTTTATTGCTACAGGGTTGGTCGTAGGCGGATATGTACCAGCTAATAAATTTATGAAGGTGCGTACTCAGATTGAAATCACAGAAAACAAATTTACAGGAAGCCTTCACAATAAAAGTAAACTTTATGGATAATATTACATTATGAAAATTAAAAAAGCAGTCATAACAGCAGCGGGATACGGGACTAGATTTTTTCCTTTAACGAAAACCGTACAAAAAGAGATGATTCCTATATTGAATAAGCCTCTTATTGATTATGTAGTGGATGATTGTATTGAAGCTGGCATTGAAGAAATAATTTTTATTGTTAAAGATACTGACACCCAGCTCAGGCATTATTATAGCGAATCAATTGAAGTAAAAGAATACCTGCAACGAATGGGCAAATCAGAGAAGTATGAAAGTTTATCCTCTCTGCATACAAAGGCAAAATTTACATTTGTAAACCAAACCCCGAAAGATCCCTATGGAACAGCTACTCCACTTAAATTGGCGAGACCATTTGTCGAAGGCGATGAGGCGTTTGTGATGTTGATGGGTGATGACTTTATATTTAATAATGATGGTTCTTCTGAGACTAAAAAAATGATTGAATATTTTATTCAGTCCAACGGAAGTGCCTTAGCATCATTCGTAAGAAGACCGAAAGAATTGTTGGTTAAGTATGGTGTAGCTGAGATTAAGAAAGAGAACAACTTTTCTTATCTTATTAATATTATTGAAAAACCAGAACCAGGAGAAGAACCATCTGATTTATGTAATATAAGTAAATATATCTTTACACCTAAAATATTTGAAGACATCGATAGTCAAGAATTAAATTCCACCCATAAAGAGTTGTTAATTACAGACACTCTCACAAATCTAGCCAGGAAATCACTAGTTACCGTATATACAACTAGTGGAGAATATCTTGACGGTGGTTTTGTAGAGGGTTGGTTAAAAGCAAATCTATTGTTAGCTTCAAAAGATTCTCAACTCATAAAAAATTTAAAGGAGTATATAAACAGTCTCTAATTTCTAGATTTAATAACTCTCTCCGTTATTTTTGCGTCAATAAGTTTGAATTGTTATATTGATATATTCAAACTTTTTATAATGAAAAATATAAACGAAATTTTAGTAGCAAAATCCATGCTCTATGGTGGTGTTTTGTTACTTTCTCTCTCTTCTTTATTACTCTTTACTTACATGCGGGTTCCTGAATCTTCCGAGATTGAAGATGCTTCCGCCGCAGTAATAGCACCGGCATCACAAGACCCACCCTTTGGCGCAGTATATAAAGAATTGAAATTAAAGTGGCCTGATACAAATAAACATTGGAGAGTGACAAATCCTAACGCAGGCAGAGAAGAAGCAAAAGCTTTCTTACCAAATCCTACTCTCCCCTTCAGTGTCCTTACTTATCAACAGGAACCTTTCACAATTACTCAAGAAGATTTAGATTCTGAAGTAGACAAGGTTGAGGTAATTATAGATAGGTGGGGGGGGCATAAAGGTACAAAAGATGAAAAGTTTAGGTTGAACGGAAATACGTGGTACAACATTCCTGATGCACCGACATTACCAACAACTGAAACACATGATTACCATCATCACGATAATCCACGTATTATTATAAACAAAAGTGATTTAACAACTGGCACGAACATATTAGAAGGAACAACGGGACATACTGCACCCTCAGGATGGGGTCAATGGGGTTGGACTTCTGTATTAATCAGAATATATTACAAAGAAAATACCAGAGATGTTGCTAAGGGAACAGTAGTAATACCAACTAGTTTCGGTGAGAATCCACAAGTTAAAATCAGTTTAGAAAGTGGAGGTAGTGTTGATCCAGTTAAGGTCGACTACATTGGTTATTATGAGGGAGTTGATGAAGATGGTGATGGTTATACAACCGATTGGCACGAAGCATATTTCTCACCAAAACAAATACAAGAAGGAAAAAGTTTTGAAATATCAAACCACATAGGTACATCAACTAGCCTCGGTGATTTTGCATTAAACTGGGATACGAAATACGTTCCAGACCAGGAATCGGGAGTTGTAAAAATTTTTGCACGAGTTAAAAGTTCAAATGGACTAACCTATATTACACAACCAAAAACTAATCTAACCTTTAATAGAGACGGTTCTTCAGTGAAGATTTTCCACGCTCAAAATGTTCCTCCAAATTATAGTTCTCGAAAAAATAATGTAGTTGACGTCGTTCGGGTCAGAATTCCGGCAGGATTTGATATTAACGCGGTGAGTGAATCGGTCATGTTTTGGAGAACTTGGAATGGAAAAGATTATGATTGGGGTTACAATAGCTACGTGACCAAATTTAATGCTGTCAATCATGGCTTCCATCAAAGTTATTACAACATTCCGAAGACAGCTCTTATCGCTGGGAGCGGAGCAGACGATGGAAAAGTTTGGATAAAGGCAAATACGGAAGATCATGCAGCCGAAGTAATGTGGCCAGGTCCTGCTTTGATACTTAGAACTGGGGGAATTCCGCCAACATTCACTCCTACCCCTTTGCATAGTCCCACACCTTCACCTACTCCAACTCCGGGAAATAGTCCGACACCGACACATACTAGTATTCCAACAAACACTCCCACTCCTGGACCATCACCTACAGCTACTGTGACACCTTTATTCTCACCTACACCGACATTTTCACCTACTCCAACATCAACGAGTACTCCAGTAACTCCCTCAGCTACTATAATTGCTGGAGTTGCATGTGGTAAGGCAGATATTGATGGTGATGGAGTATTTAAAATCTATGATTTCTCTGAATTTGCAAAAGCATATGGACAAGGCAAAAGTATATGTAATGATACACTTGTTGATTATGGTGCTTGTGGAGGAAGGGATGCAAATAGAGATGGCAAATTGAATATTGCAGACTTCGGCGGTCAGGGAATTGGCTTTGCACAGAGGTATTTTCCGAAGCAAAGTTGTAGCTTATAAAGCATTTAGATAATTATTAATAATTCGTATTGAGGAAACAGACTACGTTTATAGTTTTAATAACTATTTTCATTACATTAGTCCTACTAACTGTATTTTATTTTTATAGAGATTTAAGTCCACAAGATAAATCCGCAGATGAAAGTTGGACATTACTTACTAGCAAAGCAAATCAAATTCCCGTTCCCAGAGGTTCTGACCAACAAACAGCAAGTCTAATACTAGATATAAATAAAGATGGTATAAATGATTTTGTGATTGCTTCCAGAAGGGCGGCTAATCCGGTGGTATGGTATAGAAGAACTCAAACCGGATGGCAACAGTATGTGATAGAACCGGATGTACTAAGTCTTGAGGCTGGAGGTGATTACTTCGATATAGATAACGATGGAGATTTAGATATATCATTTGGTGGAGACGCTTCAGATAATCATATTTATTGGTGGGAAAATCCTTATCCAAATTATGCTGAAAACACAGAATGGACTAGACATACTATTAAAACATCAGGCTCTAACAAACATCATGATCAGGCTTTCGGGGATGTTGATGGTGATGGAAAAGTTGAGTTAGTATTCTGGAACCAGAAAGGCACAACTCCAGGTTTGTATGTTGCAGAAATTCCGGCAAATTCCAAAACAACTACAGAATGGGAAAAAACTAAGATTTTTAATAGTACTGATAGACACGAAGGCTTGGCGATTGCAGATATAGATTTAGACGGAAAACTTGATATTGTTGGAGCAGGTTTGTGGTTTAAACATACAGGTGGTACGAATTATCAGAAAAATATAATTGATGAATCTAGAGACTTCACTAGAACTGCCGTTGGACAGCTTAAAAAAGGAGAAAGACCAGAGGTTGTCTTTAGTGCTGGAGATTCTACGGGCACTGCTGATAAGTATCAATGGAATGGGACTACATGGGTAAAAACTAAATTATTCGATGTAAAGAGCGGGCACTCGTTACAAATTCTAGATGTAAATAAGGATGGAAATATGGACTTATTCTCTGCAGAAATGCGACTTGCTGGAGCAAATCCTGAATCTAAGATACGAATAATGTATGGTGATGGAAATGGAGGTTTATCTATGGTTGTCGCACATACTGGACTAGATGTACATGAAGGTAAAATGGAAGATTTGGATGGTGACGGGGATTACGATATACTCGCAAAACCTTATAATTTTGAGACTCCAAATATTGCAATCTTAATACAAGAAGGAAGTGTAAAACCGACCGAGCCTGTAGGAGGGGGATTAGATAGCTGGGAAAGAAAACTAGTAGGAGAAGTTACTGATAGAAATTTACTCGCAGTTACCGCAACTAATGTGGATGGAGATTCGAAAAAAGATATTGTTACAGGTGAATCTTGGTGGAAACAACCAACTACATTGACCGGAACTTGGGTTAAAAATGAAATTGCAACAGGATTTGATAATTTTTTCTATGCTTCAGATTTCGGTGGAGATACAAAGTTAGATTTAATAGGAAGTCGAGCTTCATCTGCGAGTACTGATGCTAACAGACATAATTCTAAAGATCTTGTTTGGGCGAAATCGGTAAATAATAGTTACTCATTAATTAATAATATTCAAAGTCCAACAGAGGGAGACTTCCCTCAGGGTGTGAAAGAAATCATAATCGGAGCCGACAAGTATCTAGCACTTTCCTGGCACAGACCTACAGAACATAATATGCAATTCTTGAAAATATCTGGAGAATCTGCGAATTGGACAATGACTTCACCATCAAACATAAAAAGTCAGAATGAAGGCCTAGCAGTTGGAGATATTGATGGAGACGGAGATGATGATATTTTTCAGGGAACTAAATGGATCAGAAATAATGGAGGAATTAATTCTCTTACACAACATGTTGCAGACTCTAACCTCGCAGGTCTAACAGTTGGGATTCCTGACCGTGTGGTTTTGAAGAATTTTAGAGGTGGAAATTTACTTGATGCTGTTGTTTCGTTAGAAAATGGAAGTCAAATCATCTACTATAAAAACCCAGGTGGTTTAAATAATAATCCAAATCAAGCATGGACTCGGACAGTAATATATTCGATTAGCGGACAGGGATTCAGTATGGATGCTGGAGATATTGATAACGATGGTGATCTTGAAATAGTTTTAGGAGAACACAGAGGGGCAACTAACAATCGTGTTATCATCCTTGAAAACAAAGATAAAACAAAATCAGATCAAGCAAATAACTGGACAGAACATATAATTGATAATCAATCAAAGAATATCATAGATCATCATGTTGGGACCCAATTAATTGACATAGATGAAGATAGTGATTTAGACATTGTGTCAATTGGTTGGCCAAACCGAAAAGTATGGCTTTTTATAAACACTTCGGAGGGATCAACCGCAACAGCAACACCTACTCCACTTGCAAGTCTTACTCCTACTCCATTTGAATCAACACCAACTTTAACTCCGACACCAAATATTACACAAACCCCTACTCCTCCACAGGCTTCAGGCACCGCTATTCCTAGTGCAACTCCAACTCAGATAACAGGTAATGTATGCGGGAAAGCAGATATAAATGGTGATGGAGTATTTAAAATCTATGATTTCTCTGAATTTGCAAGATCATATGGAAGAGGAACCAATACATGTGTTGACACTAATGTTGAATATGGTCCATGTGGGGGAAGAGATGTAAATCGTGATGGGAAATTAAATATCGCGGATTTCGGAGGAGCTGGTATCGGATTCGCACAGCGTTATTACCCAAAAACATCATGTGTATTATGAAATTAGATAATTAAATAATGAAACAAGCATTTCCGATCTTATTAATTATGTTTCTTGTTTTTCTCACAGTTGTGGGTTTTGTGACATATTATATTCAGGAGAGTTTAGCGCCAATAGATAACAAAGCCGCGACTACTTGGTGGAATGATAATTGGAGCTATAGGGTATCATTTGAAGTCGACGCTGGTGAGTATGTCAGAATCAATAAACCTTTTTCAACTAATATAAACTTAACCGCTGCTCTTGGTTCTTTAAATAAGTCTGGAAGTGTAGACACTGATTCCTTTAGAGTAGTGGAATTCAATTCTAGCGGTGACGTAATAGACGCTGATGTTCCTTTTCAATTTGATAGATTAAGTAATTTCAATTCTTCTACAAATGCGTCGGGGGAAATTATCTGGATTTTAAAAGGGGAAACACAAATAAATTCAAAAAGATACTATCACCTATATTTTGATTTCGAAAATAAATCTATCCCAACTGCAAATATTGCACCTTTAGTAGTAACGACAGACAATGTTACTCATAAGGGTTATTCAAGTATTAAAATTGAAACAGATACCGGAGAGCTATATTACCATAAACTAGGAGGAGGTTTTGCAACATTTCTAGATCAAGAGAATAAAGATTGGATAAATTGGAATACAAATACAGGTGCAAACGGAAACTTTAGAGGAATACCAAATATGGTTCATCCTGAAGATGGTGGATACTTTCATCCGGGAAGAGATACTGCACAAACCGAGTTGTTGTCTGTTGGCCCTTTACGATCCAAATTTAGAAGTTATGTTGGAACTGACTGGGAAATTATTTGGGAAGTTTATCCGGAATATTCCAGTATGAAAGTAACAAAAGTTCCAGTTAGCAAGAAGTATTGGTTTTTATATGAAGGAGTTCCGGGTGGAACACTAGATTTAAGCATAGACAAACTTACAAAGTCCGATGGAACATCAATTATTGCTTCACAAGAGTGGACAAATGACATCGTGAATGAAGAATGGATCTATGTATCGGATGGTTCGGTAAACAGATCACTCTTTCTTACACATAATCAAGATGATGAATTCATAGACGCTTACTATGATATGGAAACTATGACAGTGTTTGGCTTTGGTCGACAAAAAAACTCAAGATTTCTATCTGGAGTTAATAATACTTTCACAATTGGACTTGTAGATTCAAAAGATTTTGACATATTGAAGAAAAATGTAGAAAGCTCATCAAAAGAACTTACTGCGACAATAGGAAGTTTAGAATTTAATAGTTCTCAAACTTCTGGGACACCTATTCTTGAGAACACTGTCACCCCCACCAATTCTACTCTACCTTCTGTTACTCCAAGTTCCGGGACCCCACAACCTTCAAATACCCCCACACCTAGACTATCATCTACACCAACTCCACCGTTAACTGGAAATACTTGTGGTAAAGCTGATATAGAGGGAGACGGAAGATTTAGTATCGCTGACTTTGGAGAGTTCGCAAAAAGTTATGGCACAGGAAGAAACACTTGTGCAGATAAAGACGTTGAATATGGACCTTGTGGTGGAAGGGATGTCAATAAAGATGGGAAACTTAACATTGCAGATTTTGGTGCACAGGGGATTGGTTTTGCTCAGAGATATTTCCCAAAAATGAGTTGTGCTCTCAATTAAAATTGGCTACTCTATGATGAATTCTAGATAAATAAGATATATTAATGAAAAAGGCAGTTTTAATTATCTCCATTATTCTTTTTGCAATTGTTTTTCTTACATACTATGTAGTTTTCAGGCAGAATTTAGCTCCCGATGATCAAAGAGCTGCAACAGTCACTCCCGCGGAGCTCAAAGGTATTGGATTATTAGACGTCACTACGTATGGTGCTGATAAAACAGGGGTAAATGACTCTACAAGGGCTTTGCAAAATGCAATTGATGATGCTTATCAAAAAGACGAAGTTGTGTTTTTTCCTCCTGGAACGTATTTGATTTCTGATACTTTGGTAGCTTTGAAAGATAGGGCTGGAGAGGTCGGAGGATCTTTCCATCTAATGGGTTCAACATCTGCAAATGAATTACCAACAATAAAACTAAAATCAGGATCATTTAATGACGGTAAAAGTGCGAATGATACGAAACATGAAGCATACGAAAAAAAAGCTATGATTCATATGTGGGCTTGTGATTTTGTAGAGAAGGCAGATGTTGGTAAAACAGAATGTGATCCTCCTTATAACGATCAACTTGCAGATGTTAATAAAACTAATGGGAATACAGCTATGTTGCTTGGTAATTCGATTCAAAATATGAGATTTGTATTAGAAAGTAACAATCCAGATGCCATTGGAATACGAATGACAGGAAATCAACGTAATGGATTAAGTAATATCGTGATTGAGTCTGTTGATGCCTTCGCGGGTATTTATGGTTCTGTGGGTACAAATTCTACAAATCAAGATATTACAATTATTGGAGGGAAATATGGTGTTTATGGTAGTTATGGTGGTTGGGGGGCATATACTAATTTAGTACTTAAGAATCAGCAGGTACTTGCGTTCACTAGTCATCGAGGTCCTGCGATCTCAGTAAATGGTTTTGAAATTATTAAGGATACAGCTCCTGTGATTGGTGAGGCTGAGGGTGTAAATTATAATGATCCAAATACCTATCACATAGGATCTTATACACTTTCTGATGGTACAGTTGAAATTAGAAATAATTCTAATAAGCCTGCTATTAATACTCTCCAAGGCAGACAAATTGCTGTTAACAATGTATTTGTCAAGAATGCAGAAAATATTCTGCAAACTGAAGATAAAACTATTGCAGGTAGCTCTAACACCTGGGCAAGAATAAACATATTCGCAAATACTATGCCTGAGGTTGGCGTTAAATTGGTCGACGGTGTGACAACACAAACAGATTTCTATGACTTAAATAGCACAATATCTTTAAATGTGCCTGCTCCAAATGCATACAATATGAGGATGAATCATGGAATTGAAAAAAATAGAATACCTAGTGCTGACGTGCTTTTAGCAAGAAGTAAGGTAGCTGGTAGTGGCGTTGTAAATGTGGTTGACAGGGGAATCATACCACTAAAAAATCCACTAGATAATTCTGCCGAGGACTATTCAATCAAACTAAATATACTGTTTAATGATCAGTCAGTAAAATATGTTTTTATGCCCAAAGGTGTTTATCCTATTAAAAACACAATCGAATTGGGTGGAAATACACATTTAGTAGGTTTAGTTCCAAATTTCTCTGAAATTCGCGTTCACCCTTTATGGAGACCAGGACAAAGGGTAGATGCAGTGAGAACTGTTAACAGTGCTTCAGCAAGTACTACAATAGCAAATCTCCAAGTAAATATTGATGCAACAAAAGGAAATAATTATTTTGATGCAATTCATTGGAGGGCAGGTAAGAACTCGGTCATTTATTATGCGCACGCAGATGAATTTGGTGCACCGGGACCTTCAAGATGTAAAACAGCTACTGAACAATATGGAAATGAAAGAAACGACTATCACTTTAGTGGAAATGGTGGAGGAAGGGTTTGGGGAACTACAGCAGGTGGAGGAGGATGTTCAAAGTATCATGAAAAGTATAGAGGATTTTTAGTTGAAGGAACAACTCAACCACTAACTCTTTATGGTATTAACCCGGAAGACGGACATGGAGAAACAGTAAGTGAAAGAGAAGGCTTTCAAGCAGAAATAAGGAATGCAAAAAATGTGTCTATTAGAAGTCATAAATCAGAAGATGCAAACAGTTTATTAGTGAAAAATTCTGAAAATATCTTTATTCTTAATCCAGGTGGAAGTGTTGATTGGGCGCTTAGAGACAACTCTAAAATTATAGTACTTAATACTGTCTCGAAATTTATTAAATGGACTACCAAATCAACCGGAACTAGTGCTGTTAAAGATATGATAGAAGAAGAAATTAATGGAAATATTACAGCTAAATTTAGAAGCGACAAGGCAGTATCAATCATTAAGCGTGGTGAAGTTGATTTTACTGTTTGGGATTTGGGAAATACAACTCCTCCGCCCACAGTTACGAATTCGGTAACACCAACACCAAGTCATGGTCCAAGTTTGACTCCGTCACCCACTCCAAGTGTTACTCCAAGCCCAACCGCAATTATTACCGGAACATTAATTCCCACAAATACACCTACTTCCATAATAGGAAATATATGTGGGAAAGCTGATATCGATGGGAATGGTATTTTTAATATAGCGGATTTTGCAGAATTCGCAAAAAGTTATGGCACAGGTAGAAACACATGTGCTGATAAGGATGTAGATTATGGACCTTGTGGTGGTAGGGATGTAAACAAAGACGGCAAGTTAAATATCGCGGACTTTGGTGGAGCCGGGATAGGATTCGCACAGCGATATTATCCTAAAACGAGCTGTGCACTATAGAATTTTAGCTAGCCACTGACCTGTGTAACTTTTTTGAAACTTACTAACTTCAAGTGGGTTTCCCTCTGCAATAATCTCCCCTCCCCCATTCCCGCCTTCTGGGCCGAGGTCAATTATCCAATCAGCGGTTTTTATTAGGTCTAGGTTATGTTCTACAACCAAAACTGTATTTCCTTTTAAAACTAATGAATGTAAAACAATCAATAATTTCTTCAGATCTTCAAAATGCAAGCCTGTCGTAGGTTCATCTAGAGTATATAGAGTTTTCCCGGTGCTTCTTTTGCTCAGTTCTGTTGCAAGCTTGATTCTCTGTGCTTCTCCTCCTGATAATGTAGTTGCACTTTGTCCCAACCGTATGTAATCAAGTCCAACTTTTTGTAAAGTAATGAGTTTATTTTTTATGGCTGGTATGTTTGTGAAGAACTCTAATGCCTCTTCCACACTCATATCTAATACCTCGGAAATATTCTTACCTTTAAAGTCTATTTGTAAGGTTTCTCGATTATACCTTTTACCCTGGCACTGTTCACATTCAACATATACATCTGCCAGGAATTGCATTTCAATTTTAATTAATCCATCTCCTTTACATGTCTCGCATCGACCACCTCGAACATTGAAGCTGAATCGACCCGGAGTGTATCCTCTAACTTTTGATTCTTTAGTTTTGGAGAACAGCTCTCGGATATGGGTAAATACACCTGTGTATGTTGCTGGGTTGGATCTCGGCGTTCTGCCTATTGGAGATTGATCAATATCAATTATTTTGTCGATATTCTCAATTCCCTCGATTTTCGTATAAGGCCCGGGCTGGTCTTTTGAATTATAAAGACTCTGACGTATAGCTTTTACAAGGGTTTCATTTATTAATGAGGATTTCCCACTACCTGAAACACCTGTGATTGCAACAAATTCTCCAAGCGGAACAGTTACGGATACGTTCTTTAAGTTATTGTGAGTGGCTCCCTCTAATGTGATACTTTTCCCTTTACTAGATTTCTCTATATATTCAGATTTGCTATTTATGATCTGTTGAGCATTTTGTAGTATCTCTTGTCTATCGATTGTTAATTTGTGAGATAGATACTTACCGGTTAAGGAATTCTCATCATCCAAAATTCCGGATGGAATACCTGAGTAGATTATTTTTCCACCATGTTCGCCTGCTCCAGGTCCAATGTCTACTAAATAATCTGAAGCCAGCATTGTGTCTTCGTCATGTTCTACTACGATAATAGTATTACCGAGTTTTTTTAAGTTCTGAAGTGTTGTTATCAGTTTTTCGTTATCTCTTTGATGTAAACCAATCGATGGCTCATCTAAAACGTATAATACTCCACTTAAGCCGGTTCCTATTTGTGAAGCAAGACGGATTCTTTGTGATTCACCACCTGATAGAGTCTTTGAACTCCTGTTCAGTGAGAGGTAATCCAACCCTACCGAAATCAAGAAGTTGGCTCTTGTTTCAATTTCTTTAATAACTTGATTCGCAATTAACTTCTCTTGTTTTGTGAGGGCATCTCGATTTTCACCTTCACTGCTTTTTTTGAGTATATTTACCCATTCTGTGAAGTCTTTAAGTGGTAAGGAAGTAACTTGGTAAATATTTTCTCCAAGAATCGTCACGCTAAGTGCTGTTTTGTTTAATCGTTTACCGTCACATTCAGAACAAGGTGTCTCAAGCATATACTGTTCAATTTCTTTTCGAATATAATCTGATTCAGTTTGCGAATATCTTCTTTGTAGTGAAGGAATTAAACCTTCGTATTTAGCTTGCAAGGTATGATTCGTTTGTCTAGAACTACTGTAATATTGAACAGTATGTTTTTTTCCTCCAGTTCCATAAAGGACTTTGTTTAAAGATGACTCATCTAGTTTCCCAAGAGGAGTTCTTAAAGAAAATCCTTCATCTTCCGCTACACTTTGTAAAACTTTCATATTCCATGAGTTCATGTTATCGCTCATTCTCGACCATGGGAATAGCCCTCCTTCTGCAATAGTGAGCCTAGGATTGTATACTAAGCTCGGATCAATCTTAAAAATAGTACCAAGACCATTACATCCTGGGCATGCCCCAAACGGTGAGTTGAACGAGAAGGTATGAGGTTCTACTTCAGGAAAAGATTCTCCGGTATCCGGATCAACTAATTTTTCACTAAAAAATATATCAACTTTTTTATCAACAAGATTAACATATATCTCTCTGTTACCCATATTAAGAGCTAATTCAACTGAATCTGTTATTCTTTTTAAAAATTCCTCGTCATTTATCGAGTTATTCTTTACTATAAGTCTGTCAACCACTAACTCGATATTATGGATTTTGTATCGATCAAGTTTAATATCTTCTTCAAGATTGAAAATCTCACCGTCAACCCTGATTCTTAAGTATCCTTGATTGAGAAGTCTTTGGAAAAGTTCTTCATATGTTCCTTTCCGGGCTTTAACTATAGGTGACAATATTAGGATTTTAATGTCATTACCAGCAAATTCTGTTGGGAAATTTAGAATTCTATCTACTATTTGTTGAACGGTTTGGGAGATTAGCCTGTTTCCCGATTTTGGGGAATGTGGATGCCCTGCTCTTGCAAACAATAGTCTTAAATAATCGTAAATTTCCGTGATTGTACCAACTGTTGATCGAGGATTATGTCCACTACCCTTCTGATCGATAGATATTGCAGGTGAAAGGCCTTCGATTGAATCGACGTCAGCCTTATCCATCATGCCTAGGAATTGTCTTGCGTAACTTGACAGGGATTCAACATAACGTCTCTGACCTTCTGCATAGATCGTGTCGAAAGCCAAAGAGGACTTTCCTGAACCTGAAAGTCCGGTAAATACTACAAGTTTGTTTTTTGGAAGTGTTAACGAGATATTTTTTAAATTATGTACTCTTGCACCTCTTATTATCAAATTTTCCATAAATTCAAAAAACCATCTATTACTATATCACACAATGACTTGCTCTCTAAAGTGTTTTTACCTATACTGTAATATATAAGCTATTACTAAAGTATAAATGCCTTCAAAATCTGTCCCAACTCTTCGAGCTAGACGAAGTGGTAGAATGTATAGAGAAAATTCGCTTGAAAGGACCAGGCTAGTTTCTGATCCTGATATTACACCTGAAGTGAAGTCTACACCCATGAAATCCTTAGTATGGTTCTTTATTGTTGTTTTGTTAGCCTTAGTTACATATTTAGGATTGAAGACTTTTCTTACAGGCAACACGGACGATACGGTTGAACCGACTGTGACTCCAACGACAGCTTTAGTTGATGACGGTATATTATCACGAACAGTGCTTGCAGACGATCCAATCGAGCCATTCACAAATACTACGTATTGGAACGAAAATTCAAAACAAATACAGTCAACAACTACAGAAGAATCATTCGTCATAGAAAGTATTAAAGTTCAACCTCATGATTCTTATATAAGTTTTATATATGAGCTATCAGGAGGTTCTGTTTCAGATTTTCCACAAGTTACAGCAGAGATGTTAGATGACATTATCCTAACTTTTGAAAATATTTCTTTAAACAGTTCGTTACTAGAGGTTGAGGAATCGGTATCAATCAATATCGGAGCTGTCTCAGCTTTTACACGTACAGAATATAGTGACCAAATAGACATATATTTAGTGGATTTGTCCGAGAAGAGGTCATTCGCCCTTTACTCCAAAGTGGATGATGATCGTAAACTCGTTATTTTAGATGTGCTGAATCCAATTGAGGATGATGTGGTTCCTACTACCAGAACTTCACCTACCCCTACCTTAAACGTTTCTTCTACCCCAATGCCTAATGGCGCTGAGAATTTTTCTAATGAATACGGTCGAAACGAGCAAAGAATCGTTACATCTACTTCTGGTAAAACTGTAAAAATTACAAAATACAATTATTTTGATGCGCCGGATAGATTTACTTATAATTTAGTTTTGGCAGATGGAATTCCAAACGCTGTAGCATCTCTCACAGACAGTACACTTACTCTTGAAGTGTCAAATTTAGCTCTTGATGGAGTTGTAGGAAATGGCGGAAGTGGAAGTACTGACCTTTCAGCGACAGGTGTTGTTCATGTCCAAAAGGTAGATATATCAAATTCAGATGGAATTTCTAAATATGTTTTCACATTAGATAGTGCCCGCGATTTCAAGCTAAATGCCGACCAGGAAACTGGTTTGATGATGCTTGAAATCAAACGATAAGTTAAGGATATAATCTATTCAACATTCTAGGAAATGGTATTGTTTCTCTAATGTGATTTATCCCTGTGATAAATCTTATTGTTCTCTCTAGTCCAATTCCAAAACCACTATGTGGGATAGTTCCGTACTTTCTTAAATCCAAATACCATTCATAATCCTCATATTTATAGTTTAATTTTTCAAGGATATCTATCATTTCGTTATAGTCAAATATCCTTTCGGAACCGCCCATAAGTTCTCCGAACCCCTCGGGAGCTACTAAGTCCACTGCTCTAACACGCTCCATATTCCCATCTTTGTAACGAGGCATATAAAAAGCTTTGATTTCAGCGGGCCAATCTGTAATAAACACAGGCATATCAAACTCTTTAGATAAGTTAGCTTCCTCTGGCGCGCCTATGTCGTCAAGGAGTGTTAAGTTTTGGCCATATTTTTTATTAAGAAGTTCTATAGTTTCTTTGTGAGACAGTCTAACAAAAGAGTTCTTCACATATTTTTCAAGGGCATCCGTATCCCTTTCCAGCAATTTCAGTTCTTTCTTTCGATTTTTTAGACAATCGGAAATAATTCTTTTTAACATTTGCTCCTCAAAATCCATTAACCCCTTTAAATCTGTAAACGGTAGCTCTGCATCCATCATCCAGAATTCAATTAAATGCTTTCTTGTTTTCGACTTTTCTGCACGAAATACTGGACCAAAATCGTAAGTTCTTCCAAGTGCTATTTCAGCAGACTCACAGTAAAGTTGACCTGATTGAGTAAGGTATGTTTTCTCTCCAAAGTAATTGACTTGAAAGAGTTCTGATGTGTCTTCACATGAGACAGGCTGAAAGATTGGTGTATCGATCCTGATGAATCCTTCTTCACGTAAAAATGAGGTTATGGAAAAGAAAATTTCATCTCTCACGAGCAATATTGCCCTTTGTTTGTTTGATCGGAGCCAAAGATGTCTATTATCAAGAAGAAACTCTGGACCATGTTCTTTGTTAGAGATGGGAAATTCGGGTGATAATTGGATAATCGTCATACTTGTAAGTGAGATCTCATATCCAGAGTCTGATCTTTTGTCCTCTTTCACAATCCCGGTGATCTGAAGTGATGTTTCCTGAGTAAGCTCAGAAACTAACTCCCATATCTCAGGTTTTAGATTTTTGGCTTCAGCTACAACTTGAATATCACCTCTGCCATCTCTAAACTGGATGAACGCGATCTTGCCTGATGAGCGAACACTTTTGACCCAACCATTTATTGAAACTTCTTTGCCAACTTTTTGGTTTATCCCAACGATTTGTATTGCATCGTTGAGCTCATTCACATTTCCAATACGAGGAAGATATTTTTTTACTAATTTCTTATCGCTCCAAACAGAATTCTTTTTCATAATTGACAATTAAATGATTGGATAATTTATTCGAGGGAGTTTCAAGGATTCGGCTTGGTTGGTTTTTTCCTCGTAATACTACTTTTGAATGAAGAATTACGGTCTTTAACCATGTTTAATAAATCCTGAGCTATCACTTTTACTGGGACATTTTCGTATTCCTTACCTAGAACTCCGGTCGATAGAAAGAATAATAACAAATGAACGCCCAAAATTATAGTCCAAACAAAGATAATTACTCCAGACCAGTAGAAATTAGGGAACATTGCCAAATTCCAAAACTTTAATCCAAAGTTTATAACAAGAAAAAGTAGGAGATGTTTAAATAGTAATTTAATTTCATCTGTATGCTGTTCAAGATTATCAGGATTTGGATTGGTCATTTGTATATGTTAATTAATTAATACTATCAGAATTGAAATGTGATGTTAATAATAATTGAACTTGTTTAGAAAAGAAGAACTGTTATAGACTGTATAGTTGTATAAAGATTATATTTACCATAAACTATATATCTAATATCCTTTATTTGTAATGATTCAATATCTTAATGTTTCAAAAAAATACGATGGAGACATCATTGCAATCGATGATATCACTTTTCAGGTTGACGAAGGTGAATTCCTTTTCATGGTGGGCTCATCTGGTTCTGGTAAAACTACTGTAATCCGTTTGTTAATAAGAGAAGAAAAGCCCACTTCCGGGAAGATATATTTTGAAGACTCCGAAGTTACTAAGCTCCGAAGGAAACACATTTACAATCTCAGACGAAAAGTAGGTGTAATTTTCCAAGATTTTAAACTAATACCCGAATTAACAGCCTATGAGAATATTGCATTCGCAATGGAGGCTGCCGGTAGGAATGATAAAGAAATTCATGAAAAAGTCCCATACCTTCTAGAAATAGTTGGCCTTGAGAATCGCTTTAAATCATTTCCGTATCAGTTATCCGGAGGTGAAAAACAAAGAGTTGCTATTGCACGAGCCATGGCTAATAATCCCAAATTATTAATCGCAGATGAACCAACTGGTAATCTGGATCCTGATTCTGCGTGGGATATTTTGCAAATACTATCAAAGATTAACAGTTGGGGAACCACAGTAATCATGTCAACTCATGAGTCTGATTTCGTGAATACCCTTCATAAAAGAGTGTTAAAGCTTGAAAATGGCAGAATTGTTAGAGATGACAAACAAGGAAATTACTTTGAAGATTTAGATGAATTTTCAATCAAGATTCTCCAGAAAGACTCAGACGACTCTGTAAGTGAGGATTCTGATAGCGAAATTGTACAAGAAGCTACACCTGCTGAGGTTGAGAAGGAAGAAAAAAAGCCAGCAATTAAAAAGAAAAAGTCGCCTAAAAAAGATGTAGATGAGAAAGATTTGTTAACAAAAGCTAAGAAAATTAAAATTTCAGAAATTAAATTCAGTTCTAAAGTGAAAAAAATACTTTTAACAGAAGGTTATGAAACTTTAGCGGATATTATGGAGAGTGGAATTGGTAAAATTAGTGAAATAAAAGGATTGAATGATAGTGAAATTAAACGAATCGCAAAAGTAATTACTACATTTGTTAACAATTTATAAATGTCTACATTTAGAAGAGCTTTTAAAAATACTACAAAACAAATAAAAAGAAGTGGTTGGCTTGCTATCGCATCCGTCTTCGTTATGACGTTGGCGTTTTTTATTTCGTCAATATTTACCATAATAGCTTTCACCTCAAATTTATTTTTAAATTCAATTGAAAATAAACCTCATATCTACGTTTTCTTCAAATCAGGTACTTCAGAAGAGGAAATAATTAAAAAACAAAATGAGTGGCAAAATCTCCCTGAGGTTGCGACCATAGAATACACAAACGAAACTCAGGCGCTTGAAGAGTTTAAAGATGTTCAAGAAAGAGTTAATCCTGATATCGCAGAGACAATCAGATCGGATGTCCTTCCAGCAAGTCTGGGTATTAGACTCTATTCAATCTCCGATGCAGAAAATATTATCAATTTGGTTACTCAAGAACAAGAAACGAATGAAAGTATCTTTGCAATTCGGTTTTCAAAAGAAACAATCGATACCATAAGAACTTTATTTTATTGGATCAGGTTGGGTGGTGGAATCCTCATGGGATTATTATTACTAGTTATTTTCTTTTTTACCCTACTGACGGTGGAGTTTAGAACTTTTA
>OEIV010000451.1_pt1 | contig 22395 bp, 21 predicted proteins | sample 1539231 | NCBI WGS metagenome assembly OEIV01 (sample SAMN03794762, study PRJEB22550) | activated sludge metagenome | feature: wastewater treatment plant; material: activated sludge; isolation source: Wastewater treatment plant of a petroleum refinery complex | place: Argentina: Buenos Aires ... | reverse complement strand
GGCGGCGACCGAGGCGGGTGGGCCGGGAAACCTGGCCGCGGCGGGGGGGGGTTGATCGCCGGGGGGGGGCGGCGCGTCGGACCAGGTCAGGCCGATTCCTGCGCCTGCCGTTCCCGATATGCTGCAACGATCACGCGAGGAGCAGCCATGAAGAAGTCGGGCGGCGGAAAAAGGAAGTCCAAGGGCGGCGTGCCGGGCACCTACAAGGCATTTATCACGAAGTACCCGGTGCTGGGCAAGTCGCACGAGATGGTGGCGACGGCGGTGGAGAAAGCCGGGCCGCTGGACGCCAAGACGCTCTCCCTGGTGAAGATCGGGATCTGCGTTGGTGCGGGGCTGGAGTCGGCGTTGCGGAGCCATGTCCGGCGCGCCATGCAGCACGGCGCGAGCGAGGCGGAGATCGAGCAGGCGATCCTCCTGGGCATGAACACGGTGGGATTCCCGAGCACGGTGGCCGCGTGGTGCTGGGCCCATGAGCAGTTCGAACGGGGAGTCTGAGGAAGACGGCATTCGGCACGAGCAAAGAGGCGGAGAGGCGGAGAGGCGGAGAGACGAAGCGAAGAGAAGACTTGAAGAGAAGGCGTGAGCGAGCGGGTGACGGATGATTCAAGGGCCGGGCGAGAGTGCGATGGCGGTTTCGCGGCTGAGTTTGCCGCAGTTGTCGTCCTGCGCCGAGCCAACGCGCGATGCGTCGCTGCCGCCGCCGCCCGCGCCGGCGGATGTGCGTGCCGCGAGCCGGATGATCGACTCGCACGGGCGGGTGATTCGCGACCTGCGCCTCTCCATCACGGACCGCTGCAATTTCCGGTGTGTGTACTGCATGGACCCGGGCGTGCGATTCATGTCGCGAGAGTCGCTCCTGACGACGCCCGAGATCGTGAGGGTCGCGCGGATCGCCGCGTCGCTGGGCGTGCGGAAGATCCGCCTCACGGGGGGCGAGCCGACGCTGCACCCCGAACTCACCGAGATCATCGCGGGCATCCACGGCGCGACGCAGGTCGAGCTCGCGATGATCACCAACGCATCGCGCTTGTCGCGGGCGGCGCTGCGCGAATGGAAGAACGCGGGCCTTTCGCGGATGACGATCAGCATCGACTCGTTGCGACCCGAGCGCTTCGCAAGGCTGACGCGGTCGACTTGCACGCCCGCGGACGTGCTCGACGGCGTGGCGATGTGCCTGCGCGAGGGGCTCACGCCGTTGAAGCTCAACGCGGTGCTGATCCGCGGCTTCAACGACGACGAAGCGCCGGCGCTGGCGGAGCTGGCACGCCGGTTCGGCGTGGAGATGCGGTTCATCGAGTACATGCCCCTGGATTCGGGGCGCGCCTGGGATTCGTCCAAATGGGTGAGCGCGAGCGAGACTCGCCGCGCGATCGAGGAGGGATTCCCGCTGGTCGAGTGCGGCGATGATGAGGCGTCGAGCACGGCTCGCACGTTCGCGTTCGCGGACGGCGCGCCCGGGCGGATCGGCTTCATCGCGCCGGTGAGCAGCCCGTTCTGCGGCGCGTGCAGCCGCCTGCGGATCACCGGCGACGGCAAGGTCAGGCCGTGCCTGTTCAGCACGCGAGAGTGGGATCTTCGTTCGCTCCTTCGGCGTGATTCGACGAGCGATGGAGAGATCGCGGAGTTCCTGATCGACGCGACGTGGACCAAGCAGGCAGGTCACGGCATCGCGACGCCGCAGTTCGAACAGCCCGAACGAACGATGTCGGCGATCGGCGGGTGAGCCGGCTCGGATGCCGGCGTGTCGCCGAGCCTGCATTAGAATGCCCGCCATGGCGTCGGAGTCGCTCGTCATCATCGGCGCGTTGTTCCTGGTGGTCGGGGCGTTGTACGCGGCCGTGGGGCACGCGGGCGCGTCCGGATACCTGGCGGTGATGGCGCTGTTGAGCGTTGACGCGGGCTTGATGCGCCCGATTGCGCTCTCGATCAACATCCTGGTGGCGGCGATCGCGTTTGTGCAGTTTGCGCGTGCGGGGCACTTTGCGTGGCGGCTGTTCTGGCCCTTCGCGCTGGCGTCGATGCCCGCGGCGTTTGCGGGGGGAAAGATCGCGCTGCCCTCGCACGCCCTCAAGGCCGCGATCGGTCTCGTGCTCCTCTTGACCGCGACGCGGATGGCACACGTCGCGTATCGCCCGCCCGTGGCGCCGCGAGAGGTTGGCCCGCCGAAGCTCCCGATCATGCTCGGCGTGGGGGCGGTGCTCGGGCTGGTCGCCGGGTTGACGGGCACCGGCGGCGGGATCTTCCTCAGCCCCGTCATGCTGCTCCTGCGCTGGTCCACGCCGAAGCAAACGGCGGCGACGGCGTCGCTCTTCATCTTCGTCAACTCGATCGCGGGCGTGGCGGGGCTGGCGGCGGACGGGTTGACGCCGCCCGGATTTCTCTGGCCGCTGGCGGCGTGCGCCGGAATCGGAGGGCTCGTTGGAGCGACGATTGAGAGCCGACGCGCCACGCCTCGGGCCCTGAACTTCGTACTCGCGGCGGTTCTGCTGGGGGCGGGCGTGAAGCTGCTGCTGGCGTGACGCCCGCTCGACCGTGGTGAATGTCAAGGACGGCGTCGGGTCAGTCGGAGGTCGGCGGGGCGGGGACGGGATCGGGGCTCGGCTTGTAGATGAAGTGGACCCAGCCCGCGAACGCGAGCATGGCGGCGATGATCGCGCCGAGCCAGATCGGGCCGATGGTGTCGTAGAGGAGATACGCGTTGAGCCCGGCGATGACGGCGCAGATGGTGTAGCCGACGCCCTTGGCCCAGAGCGGATTGGCAAAGCCGCCCATGCGCTCCTTGCTGCTCGTCACGGTCATGAGCGGGAAGATCGCGAAGGGCAGCTGCATCGAGAGCACGACCTGGGAGATGACCAGGAGCTGTACGGTGTTCTTCCCGCCGCTGGCGGAGATGACGATGAGCGCGGGGATGATGGCCAGGCAGCGCGTGATGAGGCGGCGGAGCCAGGGCTTGATGCGGATGCGCAGGAAGCCCTCCATCACGATCTGGCCCGCCAGGGTGCCCGTGATCGTGCTGGACTGACCCGAGCAGAGGAGCGCGACGGCGAAGCAAGTGGCGGCGGCGCCTCCCAGCGCGGGCTTGAGGAGTTCATGGGCCTGGCCCAGCTCCTCGACGACGATGCCCTGCTTGTGAAAGACCGCGGCGGCGAGCACGAGGATGGCCGCGTTCACGAAGAACGCCGAACCGAGCGCGACCACGGTGTCGATCGTGTTGTACTTGATGGCCTCGCGCTTGCCCGCGTCGTCCAGCCCGTGCCGGCGCGTCTGCACGATTGAGGAGTGCAGGTACAGGTTGTGCGGCATGACGGTGGCGCCGAGGATGCCGAGCGACACGAGCAACGCCTCGGTGTTGGGCATGGATGGAACCAGGGCACCGCCCATGATCGCGGAGACGTCGGGCTTGGAGAGATAGATGTTGAAGGCAAAGCAGAGCGCGATCGTGCTCACCATCGCCAGCACGATCGCCTCGAGCTTGCGGAAGCCGAAATTGATCAGCATGAGGAGCAGGAGCACGTCGAAGCCCGTGATGAGCACGCCCCACACCAGCGGGATGTCGAAGAGCAGGTTGAGCGCGACCGCGGCCCCCACCACCTCGGCCAAGTCGCAGGCGATGATGGCGATCTCGCAGAGGATCCAGAGCGCAAAGGCGGTCGGCTTCTTGTAGTAGTCGCGGCAGCACTGGGCCAGATCGCGCCCGGTGACCACGCCCAGGCGGGCGCACAGCGTCTGGAGGAAGATCGCCATCAGGTTCGACGCGAGGATGACCCAGAGGAGCGCGTAGCCGAACTTGCTTCCGCCGGCAAGGTCGGTGCCCCAGTTGCCGGGGTCCATGTCCCCGACGCTGACCATGAAGCCCGGGCCGGCGAAGCCGAGCATGCGGCGCCACCACGGACGCCCGCCGACGGCGGAGTGCGAGACGTCGATGGTGCGATGAGCCTCGGGGAGCGATCGGAGGTGGTCGGGCGCGTTGGGATCGAGGCGATGATCGAACGCCGCGCGAACCTCGTTCCCGAGCGGGGCGGACGAAAGCGGGGAACCGGCTGAGCTGGGCGTGGGCATGGCGGATTCCGTATGAGCGTCGGTCCAAGATCGGTCATGCCATGATAGGGCCGTAAGTTTGAGTCGTCAAACTTTTGGGCGCGAACGTCGTCCAGCCGGCTTGTGCGTGACTCCAACCTCGGGTCTCCGGGCGATCGAAACGGGCCCGGGGCGCGTAGACTTCCCATCACGGCGAGCGGATTGGAACCGAACGGGCGTACCCGGCGGAGGCGGCGTGGCGACGGAGACGGTCGAAAACTACCTGAAAGCGCTGTACACGCTCACCCGCGAATCACCCACGGGCGAGGCGGGCATGAAGTCGCTCGCAACGCTCGTCGGCGTCACGACCGGCACCGCCACCACCATGGTCAAACGACTCGCCGCGGGAAAGCTCGCCAAGTACGAGCGATTCGGCGGCGTGCGCCTCACGCCCAAGGGCGAGGCGGCGGCGGTCGACATCCTGCGGCGTCATCGCCTGGTCGAAACATTCCTCGTTCAGACGCTCAAGCTCGACTGGTCCGTCGTTCACAACGAGGCGGAGCGGCTCGAGCACGCGATCTCCCCCACCGTGCTCGAAGCTCTCGATCGGCATCTTGGCCATCCGTCCCACGATCCGCACGGCGACCCGATCCCGAGCGCGGAGGGACACCTTCGCGAGCCGGGCGGGCGCCCGCTGACCGAGTTCGGACTCGGCGCGCGCCTGCGCGTCGTCCGCATCGCGGACCAGGACTCGACGTTCCTCACGTTTGTCGCGGGGAACGGGCTGCGTCCGGGCGCGGGCATCGAAGTGCGCACGCTCGACTCCGCCGCCCAGACCATCGGCGTGCAGCCCAAGGGTCGCGAGATGGTCGCGTTGGCGCTGGCGGCGGCGACGAAGATATGGTGCGAGCCGGCCGACACCGCGCCGCGTCGCGCGACGACGTGACTCAATCCGCACGCGGCGGAATGGCCGACGTGGGGACGAACGAAGCAACGGCCGAAGTGACGGCCGATCGCGTTCAGCACCCGGCGTCGAAGTGCTCGGCGAAGGCGTCGTAATCGTCGCCGTTGACGAAGCCGTCGTGGTTGAAGTCGGCGCCGAGATCGGCGATATCGAACAGCGAGGCAAACGCGTCATAATCGTCGCCGTTGACAAAGCCGTCGTGGTTGAAATCGCCCGGGCAGGATGCGCAGAAGTGGTAGCGGGCGAAGTGGTTGGCGGGCAGCCCGCCGGCGCTTGTGAAATCACCGCCAACGACGATATCGCCATCGGGGAGCACCTCGAGGGCTCGGACAACCGCCGGCAGGCCGGAGCCGAACGCCGACCAATTCGAACCGTCCCAACGCGCGATGCGACTGGCGGGATTCCCGCCCGCGGTGGTGAAGTCCCCGGCCGCGACCAGATCACCATTGGGCAGGACCGCCAGCGCGTACACATCGAGGTTCATTCCGGTGCCGATCGGGGACCAGGCCGAGCCGTCCCATCGGGCGACGTAGTTTGCGGGATTGCCTCCCGCGATGGTAAAGGCGCCTCCGGCGACGAGGTCGCCATTCGGGAGAACGAGAAGGCATCGAACTAGGCCGCTCGTTCCGCCTCCCATCTCGTTCCAGGTCGATCCATCCCATCGCGCGATTCGGTTGATGGTCGTAGAACCCGACGAGGTCGCGGCACCGCCCACCACGATGTCGCCGTTCGGGAGAACGGCGGCGCACGAGGTTGTCGAACTCATGCCGTCGCCGAGGGCGGACCAACCCGCCGACGAGTCCCACATCGCGACGCGCAGCGCGGGGAAACCCGCGATCGACGTGAACGCGCCGGTCACGACGACGCTCGTGGGGCTGACCGCGGTGACGTTGAGCAGCGTGAGCGTCGCGGTGCCGTTGTCATCGAGCGGGTGCCAGGCCGCGCCGTCCCACTGGGCGACGCGCCGCGCCGGGCTTCCGCCCGCGTTGTTGAAGTTGACGCCCGCGACCAGCAGGCGGTTGTTCGAGGAGAGGGTGGTGAGGCAGTAGCCCGGGCCGTCGATTCCCAGTCCCAGAGCAGACCAGGTACTCCCGTCCCACGCCGCGATGCCGTTGGCGGTCGCGGAGCCCGCGGAATTCGTGCCGGCAAAGTCGCCCGCGGCTATCAACAGCGGCTGGGCGGAGCCCGCACCGTCCGGGTCCCACATCTTCAGCCAGCGGATCGACGCCGCGACATCCGACGAGGGGGTTCCGGCAACCCAGCCCTCGTCGCACTGGGCAAGGGCCGGAGCGGCGCACAGTCCGTTGAACGCGACAAGGAGAATTGTGGTTGGACGCGAACGAGCGGCGCGAGGAGAGGTACGCATGACAGCAAGCTCCCTGTATTTCAGCGCGGCGGTGCGAGGGCGCGTCTTGGGCAATCCCCGCCGCCGAGACCCGTGCATCCCGAGTGCATACTGAGGCTATCGCCGCGCCGCACCAACTCCAACCCAATTTCGGCAAATGGCGGCGTGGAACACGCGGACACGGCATTTCTGCTCGTTCAGACAACGCACACAACGATCTGGTTCAGCACCCGGCGTCGAACCGCTCCGCGAAGAGGTCGTAGTCATTGCCGTTGACGAAGCCGTCGGCGTTAAAATCCGCGGCGGGATCGGCCGCGTCGAAAAGCACGGCGAAGTCGTCGTAGTCCGCGCCGTTCACGAAGCCGTCGTGGTTGAAATCGGCGGGGCAGTCGCAGGCGTGCCAGCGCGCCACGCCCTTGGCCGTCACCGCGCCGGCCGCGGCGAACTCGCCGCCGACGTACAGCTCGCCGTTGTCGGACTTCATTGCGAAGACGGAGGGGAAGTTGCTGGAAATGACGCCCGAGACGCCGCCCGAAAGCGTCACCCACTGGCCGCCCTCGAGGCGATAGACGTAGCTGATGCCGGGCTGGGCGGTGCCTCCGGCATAGAGCTTGCTGCCCGTGCCGTCGTTGAAGACCGCGAAGCATGTGGTGCGTCCGCCGAGGTTGGCGCCGACGTTGGACCATGAAACGCCGTTCCACTTGGCGACGGAGGATGTCGGCTTGCCTGTTGGACGGAAGTCATAGCCGCCGACGTAGAGGGCCGGGCCGTTGCCGTCGTCGAAAACGGTGATGGCGGAGAGATCGGAGGTTGAGGCGTTTCGCGTGATGCCGGTGCCGACCTTGCTCCAGGTCGAGCCGTTCCACTTGGCCAGGAGTTGAATGTTCTGACCATCGACGTTGTTGAATCGCCCCGCGGCGTAGAGCGCCGGGCCGTTGCCGTCGTCGTAGACGGTCATGGCGAAGACGTTGGGCGCGAAGTCGCCGGTGATGCCGGTGGCGAGCGGCGTGAAGGTTGTGCCGTCGTACTTGGCGATGCACGACGCACCAACGCCGCCGATATTGGCGAATCCGCCGCCGAAGTAGAGATCGTTGTTCCAGGTGGCGAAGGACCAGATCGCGCCGTCTGGCGGAGTGGTGAAGCTGGACCAGGACGTGCCATCCCATGCCGCGAGGTTGGCGGTGTTGGGCACATTGGAGGCGGTGGCGAACCAACCGCCGACGAGGAGCCGAACGCCGGCCGGCGTGTTGTAGGTGGTGAGGGCCGCGACGAAGTAGTTGGTGTTGGTCGTGAACACTCCGCCGCCCATCGCGGTCCAGGTGTTGGTCGCGGGGTTGTATTGCGCAACGCCCTTGGCGGCGGAGATGTTGGCCATGCGCGTGAATGCGCCGCCGGCGAAGACGCGCTTGCCCTGCCCGAAGTTGTGCGTCGCAAACGCGCCGACGTAGCCGTTGGAGCCGGGCGTGCCAATGTCGCCGATCCACTGGGGCGTGCAGGGCTGAGCCAGCGCGATCGAGCAGGATGCGAGGGCGATGGCCGCGGCGAGGTGCGCGGGGGCGAGGTTCGCAGCGAGAGTACGGACGGCGGCGGGCGTGACGAGGCGGGTGCGCATCAGAATACTCCGATCGGTTGATCGGAGCAGCGTACCGCGCGGGGGGCTCTTGGATCAAGACAAGTTCGCGGGCGAGAAGCAGCTCAGCCCCAAGACGCTGTTCGAGCAACGATGGCTTCAACACCCCGCCTCGAAGTGTTCGGCGAAGGCGTCGTAATCATCGCCGTTCACGAAGCCGTCGGCGTTGAAGTCGGCGCGGAGGTCGCCGGCCTCAAAGAAGCCCGCGAAGAAGTCGTAATCGTCGCCGTTGACGAAGCCATCCGCGTTGATATCGCCCGGGCATGGGATCGGCGCGATGCTCAGGTCGTCGAGGTACCAGTTGTCCGTGCTGTCGGCGCCGACCGCCCAGCCGGTGAACCGCACGGCGAAGTACGACCCGATCGAGTCGATCGGAAGGTCGTACTCGCGTTTGACAAAGGCCGTCTGCGACACACCGTCGGCCCGAAGTTCGGCGAGCGTCACCCAGCGTCCGTCGGAGGTGCGGAAGTACTCGATGAGCAGTTTGTCGCCGTTCTCCGTGCCGCGGGTTTCGGTCCAAACAGTGAGCCGCGAGGGCACGCTGATGGGCATGGGCCTGGTGCGCATGGTGTTGTGCGCGAGAATCCACGCGACGGAGGGCGGGCTGGGCGGGTTCATCGAGGCGTACCCGATCGTCGCGCCGTCGACGGCCATCCATCGCGAGCTGCTCAGCGTGCTCCCGGCGAATTGATCCACGAACGGGAAGGCGGTGGTGGTCGGGTCGGACTCGCCGGGCGAGAGGCAGGCGCACGTCGGGATGTACCAGCGGAACGCCGAAAGCGAGATCGCGTCGAACGATCGGTAGCCGTTGCATGATCCCATCGCGGCGCACATGACGCGGCAGTCCCAGTCGCCGTCGCAGTGCCCGGTGAGGCTGAAGGTGTGCCCGAGCTCGTGGGCCGTGAGCGCGGCCCGCCGATCAAACTCGGCGCTGAATCGTGATTGCACAAGGCTGTAGCCGCCGAGGGTGGCCGAGCTGGTGATGCAAACGCCGGCCACGCGTGAGATGCCGATGGTGGAGCCGGCAAGGTCCTTTCCGGTGAAGAGCTGCGCCACGTCGCGCGCCACGCTCTGCTGGTTGTTGACCCATTCGGTCCCGAACTCGGTCAGCAGCGTCGACGGTGTCGTGCTGGTGTAAGGATCGGGTTCGGAAACACGGACGATCACTGTGCCGAGCTCAAAGGTCAGCTGCGCATCCTGCTCGTAGATCACGTTTGTCGCGTTGAGCACGCCCTCGATATCGGCGATGACGTTGGTGATTGATGACCCGTTGGCCGTGTAAAACTCATAGTCCGCATCGCACGCGATCTCGCAGACTCTGGCCCCCAGCGAGCGATCCTGCTGCGCCCCGTCGGAAGCCCGTGGCGCGACGCGTTCGCCGACCGTGCCGCATGTCCAATCCCCGCTCGACTCGCTCCCCATCGCGTACACGACGTGCATCCCGGGAGGCGCGTCCGGAATGATGCGCGACAGCGGCACGATGTTCCATCGCCCATCGAGCTCAACAACGCCCGCGAACCCCGCGTCCGTCAGGCTCCCGACCGCTTCGCCGCCTCTCGGATCGTTGACGATACCGCGCACCGCGCTGGGCGGAGGCGGGGTCACTTCGCGCACGTTGGACAATCCATCAGCAACGAGCACGCGGAACAACGGCGTGCGCAGTGCACACCACCGAAGCTCGACCCACGCGCCGCACTCCCCAAGTTGTATGTGCATGCTCACGCCATCCGGAACCGGTGCGAGCTGGACTTCTTGGATTGTGAACGACCGATGCCCAAGAAGGGCGGCGACGGTCTCTTCATACGCCCCCGGTTGGAACGGCGTCTGGCTCGGCGGCTGGAGCGTGAATGTCAACGCGGCCGCGGACAGCGCGAGCGTGGCGAGCATGGCGACTCCCTTCGGAAGGGAAGTCGGCCTCGCAAGGTCGGCGGAAGGGAAACGGCGCGAAGCGGGCGCCGACTCCCCGATTCCAATTGAGTCTAGCGGCGCCCGCCGCGATGGTCGGTTCGCACTGGGTTCGTCGGGCTAGCACCCCGCCTCGAAATGCTCCGCGAAGGCGTCGTAATCGTCGCCGTTCACGAAGCCGTCGGCGTTGAAATCGGCGTCTGTCGTGCCGCCGTCGAACGCTTCGGCGAAGAGGTCGAAGTCATCGGCGTTGACGAACGCGTCGCAATTGCGATCGGCGGGGCAGGGGGTCTGGAGGAACGCGCCGATCTCGGCCGCGACCGGATCGCCGAGGTTGTGGAAGAGCGAGAGGCGCAGCGTGTACACGCCGCCCATGTCGCGGCGCGTGGTCCACGATGCGAGGTCGCCCGTGTCGACGGGCGTGAAGACCGGGGCGGCGAGCGGGATCCACTTGTTGGGCTGCTCCAGATCGTGGTACTGGATGGCGTAGGCCTCGAACTGGAAGGGCGCGTCGGGGCCCGCGAGCACGCGCGCCGAGCCGCGGATCGGGATCGCCGCGCCCGCGACGGCCTGCACGGGCTCGATGTTCACGTCGAAAACGCCCGCGTTGTTGCGCACGGCGGGGTCGCCGAACGACTGCGAGTTGGCCATCAGCATGATCGCGTTGTCCTTGACGTCAAAGTCAAAGCCCGTGAACGACGAGTAGAGCGCATACACGATCGCGTTTCCGGCGACGGTCATCTGCGAGAGGTTGGTCGCCTGGAGCATGAGCATCGTGGCGTTGTTGTCGACGCTGATGAACCCGCCGCTCCCGTCGCAGGTCGATTGCAGGAACTCGACCACTGAATCGCCATAGGCGTGGCACTCGCCGACGATCGAGTTGCGCACCGACAGCCTGGTGCGGTCCGCGGCGTAGAAGTTCCACGCGCGCACGCTGCAATTCACGAATCGATGGCGCACGTCGGCCCACTGGAACGTCGAGTCCGTAAGATAGGTGTTGGTCGCCAGTCCCTGGACGACCGCCTGCGCGTCACTCTCGAAGTACGAGCCCACGCCGAGGATCTCGGAGTCGCGGAACGTGCCCGACGAGCCGCTCCGCGCCATCACGCCCCAGCGGACGTTCGACGCGTTGGTGATCGACGCGGTGTACGGGATCCCCGTGCCCCACGGCACGCTGGGCGACGCGACGAACGACGACACCGCGCCCGGCGCGGGGAACGCGAGGTCGACCGAGGTGCCGTTGAAGAGCGTGAGCCAGAAGAGGATGCCCTCGCTGTCCGCGATGTCGAGCGAGGTGGTGCCGAAGGGGACGAACTCGCCGGTGTTCTGGCAGGCGCGGATGGTGGCGGAGGCGTGCTCGAACAGAGCCCAGGTCGAGAATCCGGTCACGACATTCACGCGCTGGTAATCGATGTGCGCGCTCCCGACGCCCGACACGCCGAACGAGCGGTGATTCCCGTCGATGTTGGTGTCGGAGAGCGAGACGACGCTCTGATCGGCCGCGATGATGCCCGACTGGTACGCGTAGTTCTGCGGGAAATGCAGGAGCGCGTGATCGAACTCGACGTGCGAGGTGTGGAGCGCGGCCAGCTTGCCCGTGAGCGAGAGCGACGCGCCGGGAAGAACGCGCAGCGTCGCGCTGTTGACGAGGATGATGTCGCCGTCGACCTGCGTGGGCGAGGACAACTCCACCACCTCGTTCGGGTCGGAAAGACCGATGATCCAGTCCTCCGCGCGCGCCGTAGCGGAAAGCCCCAGGGTGGTGACAGCGGCGGCGGCAACTACAACGGCGGGCGTGCGACGCATGGAAAGCTCCTTGGCCCGGCGAACCTCGCCCGATTCCGCGCGAGGGGCGACTCCGTTGTCACGCGCTCCGCACCACGAGCGCGACAACCCCTCCCGCGCAAACTTGGGCGAAACTCCGCGTGGCCATTGAACCTTTGGGATGAACCCCCGGAGGACTTTCAGGGATGCGCGCGATTTTGTGAAGATTGTCCGGGGGCCGCATGCGACGCCGATCGCACCCGGACCTTCGGAAGGCCTCGGGTGCGGCGCCCAGACCACCGCATCGATGCCACAGGCGCGATCAATTCACGCCCGCAAGCAGCGTCACACGCACACCGCGCCGACACTGGACGGCACGATGATCTCGGCCTCGGTCTGCTTCTTCACGTCCTCGACGCTCACGCCCGGCGCCAGTTCCTTCAGCACGAACCGGCGCGCCTTCTTATCCATCTCGAGCACGCACAGCTCGGTGATCACCAGGTCCACGCAGCGCCTGCTCGTCAGGGGGAGCGAGCACTGCTTGACCAGCTTCGGCGTGCCCTTGGCGGTGTGCTCCATCGTCACAACCACGCGCTTCACGCCCGCGACCAGGTCCATCGCGCCGCCCATGCCCTTGACCATCTTGCCGGGCACCATCCAGTTGGCAAGGTCGCCCTCCTGCGAAATCTGCATCGCGCCCAGGATGCACAGGTCGACATGCCCGCCGCGGATCATCGCGAAGCTCTCGGCCGAGGAGAAGAACGCCGCGCCGGGGCGGAAGGTGATCGTCTGCTTTCCGGCATTGATGAGGTCGGGGTCGATCTCGCTCTCGCGCGGAAAGGGACCCATTCCCAGCAGGCCGTTCTCGGATTGCAACCACACGTCCATGCCCGCGGGGACATAGTTGGCGACAAGGGTCGGCATGCCGATGCCGAGGTTGACGATGTAGCCGTCGCGCAGTTCCTTGGCGGCTCGCTGGGTGATCTGTTCGCGGGTGAGCGGCATGAGAAGCCTCCGGGAAGTGCGGAAACCATAGCCTCATCGCGGTCTGGTGAAATTCCGAAAGATGCCGAACGCCATGATCGCCACGCCGCCCCACATCAGCCATCCCGCCGCGCTCCCCGCGAACAGATAGTCGCGTTGGAACATGGGCCACAGCTCTGCACGTTCGCTCGGGATATTCGAGTTCAGGTCCGCGGCCTTTTCCGCAAAGCCGACATAGAACCGCACGACCGAGGCCCCGAGCGAGCCGATCACGAGCAACAGGCCGACCCGGAAGAACGGGAATCCTCGTTTGCGTGCCATCGCCCGCTCCTTTCCGAACTCTTCCGCAGATTTCGCCCGAACGCGGCGTGAATCGTCCCGTGCGTCACGCGAGCGAATCGGTCAAGCCGGGGCGGCGCGCAATCTCGCGCCCTCCGCGCCATTCCTTTGCAAACCGCCTACGCCGCACGATACGCTCCACCCATCGGAGGAATCATGGCCACACCCGCCGAACCACTGTACATCGGAACCAACCACCACGTCGCCGCCATCGACACCGCCAACGGCTCGGAACTCTGGCGGACCAAGCTCCCCGAGGCGATGGGGATCGTGACGATTCTCGTGCGCGGTGAGGTGCTCTTCGCCGGCTCGGGCGGGCATCTCTACGCCCTCGACCGCTTCACGGGGCGGGTGCTCTGGCACAACCCCCTGAAGGGACTGGGGCACTTCCCGCTCACGCTGACGATGCTCGGCGAGCCCGCGACCGACATCGCCGGCCTCGGCGTCGATGGCACGACTGATCCCGACATGCCCTACGGCGCTGGCTGAGGAGCCCCGGAACAGAAGCCGAGCCGCCTCGTAGGATGCTGGGGCTCGGAATGGATGCCGTCGCGACGCGTACTCCCATCAACTCCTCCGCACCATCGCGAACTCGTCCCGCGAACGACCCGATGGGCTCGCCACTCCCGAGAGCGGGCCGAATAATCCCCCATGAACTCCTCTCGCGTTCAAGTTTCGCTCGACGGCACGCGGGACTACGAAGTCCTGGTCGGCCATGCGCTCACCGACACCCTCGCCGATCGCGTTCGCGCCCTCTGCCCCACCGCCAAGCGCGCGTTCATCGTCGTCGATGCCGGCCTGCCCCAGGCCGCGGGCGCGGCAGTAGGTTCAGCGCTTTCCCGCCGGCAGTTCGGCGTCAGCTCCATCACCATCCGCCCGACCGAGGGCGACAAGTCGCTCGACACCCTGGATCGCATCCTCGTCGCGCTCGCGGAATCTCGGCACGAACGCCGCGATCCGGTGATCGCGCTGGGAGGCGGGATCGTGGGCGATGTCACCGGATTCGCCGCCGCCAGCTACCGGCGCGGCGTTCCGGTCTTTCAATGCCCCACCACCCTTCTCGCCATGGTCGATGCCTCCGTGGGCGGCAAGACCGGCGTCAACCTCCGCACCTCAGACGGCTCGCTGAAAAAGAACCTCGTCGGCGCGTTCCATCAGCCGCGTCTCGTCGTCGCCGACGCCTCGCTGCTGTCGTCTCTCCCCGATCGCCAGCTCCGGGCCGGACTCGCGGAGTGCGTCAAGCATGCGCTGCTCTCGAGCGAGTTTGGCGATCCCTCGCTCCTCGGCTGGGTCGAGACGAACGCGTCGGCGATTCTTGCGCGTGAGGACGCATCTCTGACCGAGCTGGTGGCGCGAAACGTCGCGATCAAGGCTCGCGTGGTTGCGGGCGACGAGCGCGAGGAGGCCGAGAGCGCCGCGGGCGGGCGCGCCCTGCTCAACCTCGGGCACACCTTCGGGCACGCGATCGAGACACTGCCAGAGCTTTCGCCCGCCGGGGGCGCGGGCGACGCTCCGCTCCATCATGGCGAGGCAGTCGCGATCGGAACCATGGCAGCCCTCGACGCCGCGGCAAGACTGAAGCTCGCTTCCGCCGCACTCCGCGGTCGAGTGGGCGCGCTCCTGTCGCGTCTGGGCCTACCGACCAAGGTCAAGGGACTGCCCTCGGGCGAACGGGTGCTCGAGCTCATGGGCCACGACAAAAAGGTTCAGGGAGGCGTGCTTCGCCTCGTCCTTCCCTGCGACGGCGGCACATGCAAAGTCGTGGACAATCCCGATCGCGCCGTCGTGCTGGCGGCGATCGACTCGATCCGCGCCTGAACTCCGGCCCTGCCCCGCGCGACTTCTTCGCTCCCGCTTCGACTCGTCAAGCTCCGACCGGCCACCCGTGGGGCGATTCACTGAATTCCGACCGACGCGTCCGGGGCTCTGGGCAATCTTCATGGCGATTCGAAAGCCCAACCGATAACCGATCGCGGGCCTTGCGTTTCTCTCGCCCGGTGTGCGTCATATTCCTGAGATCACCCAGACAAGGACGTCGGGGGCTGCGATGCGGACCATCGCGATCATCAATCAAAAGGGCGGCTGCGGCAAGACCACCAGCGCGATCAACCTCGCCGGAGTCTGGGCCAAACGCGGAATCCGCACGCTCCTGGTCGACCTCGACCCGCAGTCACACTGCGCCGCGGGCCTCGGCATCCCCGAAGCACGCCTCGACCTCGACATCGCCGACGCGCTCCTCTCGCCCGCCCGATCGGTTGACCAGAGCCGCCTCCTTTGGCGCGTGGCCCGCGGCCTGGACCTGGCCCCCAGCCGCATGAAACTCGCGGGCCTCGAAGCTGCCCGCGGCGGCCTTGCGGACAAGCCCGACAAGGAACGCCGGCTCGCCAACCTCCTCCACCACTTCGCGGGCGACTACGACGCCGCCATCATCGACTGCCCGCCCTCGATCGGCCTGCTCACGTTCAACGCCCTCACCGCCGCCACCACCGTCCTCATCCCCGTGGAGACCGGGTACTTCGCCCTCCAGGGCGCCGCCAAGCAGGTCCAGACGGTCGAGAGCTTGAACCGGCGCATCGGCGTGCAGACGCCGGTCCGCCTCTTCGGCACGCTTCACGACCCCGACGACGTCCACTCCTCGGCCCTGCTCGACGAACTCCGGCGTCAGTTCGCCGATCGCGTCGCGCCCGTGGCGATCCGGCGCGACCCCAAGCTGAAGGAAGCCGCGGCGTTCGGCCGCCCCATCATCGACCACGACCATGAATCCCACGGCTCGATCGACTACGCGCTGCTCTCGGACTGGTTGCTGTCGGTCGTCGGGATGTCGGCCGAGGCCTCCGCCGCCACAGGCGCGTCGCCCGTCCGCGTCGTCACCAGCCCCGCCGCCGCCGCGGAGGTCGCTCACCGCGTCGCCAGCGCCGGCGAAACGCTCCGCCCGGGACTGCACGAAGTGGCGGCCATCACCGACACGACTCCCGAACTGGCCGCCGTCGAATCCGGGCACTCGACCCACGCGCCGCACGAGCCAAGCCACGCGGAGAATCACGCGAAACACCATCACGCGGAATCAACCCCGACCCACCGCGCGGAGATTCACACGTCGTACAGCGCGCCGATCGGCCGAGGAAGCTCCGGCTCGCACGACGCGCCCATTCCGCTGGCGTCGAGCGTGGGCGCGCCCCCCAACAAGCCAGCGCCAACGCACGCCGCTCCTTCGCTCGAATCCTTGGGCGAATCACGAATCTCCCGCGCCCAGGACGTTGCGCGCCGGGCTCAGAAGCTCCTGCGCCGCGAGCACGAGCACGAAACGCCGACAAACGCCGCGACGAGCACCACGGCGAATGTCGCACCCGCCCAGCCCATCCACCCGAACCACGCCCCCGAGCCGTCGCGCGTCACGCTGATCCACGATCCGCTCGAAGTCGCGGAGCCCGTAAAGACGCCGTCGGGCGTCGCCCGCTTGTTCGGCGTGCGCGTCACTCGTCAGGGTGTGCTGTTCGTGCAGCCCCTCGGCCTTGGGGGCGAAGTGTCCGTCGCGGGCACCTTCAACAACTGGTCGCCCGACACCCACCGCCTCCGCGCCAATCCGCAGCTCGGCGTGCTCGAACTGTGCATCCCCGTGCCGCCGGGACGCCACTCCTACCGCCTGGTCATTGACGGCCGCTGGTGCGCCGATTCCTTCAACCCGGGCACGGAAGTCAACCCGTTCGGCGAGCACAACAGCGTCGTCAACGTCGAGTGAGCCCCAGAGGGGATACGAGGGAGCCCGGCCGATGTCCACGCTCAACGACGCGCCCTTCCCATTCCATCGGCCGTCGCAGCCGACCGACTCGCTCGCCGAACTGTTCCTGGGCGACGGGCCGCTCGCTCCCGCACGCGCGTCGGAATCGCCGAGCGATCAACCCCGCACGCGCGATCTGAACGCGGCGCGCGCGCCCTCGATGCTCGACATCACGCCGACCGCACCTGCCGCAGGCAAAGGCCAGTCGATCGCTCCCGATCCTCACGCGGAAGCAGCCTCTCTCCCAGAGCCGCGGATCGAAGCGCTAATTCTGGGGCACCTCCCGGTGCTGGCCTCCGCGTGGGTCGGGCAATTCACCAAGATCAGCGTCGAGAGCGCGGGCGGCTGCGTGGCGCTCCTGCGCGTCCGCGCCGGCACGACCAGCGTTGACCTCTTCGACGCCGACGCGGAAGTTCAACCCTGCTCGACTATCGAAGCCGCGATCCGCGCGGCCAACGCCCACGCCCGGCGCTGGCTCGTCCAGGTCGACGAGACCGACGAGCCCACGCTCGCCCCGCTCCCATCGATCGGCTCGCTCACGCTCCTGTGCGGATCGGACGACGCCGCCGTCGTCGCCTGCTATCGCACGCTGAAGTCTCTCGGCTCGCGCGACGAGACGAGCGAGAAGAGCGTGCGCCTCGCCATCATGGGCGCCGCGGGCGACAAGTCCAAGGCCGCCAGCGACAAGCTCGCCGCCGCGTCGCGCACGTTCCTGGGGCGCGAGGTCGAACTGGTCCCCGGCGCGACCAAGGTCTCCGCATGGAACTCGCGCACGCTGTTCCGCGGCATGGCCCCAGCGTCATTGGACTCGCTCGTGCCGCTCCTTGAATGCCGCGGCATGCCCAAGCCGGCCGAGGCCCCACCCGTGCCGCCCGAAGCCCCGATCATCGCGCCTGATCCCTCGCGGAATGTCACGCGCACCGACGCGTTCCGCGCCGCGCTCCGCGACGTGATGAAGCCCGGGAGTGGATCAGGCGCGCCGGAATCCCGCGAGCCGCTCCGCCCGCTCGAGCCCGTACCCTCGATCCCCGCCGCTCTCGCGCCGGCGCCTCCGCCGGCACGACAGGCCGCGCCCGGCGCCGGCACGCCGTGCGCCATCGTTGGTCTCATCGAGGGCCTGTCACCGATCTCGATGGCGTGCCCGGTCGCGCCGGGCGTGGCGCTGGCGCGAGACGCCGCCGGCTCCTTGCATCTGGTCGCTCGATCGGAGTCCGCAAACGACGTCGGCCGTACCTGGTGCGAACTCGACGCGGCCCTTGGCTGGGCGATGCTCAATGCCCCGCTGCTCGCCGCCGCCGTCTCGGTGCGGATCGCCCCGCCGACGCGACACCTCTTGGCCCGCGAGCCCCGTGAGGCGCGTCGCCTGCTCGACGGCGGCGTGCGCGTCTACGCGCTGTGCGTCAACAAAGACGGGACGCCGATCGCCGGCGTCCCGTTGAACTGAATGATTGAATTCTCAGCCTTTTCTCTGAAACCAGACGTGGGCAGCGCCCAGGTCCGGGCGTGAGTCATCATGCCGATTCCTTGCGGGCCACGCGCAGCTGCGCCAGCGGGATCCGCTCCTGCACCGCGCGCTGGTCGATGATGAACTCCGAGCCCCGCGCGTCCAGATCGGGAAGCTCGTACATCATGCCCAGCATGATCTCCTCCATCACCGAGCGCAGGCCGCGGGCGCCGGTCTCGCGCTTGGTCGCGCGCCGCGCGACCTCGCGCAGAGCGTCGTCCGTGAACGTGAGCTTCGCTCCCTCGAGATTGAACAGGTGCTGGTACTGACGCACCAGCGCGTTCTTGGGCTCGGTCAGGATCGACACCATCGCGTCCAGCGTCAGCGGCATGAGCGGCGCGAGCACCGGCAGGCGCCCCACGAACTCGGGGATCATGCCATACTCGATCATGTCGTCCGCCGTCACCTTCGACAGAATCTCCGCACGCTGCGCGTCGGCGTCCGGCGCGACCTGCCCGCCGGGGGCAAATCCGATCCGTGTCTTGCCGATGCGACGCGGGATGATTTCTTCCAGGCCCACAAACGTCCCGCCGCAGATGAACAGGATGTTGGTCGTGTCCATCTGGATGTACTGCTGCTCCGGGTGCTTGCGCCCGCCCTGCGGCGGCACGTTGCTGGTCGTGCCCTCGAGCATCTTCAGCAGGCTCTGCTGCACGCCCTCGCCCGACACGTCCCGCGTGATCGATACGTTGTTGCTCGTCTTGCCGATCTTGTCGACCTCGTCGATGTAGATGATGCCCCGCTGCGCCGCCTCGAGGTCAAAGTCCGCGGCCTGCAGCAGCTTCAGCAGCAGGTTCTCCACGTCCTCGCCCACGTACCCCGCCTCGGTCAGCGTCGTCGCATCGCCGATCGCGAACGGCACCTTCAGCAGCCGCGCCATCGTCTTGGCGAGCAGCGTCTTGCCCGATCCCGTCGGACCGATCAGCAGAATATTGCTCTTGTCGAGTTCCACCGAGCCCGGCTCGGCGTTCTCCAGATGGAGCAGCCGCTTGTAGTGGTTATGCACCGCGACCGACAGGGCACGCTTGGCGTGGTCCTGGCCGATCACGTACTGGTCCATGTACTCCTTGATCTCCCGCGGCGCCGGAACCTGGCGCAGCGCGTTGGAGACCGAGGACACCCGCCGGCGTTCCTGGCGGAAAATGTTCTGGCACAGGTCGGTGCAGTTCGAGCAGACGTAAACCTCGTTGGGCCCCTCGACCATCGGGCCCACTTCGCGGCTGGTCTTGCCGCAGAACGAGCACGTCGTCACTTTCCGCCCGCGGAAGCTCCCCGACTCGCCCTCGCGATTCGCGCCACCGCCGCCCGTCCCGTCAACGCCATCGGTCTTCTTGGCCATTCGTCCCTCTTGTGTCTGTTGGCGGCTCGATCCCGGGCCTTGCTCCGGGCTTCAGTCTATCGGCCAACCAACGCCCGATCTGCATCCGCACCCGGCAGATTTCGCGCCCACGCTTCCTTCGTCCGCTTGTGTTATTCGCTGCTGGATTTCGGCGGTTTGGGTGTATCGCGGGTCATCCGCGCCACCATCGACTTTCGCGCCGCATCGAACTCCTCGGGAGTTATCTCACCCGAATCACGCAGATGCCGGAGTTGGTCCATCAACCCCGCTTCCTCCGCCCCCGCGGATTCCTTCCCCAGCATCCTCCGCCGCACCAGCAGAATCACCAAACCAAGTACGACCGCCGCCCCGATCAAAAGACCCACCACGAAAAAAATCTGGCTCGGCGACGATCGCGCGGTCTGAGCCAACATCTCGATCGGCGTGTACATGGCGATTCCGGGGTGGCGCATCGTCGACTCGGGAAGATAGGCGACTTTTCGCCCGCCCTCACCCGCGAATCATCGGACCCACGCCCGTGCGGCGTTGAATTGTCGACCACGCCGGCGCGATTTCATTCACCCCTTCGACCCACGCCATGCACCCACACTCACCTACCCGCGCCCGGACGCGATCGCGTCGCGCAGCGGTACAAGAAACGTCGGGACCACCCGCGCCTCCGCCATCTCCTCACCCACCGACGCAAGTCGATCAAAGGTCCCGGCCAGGTCCTTCAGGTCCATCACCGATCCAAACTTCCGCAGCGTCAGATACACGCTGATCGGCTCCGGCGGCGCCTCGGGGTTCTGCGATTGCTGGGCGGTGCGCGTCTTCACTTCAAACGCTGCCTCGATATCGCCTCGCCGCCCGATCGAAAATCCGAGCGAAGGCTGGCAATCCGTCACACCAAGCGCCGACGAATCCGCCAGCTTGCCCAGGGGCGAGTCGGCCAGCAACGCCTCGTACACGATCGCGTCGTGATTCCCCGCGGCCGAGAGGTCGAACCCGAAGAGCAGCTCCACAAAATCGACATCGAGCGGGCTGATGCTCATGAAATATGGCGCCACCTCGAGCACCAAGCGGTGCAGCGCATACGCCTCGTTCATGTCGGGCGGGTTGACCGTGCCGGAGCGCACGCTGTTGACCCGGGCCGCCACCCAGCGGTGTGGCGAATCGGTCTGCGGCGATTCGAGCGCCAGCTCGTCGCGGTAGCGCCGGAAGTGGTTCATCGCAGGGAATTGTCGCCGAACGCGCTCGAATAATTCGAGCACCGTCTCGCGCCCGCGGGGAAGCTCCATCTTCACCCCGAGCTTGAGATTCACGTAAAAGTCGGAGCACAGGGCTCTCAGGCTCTCAGACATCGCGGCCGAACTCCTGTCACGCCGCCTCGTGCGGCGTCCACCAAGCATAACCGCGCGAACGCGAAAATCAGCGCGCGATCTCTCCATCCAGCAGCCACGACTCGATGTCGTCGGTCGCCGACAGGTTCTCCACAACCCGGTGGAACCCGCTCGCACGCAGCTTCTCGATGCTCGACAGCCCCGTCGCCACGCCCAGCGCCCGGCAGCCGTTCACCAGCGCGCAATGCGCGTCGTGCGGCGTGTCGCCGATCACCACCACCCGCGCGGGATCGATCGCCCGCCCGTGCCGCACCTCGTACCGCTTCATCGCGATGGGCGGCAGGTGCTCGCGGGCCGGCGGCTCGTGCGGACTCTCATTCCCCCACGCGTTGACGTTGAACCACGCCGGGTTGATGCCGCACGCCTGAAGCTTCAGGGCCCCTGTTTCGGGGAAGTTCCCGGTCAGGACGCCGATCTCGACATCCCGGCGCGAGCGAACTCGATCGAGCAGCGCCATCACGCCCGGGAGCGGCTTGCTCACGCCGGGCCGGACCAGCCGGGGCCCGAGGTGGGTCGCGTAGCCGCGCCGCATGGCCTCGCGGTGCTCCTTTGACAGCGCCTGCCCGTTCTTCTTGAGGAGATCGTCGATGATGAGCGGATCGAGCCGCCCGGCAAACTCCACGCCCTGGATCGAGAACGACGGGCCGAAGAGGTCCTTGCCCGCCTGCTCCAGCGCCAGCATGCCGGAGCCGAAGGTGGAGATGAGGGTGAGATCGATATCGAACAGGATCAGCATGTTGGCCTTCCGCCGAGCGAATCTCCGGGCGGCTTAGCGCCGGATCACAAAGCCGCGCTCGCAATCGACCGGCGGCATGTCCATGGCCTGGAATGAATCGACGTACCCCGTCATTCGGTCATGAAGCGCGTTCAGGAATGCGTCGACCTCGTCCTTGGCCCCCTGAACCTCCATCGCCACGCTCCCGTCGGACTCGTTCCGGACCCAGCCCGAGACGTCGAACCCGTCGGCGACGAATTTCGACGTGGCCCGGAAGCCCACGCCCTGCACACGCCCGATAAACCGCACGCCCCGACGGATCATTCCGGTGCCTCCAGGCCCGGAGGGTACGCCCAAAGTGCATCCCGGAACCCCCCGGCAAGGACCGAGTATGCCGAATACGCCGCGCGGGCGGCCCGTTTGTTGGTCGGGCGCCCGGTCTTGTGCTAGCGTTCATGGCAGCGGGATTGTCGCATGTATCGACGGGCCCTTTGGCGTTGCAGGACCGCATCGCCGGGCCACTCTTTGCGAGCATCGCGACCGCCCGCCAGCGTCCCGGCTCCCGGCGCCCTTGGCCGGACAATTCGTGCATCGACGCCCGCCCTGGCGGGCTCAGAGACCCCGAGCCGACCGACGCTGAGTTTTCGTGTGCCAACCCCCGGAGCGTTCCGGGGCCCATCGCCCGATTCCCAACGTGACGGAGTCGTGCGGAGTGTTGCGCCCGGGCTT
>OEIV010000450.1_pt1 | contig 22494 bp, 22 predicted proteins | sample 1539231 | NCBI WGS metagenome assembly OEIV01 (sample SAMN03794762, study PRJEB22550) | activated sludge metagenome | feature: wastewater treatment plant; material: activated sludge; isolation source: Wastewater treatment plant of a petroleum refinery complex | place: Argentina: Buenos Aires ... | reverse complement strand
CGGCCTTCAGGTCATTGCGGGCCAGCGCGGCGGACGCCACTTCCAATTGCTGGGCCGTGGCCATGGACAATTCCGACAGGGTGGCGATGGCATCGAAGAGACGGCCGATGGGCGCGGTGTCGATGAGGGACTGGACGCGGGTGAGGGCCTGACCGCCGGCGATGCCCACCTCCTCACCGGTAAAGGAAAATTCTTCCACGGGACGGGCCTGGGCGCTCATGCTACACACTCCACTAACCTTAACAACGTGGCCGCCACAGTGGCGGAACAGGTTTAACACCGGGTTAAGCGGCTTGCCCCGCGTCATGCGCCTTGGCTATATGACGCCAAATTTCATGTGATCCCCCGCATTCGAGGACGTTATGGCCGGTCATTCCCAGTTCAAGAACATCATGCATCGCAAGGGCAAGCAGGACGCGGTGCGTTCCAAGGTGTTTTCCAAGCTTGCCCGCGAAATCACGGTGGCGGCCAAATCCGGCCTGCCCGACCCCACGGCCAATGCGGCCCTGCGGCTTGCCATCCAGAATGCGCGAGCCGAGAACATGCCCAAGGACAATATCGAGCGCGCCATCAAGAAGGCACAGGGCGGCGATGCCGAGAACTATGACAACGTGCGCTATGAGGGCTATGGGCCGGGCGGGGTGGCGGTCATCGTCGAGGCTCTGACCGACAACCGCAACCGCACCGCCTCGGTGGTGCGTTCGCTGTTCACCAAATACGGCGGCAACATGGGGGAATCGGGCTCCGTCGCCTTCATGTTCACGCGCGTGGGCGAAGTGTCCTATCCCGCCGCCAAGGGGTCCGCCGACCAGATGCTGGAGGCGGCCATCGAGGCCGGGGCCGATGACGCGGCCTCGGACGCAACGGGTCATGTCATCACCTGCGCCTTTGAAAGCATCGGCGAGGTGTCGGCGGCGCTGGCCGGAAAACTGGGCGAGGCGGAAAGCGTCAAGGTGGTGTGGAAGCCCAATACGACCACGCCGCTCGATGAGGAAAAGGCCGGCACCCTGCTCAAGCTGGTGGATGCGCTGGACGAGGATGACGACGTGCAGCACGTCTTCTCCAACGCCGATATCGCCGAGGATATTCTGGCGAAGCTCGACGCCTGATCTGCTAGAATGGCGCATGGCTGCGCTTGTGCGAATCATCGGGCTGGACCCCGGCCTGCGAAACACCGGCTGGGGCATCATCGAGGCCCAGGGCAACCGGCTCAGCTATGTGGCCGATGGCGCGGTGCATTCCGACGCCGAGGCGCCGCTGGCCGAGCGCCTGCTGCAACTCCATCGTCAGCTCACGGAGGTTCTGGACCAGTATCAGCCGGACGAGGCGGCGGTGGAGGAAACCTTCGTCAACAAGGATGCGCGGGCCACATTGAAATTGGGGCAGGCGCGCGGCGTGGTCATGCTGGTGCCGGCGCAGCGTGGCCTCCGGGTGGCGGAATATGCGCCCAACATGGTGAAGAAGGCGGTGGTGGGGGCGGGCCACGCCGAGAAGGACCAGGTGAAGCACATGGTGAAGCTGCTCCTGCCGCGGGCGCAGATGAAGACGGCGGATTCGACCGATGCCCTGGCCATCGCCATCTGCCATGCCCATCACCGCGGGGCGCAGACGCTGGAACGGCGGCTGGCGCTGGGTTGACGGGGCAGGGCGGGGCGGATTAGCAGGGGCCACGAGGGTTTCATGATCGGCAAGCTCAAGGGCACCATCGACGACAGCGGCGAGGACTGGCTGCTCATCGACGTGAACGGCGTGGGCTATCATGTCCATTGCTCAGCCAAGACACTGGCGGCACTTCCGGGCCGGGGCGAATACGCCGAGGTGCACACGGAAATGCTGGTGAGCCAGGACATGATCCGGCTGGTCGGCTTTGCCGCGCCGCTGGAGCGCGAATGGTTCCGCCTGCTGCAAACGGTGCAAGGCGTGGGCACCAAGGTGGCGCTGGCCATTCTCTCCACTTTGTCGGCATCGGATGTGGCCAACGCCATCGCCGTGCAGGACAAGGCCATGATCGGGCGCGCGCCGGGCGTGGGCAAGAAGCTGGCCGAGCGCATCGTGCTGGAACTGAAGGACAAGGCCCCGGCCTTCGTGGGCAGCGACATGGGGCTGACGCGGGTGGGCGCGGGCCTGGGCGCGCGGCCCACCGGGGCGGCGGCGGAGGCCGTGTCGGCCCTGACCAATCTGGGCTATGGCCAGGTGCAGGCGGCGCAGGGCGTGGCGGCGGCGCTGCGCAAGCTGGGTGATGATCAGCCTACGGAGAAATTGATCCGGCAGGCCTTGAAGGAACTGGCACAGGGATGAGCGAAGGGCAGAAAATCAACGAGCCGTGGCTGCTTTACGGGCTGTTTATTCCGCCGGTAACGGCGGTGCTGGTGCTTTTGTTTTCAAAGCTGGCGGGGGGAAGCTTTGCCGGTTTCCTCACGGAACTGACCAACCTGACGACACCGCAGGCCGGTGGCGGCATGTTTGTTTTCTTCGGGCTTCAGGCGTTGGCCGCCGCGCTGGCGGTGCTGTTCTGGACAGTCAGAGTGGGCCGGGCCGCGCCCCTGTGGCTGCCGGTGCTGACGGCGCTGGCCGTGGGCCTCGTGCTTCTGGCCATTCCGGAAAATGTGCAAGGCAGCGTGATTGAGGGTTTTTATTTCCGGGGACTGCTGGAGCAGTTCTACGGGGTGAAGCCCTACCTCGTGGCGCAGGTCTTGTCGCCGGCTCTCATCTGGCTCGGCATCCGGCTGGCCCGGCGGGGAGCGGCGTCATGAACCGTGGCCTCGTCGACCGCAACAAGCGCGAGGAGGATTCCGACCTCGCCCACATCCGGCCGCAGCGGCTCGATGATTTCGTCGGCCAGTCCAAGGCCAAGCAGAATCTCAAGATCTTCATCGAAGCGGCCAAGGCGCGCGGCGAGGCTTTGGACCACACGCTCTTTGCCGGGCCGCCGGGCCTCGGCAAGACCACGCTGGCGCAGATCGTGGCGCGCGAGCTGGGGGTGAATTTCCGCGCCACCTCCGGTCCGGTCATCGCCAAGGCGGGCGATCTGGCGGCGCTGCTCACCAATCTTGAAGAGCGCGATGTGCTGTTCATCGATGAAATCCACCGGCTCAATCCGGCGGTGGAGGAAGTGCTCTATCCCGCCATGGAGGATTTCCAGCTTGACCTGATCATCGGCGAGGGACCGGCGGCGCGTTCGGTCAGGCTTGATCTCGCCAGGTTCACGCTCATCGGCGCCACCACCCGCACCGGGCTTCTGACCACGCCGCTGCGCGACCGCTTCGGCATTCCGGTCCGTCTGGATTTTTATAACGAGGCAGAACTCCTCGACATCGTGAAGCGCGGTGCGCGCGTCATGCAGGTGGCCATCGCGGAAGATGGCGCGCGCGAGATTGCCCGCCGCGCCCGGGGCACACCGCGCATCGCGGGCAGGCTGTTGCGCCGGGTGCGCGACTTTGCCGCCGTGGCGGGAGAGGCGCAGGTGACGGCCAGGGCGGCGGACGCGGCCTTGCGCCAACTGGATGTGGACGCGCGTGGGCTGGATGCGCTGGACCACCGCTATCTCACCTGCATCGCCATGAATTTCGGCGGCGGGCCGGTGGGCATCGACACCATCGCGGCTTCGCTGTCGGAGGCGCGGGACGCGCTGGAAGACGTGGTGGAACCCTACCTGCTGCAGCTCGGCTTCCTCAACCGCACGCCGCGCGGGCGGCTCCTGACCCCCCATGCCTTCCGGCATCTCGGCCTTGCCGTGCCGCAGCGGGCGGAGATCACGCAAGGGGTCCTGCCGCTGGAGGGCGAGGAATGACCAGGATGGAATGGCCGGATGTGGCGGGCCGGATCGTGGACGGGGTGCATTACCTGCCCTTGCGCATCTATTACGCCGATACCGATATTTCAGGCGCGGTCTATCACGCCAATTATCTCAGCTATTGCGAGCGGGCGCGCTCGGACTGCCTGCGCCTTCTGGGGGTCCAGCAGGGCGAGACGAACTGGGGGTCCACCGGCGGGCAGATGGGTTTCGTGGTGCGGCGCGCCCTGTGCGACTATTACCGCCCGGCTCAGATGGACGATCTCCTGACCATCGAAACCCGCTTCAAGTCCATGACCGGCGCGCGGGTGGAGATCAGCCAGCGCATTGTCAGGGGCGGCGAACTGCTCTTCGGGCTCGAGGTTCTGGTGGCGGTGGTTGACGGGCGCGGCGTGCCGAAACGTCTGCCGGAAAGCCTGCGTCAGGCCATGGCGTCCTTCTTGCCGACCGCGCCCTAACCCTTCATTAACCACAGCCGATTCATGCAGGACGGGCGGCGGTGCGCCAGAAGCGTTCCGGCGGCGGCATTGATTCGGGGAAAACCCGGGAAAATGCCGCAGTTTCGACAGATTTGGGCTTTTAAGGCCCAGAGATTCAGTTGGAGCGAGATGGCCTTGCGCCTGGGGACGGCGTCCGGATGCTCGCGGGGTAAGAGGTTTCTATGGATCCGATTGCAGTAGCGCCTGTGGTTCAGACCGGGCAGATTTCACTGTGGCATCTCGTCATGCAGGCCTCATGGCCGGTGTTTCTGGTCATGCTCGGCTTGGCGCTGGCCTCGATCTGGTGCTGGGCCATCATCATCGAGAAATTCTTCGCGGTGCGGCGCATGAATGCCGCCAATGACCGCTTCGAGCAATTGTTCTGGTCCGGCCAGTCGTTGGAGGATCTCTATGTGTCACTGGGCTCGCGCCCGACCACCGGCATGGGCTCCATCTTCATGGCCGCCATGCGCGAATGGAAGCGCAGCCAGGATGCGGCCCTGCGCGCCGGTTTCCAGGGGGTGCAGAAGCGCATCGAGAAGGTCATGGACGTGCAGATCCAGAAGGAAATGGGCGAGATCGAATCGCGCCTGCTGTTCCTGGCAACCATCGGCTCGGCCGCCCCCTTCATCGGCCTGTTCGGCACGGTCTGGGGCATCATGACCTCGTTCCAGGCCATCGCCAATTCGCAGAACACCAACCTCGCGGTGGTGGCGCCCGGCATTGCCGAATCGCTCTTCGCCACGGCCATAGGCCTTGTTGCCGCCATACCGGCGACAATCTTCTACAATATGTATTCGTCGGATGCGGCCAAGATCGGAACCCGACTGGAGAACTATGCCGACGAATTCTCCGCCATCATCTCCCGCCAGCTCGACGAGAGGGCCTGACGCATGGCCATGACCGCCGGGGGTGCCAAACCCTATGCGCGGCGCACCTCGCGCCGCCAGTCGCGCCACGGCGCCATGAGCGAGATCAACGTGACGCCGCTGGTCGACGTCATGCTGGTGCTGCTCATCGTCTTCATGGTGGCAGCCCCCTTGATGACCGTGGGCGTTCCGGTGGAACTGCCCAAGACCCAGGCCAAGCAGATGGATTCCAACACCGAACCCATCACCATCACGGTGCAGGCCGACCGCACCATCTTCCTGCAGGAAAGCAAGATCGCCATCGCCGATCTGGCGCCCAAGCTTCAGGCCATCGCCAAGAACGGCAATGAGGAACAGCTCTTCGTGCGCGCCGACACCTCGGTGCCCTATGGCGCGGTCATGGAGGTCATGGGCCTGTTGAACAGCGCCGGCTATCGCAAGATCGGCCTGGTCACGGGCGCGCCCGATGCCATGAAGCCGCCGGGTCAGTAGGGGCCGATGCGCCGGGGCCTCATCATCTCGCTCGTCCTGCATGCCGCCATTCTGCTGGCGGCGCTGGTGGTGCTGCCCAACCCGGACGCCTTCAAGATTCTGCCGCAGCAGACGGTGATGGTGGACATCAGCAAGATCGGTGACGTGGCCAAGGTGAAGGCGCAGGCGCCGGAAGCCCCGAAGGCGGAGAAGCCCGCGCCCAAGGAAGCACCGCCCGCGCCCAAGGCCGAGCCCCAGCCCAAGGTGGCCGAGAAGGAAGTGAAGGCCGCGCGCGAGCCGCCGCCCCCGCCGCCCGAGCCGCCGAAGAAGGAAGAACCGAAGAAACAGCCGCCCAAGCCGGAGGAGCCGAAGCCGCTTGATCCCGATCCGCTGAAGGATCTGATCAAGAAGAGCGAGGACAAGCCCAAGCCGCCGGAAAAGCCCGCCGAAAAGCCGGTGGAAAAGAAGGTGGCCGAGAAGACGCCGGAAAAGAAGAAGCCCAAGCTCAACACCGGCGAGATTCAGGACCTGCTCAACAAGATCAATGACGAGAGTGCCGCCCCGCAGCAGCAGGCGGCGCTGACCGGCAAGCCCGAGGCGGGCGAAAGGCAGACCGATGGCACTGACAATGAGATGGTGGCCACGCTCATCGACCTGCTGCGCCAGAATCTGGAGAAGTGCTGGGAGAAGCCGCCGGGTTCAGAGGAAAGCAACGTGGTGGTGACAGTGCATTTCGAACTGTCGCCCGATGGCATGGTCACAGGCCAGCCGCAGGTGACCAGCACCAGCAATCATCCGCTGTTTCCGGCCATGGCGCGCTCGGCGGTGGATGCGGTTTACACCTGCCAGCCCTTTACCTTCCTGCCCAAGGATCAGTTCCAGCTGTGGCAGTCCAACGATTTCGATTTTGACCCCCGGCACCGGCCGGGCACCTGACACGAGGATGGAATGACTGTGATAAGCGCTGCCAAGACGAAGATCATGCGCCTAGTGCTGACGGTGCTGGCGCTGGTGATGCTGGCGCCTGCGGCCCTGGCCGTGCAGGGCACGGTGACCGGCGGCAAGATCAACCCCATGCCCATTGCCATCGCGCCCTTCATTCCCGGCGGCGGGGCCGAGGATGCGGCGGCGACAGTGGCGGGCGTCATTGCCAACGACCTCACGCGGTCGGGTTATTTCAATGCCCTGCCGCCCAACTCCTTCATCGAGCAGATCACCGATTTCAGCGCCACGCCGCGCTTCGCCGACTGGCGGCAGGTCATGGCCAAGGCGCTGGTGACGGGCCAGACCTATGCCGATTCCGGCGGGCGGGTGCGCATCGAGTTCAAATTGTTCGACGTGAACAGCGGCCAGTTGCTGGCGGGCCAGCAATTCACGGCCTCCAAGGGCAATGTGCGCCGCGTCGGCCATCGCATCGCCGACATGGTCTACAAGGCGCTGCTTGGCATCGACGGCTATTTCGACACGCGCATCGTCTATGTGTCGGAGAGCGGACCCAAGGACAAGCGGGTCAAGAAACTCGCGATCATGGACCAGGACGGCTACAATCCGCGGGTGCTGCTGGACACGGGCGAGATCATCCTGACGCCACGCTTCTCGCCGACCTCGCAGGAAATCACCTTCATGGCCATCGGCAAGGATGAGCCGCGCGTCTTCATCTATAACGTCGACACCAAGCAGCGCGAGATCGTGGGCTCCTTCCCCAACATGAGCTTTGCGCCGCGCTTCTCGCCGGATGGCCAGCGCGTCATCATGAGCCTGCAGAGCGACGATGGCCTCAACGCCAATATCTTCGAGATGGACCTGCGCTCGCGCAACACCCGGCAGCTCACCAATGAGGCGGCGATCAACACGGCCCCCAGCTATGCGCCCGACGGCGGCAAGATCACCTTCGAGTCCGACCGCTCCGGGGGGCAGCAGATCTATGTGATGAATGCCGATGGCTCCGGCCAGAACCGCATCAGCTTCGGCAAGGGGCGCTATTCCACCCCGGTGTGGTCGCCCGATGGGCAATACATCGCCTTCACCAAGCAGGCCGAGGGGCGCTTTGCCATCGGCGTCATGAAGCCCGACGGTTCGGGCGAGCGCATCCTGACCGAGGGCTATCACAACGAGGGCCCAACCTGGGCACCCAATGGCCGGGTGCTGATGTTCTTCCGCGATACGCCGGGGGATTCCGCCGGGCCGCAATTGTGGTCGGTCGACATCACCGGATATAATGAGCAGCGGGTGCCGACCGACGGGTTTGCTTCTGATCCATCCTGGTCACCGCGCCTTAACTAAACCGGTGCGAAAGACGCCCGCCGCCGCCTACGGCGGGTTTTGGCCACAAAATCGCCGCGCTCGGCCTGTTATCAGCCGGGCCGGATGGTATGGAACGGTTTGTTGGGGATGGCCGGTCAAGGTTTATTAACCTGAACCCGGCAAAAGAGTTAAAGTCTGTAAAGAATTGGCCGGTCGGGCGGAAGATGAAGCCCCAGGCCGGATTTTCCGGGTTGGCAAGCGGCGGGGGACGCCCAGCGCCATACCCGCAAGAGGAGTGGGATCGATGATGAGCCGTATGGCAGGTTTCAAGTTTGCCACCGTGTGCTGCTGTTTTCTGGCGCTCGCGGCCTGTTCGAAGAAGAACACACCGAGCCTTGATGGCGGTCGGCTGGATGGCGGGCAGCAGGGTGGGCTTTCGGGCGGCAACCTGTCGCCGCTGGAACGGCTGCAACAGGACTTCGCCACCAATGTCGGCGACCGCATCTTCTTCATCGTGGATCAGTCCAACCTGACGCCCGAGGCCCAGGACACACTGGGCAAGCAGGTGGCCTGGCTGCAGAGCCATCCCAATGTGACGGTGCAGGTGGAAGGCCATTCGGACGAGCGCGGCACGCGCGAATACAACATTGCCCTGTCGGCCCGGCGCGCCACGGCGGCGCGCGGCTTCCTGATTTCCCACGGGGTGCCCGGCAATCGCATTTCCTCCATTGCCTATGGCAAGGAACGTCCGGCGTCCCTGTGCGACGCCGAGGAATGCTGGTCGCAGAACCGGCGCGCGGTGACGGTGATCACCGGGGGGGCCAACTAAGCCTTTCTCGTCCTGTGGCAGCCCGGCAACAAGGCCGGGCTTTTCACATCAGGACAGGCCCAAGCCTCAATTTTACCGCGATTGGCGGTCAAGGCGGAAGGCCGGGGCTTTGTGAGCGTTGGTGATCTGAAGATGCGCAGCTTCAAGCGTGGTGTGGTGGCGGCAGTGATACTGGCGGGGACGGCATTGTCCGCCCCGGTGCTGGCCCAGGAACAATCGAACCGGCTTGACCTGCTGGAACAGCGGGTGAAGCAGCTTACCGGCCAGGTGGAGGTTCTGACCCACGAGGTGGAGCAGTTGCAGGCGGCCCAGGCCGGCCATAAGCAGGGTGCGGCTGAACCCGCACCGGCGGAGCGCCCGGCCCAGACGGCGACAGCCAATCCCCCACCGCCCAGGCCTCTCACCGATCCCGGCGAAGCCATTGCCGACCCGCCCGCCGCAGCCACCCGCGTGGTGGTGGGGGCCGATGGGGCGGAGATGGTTGAGCCGACAGCTCCGGCTGCGCCTGCGGCTCCCGTGGTCCGTGCGGGCAGCACCCAGATTCTCGGCACTCTCGGGACCGGCTCGTCGCAGCCGGGGGATGGCGGTTTCCAGGGCCAGGTGCTGGTGTCGCCGGGCGGCGATCAGGCGGCTCCGGCCGATGGTGCGCCGGAACAGCCCAATGTGGAGCCGGTGGCGCTTGCCCCGGCTGAAACGCCCGAAAGCCTCTATGAGAATTCCAACGAAAGCCTGCTGCGCCGCCAGTTCGATGTGGCGGCCAAGGGGTTCAGCGATTTCCTGGCCAAGTATCCCGGCCATGCGCTGGCGGGCAGCGCCCAGTTCTGGCTGGGCGAGACCTATTACCAGCAGGGCGACTACCGGCAGGCGGCACAGAATTTCCTCAATGGCTATCGCAGCTATGGCAAGAGCCGCCGCGCGCCGGACAGTCTGGTGAAGCTTGGCATGTCGCTGGCGCGCCTGGGCCAGAAGGATCAGGCCTGCGCCACCCTCAATTCGGTGGCGGGCGAATATCCCACGGCGGTGGATGCCAAACGCCGCGCCGCCACGGAAGCGCGGCGTGCCGGGTGCTGAACCCGGCCTGAGCCATTGCCGGGGCGCGGGGGATGAGCCGCGCTCCTTCACCCTTGATGATGATGGTGCGGCGGTGGCGGTGGCGCTGTCCGGCGGCTCGGATTCACTGGCGCTGCTGCATCTCGTGCGCGACTGGCGGGCGGTGCAAGGGCGCGATGTCAGAGTGGTGGCGCTGACGGTGGACCATGGCTTGCGGGCCGAGTCCGCCGCCGAGGCGGCACAGACGGCGGCGTGGTGTGCGGCCCTCGGCGTGGCTCAGGAAGTGCTGGTGTGGACCGGGGCCAAGCCGACGAGTGCCATTCAGGCCAGGGCGCGGGCGGCGCGCTATGCTCTCATGCTCGACTGGTGCCGGAGCCATGGCGTGGGCCTGTTGCTGACCGGGCACACGGCTGACGATCAGGCCGAGACGGTGGCCATGCGGCAAAGACGCACCGGCACGGCGCTGAGCCTTGCTGCCATCTGGCGCGAGCGGCGCATGGGCGGGGTGCGGGTGGTGCGGCCGCTGCTGGGCTGGCGGCGGGCAGAGTTGCAGGGCCTGCTGCGGGCGCGGGGGCAGGGGTGGCTCGATGATCCCGCCAACCGGCAGGAGCGGTTTGAGCGGGTGCGGTTGCGGCGCGCCCTGGCGGGCGATGATCCGGCGGCGCTGGTGCGGCAGGCGGCAGCGGCGCAGGCCGAGACGGAGGCCGCCGTTGGGCGCGCCCATGATTTTCTTGCCCGCCATGCCCTTCTGTCCGGTGACGGCTACGGCATTCTGGCGCGGGAAGACTTCCTGAATCTTGACGGCCTGGCGGCGGACCTGGCGTTGGAGGCCCTGTTACGGCTCTTTGGCGCGGGCCGAGGGGCGGAAAGAGCCAAGCGGGCGGAGGTCTTGCGCTGGCTGGCTGCGGCGGGCGCGGGGCGGCGCACCTTGGCCGGGGCGCTGGTGACGAAGAGGCGGCACCACATTCTGGTTGTGCGCGAAGCAGGGCGCATGGGCATGGAAGCTGTCACCATCCCGCCGTCCGGTGAAGTTCTGTGGGACGGCCGCTTCGTGGTGACCGGCCCGCCGGGCGCCGAGGTGGTGCCTGGTGCCACGTTCCGCAAGGAGAGCGGCCTTCCGGCGGCGGTGGGGGGCACTGTGCCGTGGCTCCGGCGGCCGGGATTGGCCGCGGTTCCCGCCATGGGGCGCTTTGTCGGCGCGGAACGGCTGGCTGATACGATTTACGAAAGAGTGATCCTTGGAATTGCCCTTTCGCCCTCCTATCTTTACACCACTCCCAACGACCCAGGGCGGGACCTCAGCCCCCGTCCGCAGACCGAGGATTTACGGTGAACAATTTCCGCACCTTTGCCATCTGGATCATCATCGGCATGCTGCTGATCTCGCTCTTCAGCCTGTTTCAGGGCCAGGGGATGCGATCGAACGCGGCGGATGTCTCCTATTCACAATTGCTCGACAAGGTGAACGCGGGCGAGATCAAGAGCATCAGCTATTCCGGCGAGGGGCCGATCGGCACCATCACCTCGACCACCGGCGACGGCAAGACCTTCAGCACGGTGGGGCCGATCACCGAGGCCGATCTCAAGACCCTGCGCGACAAGGGCGTGAATGTGAATTTCAAGGCGGCGGGCGGTGAATCCACCCTGTCCAATGCGCTGATCTATTGGCTGCCCATGCTGGTTCTGGTCGGCGTCTGGGTGTTCTTCATCCGCCAGATGCAGGCGGGTTCCGGCAAGGCCATGGGCTTCGGCAAGTCCAAGGCCAAGCTGCTGACCGAGAAGCATGGCCGCGTCACCTTCGCCGATGTGGCGGGCGTGGACGAGGCCAAGGATGATCTTGTCGAGATCGTCGACTTCCTCAAGGATCCCGGCAAGTTCCAGCGCCTCGGCGGCAAGATTCCCAAGGGCGCGCTGCTGGTCGGCCCGCCCGGCACCGGCAAGACGCTGCTGGCGCGCGCCATCGCGGGCGAGGCCAATGTGCCCTTCTTCACCATTTCCGGTTCGGACTTCGTGGAAATGTTCGTGGGCGTGGGCGCCAGCCGGGTGCGCGACATGTTCGAGCAGGCCAAGAAGAATGCGCCTTGCATCATCTTCATCGACGAGATCGACGCCGTGGGCCGCCATCGCGGGGCGGGCCTGGGCGGCGGCAATGACGAGCGCGAGCAGACGCTGAACCAGTTGCTGGTGGAGATGGACGGCTTCGAGGCCAATGAGGGCGTCATTCTCATTGCCGCGACCAACCGGCCCGACGTGCTCGACCCGGCGCTGTTGCGGCCGGGCCGCTTCGACCGCCAGATCGTGGTGGGCAATCCGGATGTGAAGGGCCGCGAACAGATCCTGCGCGTGCACATGAAGAACGTGCCGCTGGCTCCCGATGTCGATCCCAAGGTGATCGCGCGCGGCACGCCGGGCTTCTCGGGTGCTGACCTTGCCAACCTGGTCAACGAAGCCGCACTTCTGGCGGCGCGGCGCAACAAGCGCATCGTCACCCAGGCGGAGTTCGAGGACGCCAAGGACAAGGTGATGATGGGGGCCGAGCGCAAGTCCATGGTGATGAGCGACGAGGAAAAGCGCAACACCGCCTATCACGAGGCGGGCCATGCGCTGGTCGGCCTCACCGTGCCCTATGATCCCCTGCACAAGGTGACCATCATTCCGCGCGGGCGGGCGCTGGGCGTCACCATGAACCTGCCGGAAGGCGACCGTTATTCGCGCACCCGCGAATGGTGTGAATCGCGCATGGCCGTGCTGTTCGGCGGGCGCGAGGCGGAACTCATTCTCGGCGGCGAGAAGAACGTGACCAATGGTGCCACCGGCGACATTCAGATGGCCACGCAACTGGCGCGCGCCATGGTGACCGAGTGGGGCATGTCCGACAAGCTCGGACGGGTGCGCTACAACGGCAATGAGCAGGAGGTTTTCCTCGGCCATTCCGTGACCCAGACCAAGAACGTGTCCGACGACACGGCCAAGATCATCGATGGCGAGGTGAGGCGGCTGGTGCAGCAGGGCGAGGCGACGGCGCGCAAGATCCTGGCTAGGCGCCGGGCTGACCTGCACAAGATCGCCAAGGCGCTGCTGGAATACGAGACGCTGTCCGGCGAGGAGATCGCCATGGTGCTGAAGGGCCAGTCGCCGGATCGCGGCGATGACGCCAAGGGCAAGAAGGCCGACAGGAAGTCGTCCGGCGTGCCCAGGGCTGGCCGCCGCCGGCCCTCTGCCGGTGACATGGAACCACAGCCCCAGACCTGAGCGCCACATCCATGGGCCGCAGCTATCTTCGTCCCACGGGATTGGTCTTCGGACCCGACGCAGCCCGGCTGATCACGGCCGGGCTGGCGGCGTCTCTGGGCGGCATGGCGCATATCGGCTTCACCGGGGCCTGCCGCATCAAACGCGGCAAGAAGGGCATCGAGCGCAAGGACGTGAGCCTCGACAAGGCGCAGGCCAAGGAACCTGAATTGATGGCCGCCATCACCATGCCCCGCCCGGCGCTGGCGGGGGTGGACCTGGGCCGGGCGCGCCTCATGGGCATTGTCAATATAACGCCGGATTCCTTTTCCGATGGCGGCCAGCATGGCGAGGCCGCCGCGGCCCTGGCCCATGGCCAGATGCTGGCGGCGGAGGGGGCGGCGATCCTCGATGTCGGCGGTGAATCGACGCGCCCCGGGTCCGAGCCGGTGGATGTGGAAGAGGAATTGCGCCGGGTGATTGCGGTGGTTCGGGGCCTTGTGGCGCAGGGCTTCACGGTGTCCATCGACACGCGCAAGGCGGCGGTGATGACGGCGGCGGCGGCGGCGGGAGCCGGACTCATCAATGATGTCGCGGCGCTGGGGCACGAGCCGGAGGCGCTGGCCACGGCAGCGCGGCTTGGCCTGCCGGTGGTGCTCATGCATGCCCAGGGCGATCCGCGCACCATGCAGCTGAACCCGGCCTATGAGGACGTGGCGCTCGACGTTTACGACATGCTGGAAGACCGGGTGGTGGCCTGCCAGAAGGCGGGCCTTCCGCGCCATCTCCTGTGCGTCGATCCCGGCATCGGCTTCGGCAAGAGTTTTGCCCACAATCTCGATCTCCTGCGCCAGTTGCCGCTGTTCCATGGCCTGGGATTGCCGGTGCTGGTGGGCCTGTCGCGCAAGGGGTTCGTGGGGGCGGTGACGGGCGAGGCCACGGCGGCACGGCGGTTGCATGGCTCGGTGGCCGGTGCTTTACAGGCGGCCATGAACGGCTGCCATATCCTGCGGGTGCACGATGTGGCGGCAACCCGGCAGGCGCTGGCGCTGTTCGAGGCGGCCAACGGTGTGCCGGTGGAAACGCGTTAAGAATTTTCGGGCACTCTCGGTCCGGGTTTTTGAGCATTCGGGCAGGATCTGGCCGGACAAAGGGGTTTGGGCATGACACGGAAATATTTCGGCACCGACGGGGTGCGCGGGCGCGCCAACGCGGGCGCCATGACGGCGGACATGGTGCTGAAGATCGGCATGGCGGCGGGCCAGGTCTATCGCCGCGGCACGCATCGCCACCGCGTGGTGATCGGCAAGGACACGCGGCTTTCCGGCTATATGATCGAGCAGGCGCTGACGGCGGGCCTGCTGGCGGCGGGCATGGATGTGTTCCTGCTCGGCCCGGTGCCGACGCCGGCGGTGTCGATGCTGACGCGCTCCATGCGGGCCGATCTCGGGGTCATGATCTCGGCCTCGCACAACGCCTATTTTGACAATGGCATCAAGCTGTTCTCGCCAGATGGCTACAAGCTGTCGGACGAGCAGGAGCTGGCCATCGAGGCGCTGGTGGACAATCCCGGCAAATTCATCGCCGCCGCCTCGGAGATGATCGGCCGGGCCAAGCGCATTGACGACGCGGGCGCGCGCTACATTGAATTCGCCAAGCGCACCTTCCCAGGCGAGCGTGGGCTGGACGGCCTGCGCGTGGTCATCGATACGGCCAATGGCGCGGCCTACAAGACGGCGCCCACGGCGCTGTGGGAACTGGGGGCGGAGATCGTGCAGATCGGCGAAGACCCCAATGGCTTCAACATCAACGACAAGGTGGGATCCACCGCGCCCCAGGCCATGTGCGCGCGGGTGCGTGAGGTGCGGGCCGACATCGGCATCGCGCTCGACGGTGACGCCGACCGGGTGATCATCGCCGATGAAAAGGGCCGAGTGATCGACGGCGATCAGTTGATGGCGCTCATCGCCACGTCCTGGGCGGCGCGCGGCGAACTCAAGGGGGGCGGGCTGGTGGCGACCATCATGTCCAACCTGGGACTGGAACGGCACCTGATCGACAAGGGCCTGACGCTGGCCCGCACCAAGGTGGGCGACCGCTATGTGGTGGAGCACATGCGCGCCCATGGCTTCAATGTCGGCGGTGAGCAGTCCGGGCATATCGTGCTGTCGGACTTTGCCACCACGGGCGATGGCTTGCTGGCCGCACTTCAGGTGCTGGCCGAGGTGGTGCGGCGCGGGCGGCCAGTGTCCGAGGTTCTGGACCAGTTCACCGCCCTGCCGCAGGTGTTGAAGAACGTGAAGTTCAAGAGCGGCAAGCCGCTTGACGACAAGCAGGTGCAACAGGCCATTGCCGATGCCGAGGCCATGCTGGGCAACAGGGGGCGTCTGGTGATCCGGCCCTCGGGCACCGAGCCGGTCATCCGCGTCATGGCCGAGGGCGATGATGCGCCGCTGGTCAATCGTGTGGTGGACGACCTGTGCGGCGTCATCGCCAAGGCGGCGGCGTAATCATAGCGCCGGGCTTTTGCTGGCAAAGGTCAGGCGGCTCACGGCGATGCCGGTGAGGATGAGGGCCAGCGCCGCCACGAGCCGCCAGCTCAAGGCCTCGCCCAGCACGGCCCAGCCGAAGATCACGGCATAGAGCGGCACGAGATAATTCGAGGTCGAGACGAAACTGGCCCCGACGCGCTCCAGCGCGCGATACATGAGCAGCGTGGCAATGGCCGTGGGCAGGATGCCGAGGCCCAGCACCGCCCACCACACCGAGGCCGGCTGATCCGCGAGACCCTGCGGCGCGCGGGCCAGGGCAAGACCGATGGCAAAGGCTGCACCCGCCGTCATGACGCCGGAGGCCTGGGTGAGCGGGGCTTCAAAGCCCATGCGCCGGGCACTGACCGAGTGGATGGCGTAGCACAGGCAGGCGACGATGATGGCGATCTCGCCCATGAGCGCGCCGCCGGAGAGGGAGAAATTCTTCAGGTCAGCGGGATTGAGCAGAACGGCAATGCCGAGGAAGCCGAGGAGGAAGCCGAGCGCCTTGCGCAGGGTCAGCGGTTCATCGGGCAGGGTGTAGTGCGCCATGACGATGAGGATGAGGGGGATGGCGCCCATCAGCAGGCCGGACACGCCCGACGGCACGAAATGGGTGCCCCAGCTGATGAGGAAGAAGGGCAGGGCATGGCCGATGAAGCCGAGCCAGGTGAACTTGCGCCAGTGCTGGCTGGTGGCCTTCGGCAGATCACCGCGCGCGGCGGCCACGGCAAGAAGAATCACCGCCGCAATGGCGAGCCGCAGACCCGCCACCCAGGCGGGGTCGAGATGGCTGACGGCGATCTTGGTGAGGGCGAAGGACGAGCCCCAGGCGACTACCAGCCCGGCGAGAATGAACCAGTCCTGCGCGGCAACGGGTTTTGCGGTCATGATGAGCGAGGGTTAACGGCATGGTGGGCAGCCGGTCAATCACCTGTGCCGGATCGACACAGATTTTGTGGCTTTGGGGCAACAGATTGGTCTGGTCTTTTTATCGCCGCATTCGTGCCCGGTTCGCGCCCAAGGTGGCGCCTACCTTCACACTCATCCAATGGGGGTCGGAAGATCCGAGGTGGATGATTGGAGAGGTGAGTCATGAAAATGTTCAAGATGATTTTGGCGGCAACCGTGGTGGCACTGCCGCTGGCGGCGACCGCCCAGGCGGCTGACATGGGTTATACCGCCCCGGCGGAAACGGAGGCCATGGGTCTTTACCTGCGCGCCGACGCGGGCTGGTCCTTCCTGGAGTGGAGCGGCGGCGCTGACGACAGCGCGCTGATTCTGGGCGGTGGTGTGGGCTATCGCGTCAACGACAACTTCCGCACCGACCTGACGGTCGACTGGGCGGGCAAGTATGACGTGGCGCCGGGCGCCAAGCTGTCCACCACCACGGTGCTGGGCAACATGTATTTCGACTGGGCCAACAGCTCGGCCTTCACGCCCTATGTCGGCGCGGGCCTGGGCTATGGCTGGGCCAATGGCACGGGTGGTGCGGTTGACGACTCCGGTCTGGCCATGGGCCTTGCCGCCGGTGTGGCGGTGGACCTGACCAGCAATGTGGCGGTCGATGCGGGCTACCGCTTCCGCGACATCATGGTTTCCGGTCCGGACACCAAGGAGCATCAGGCCACCATCGGTCTGCGCTACAGCTTCTGATCCGCAATCGCGCGTGATCAAACGGAAATGGCGGGGGAGCAATCCCTCGCCATTTTTGCATGGGGCGAGGCTTATGGCTCCATGCCGCTTTTCATAGATAAAATGTCGCACTTGCGAAATGTCCCGGACTCGGCCAAACCCGGTGCCGGGCTAGCCCTCCCCAACGAAGGCCAGTCCATCTGTAAGGATGGAGATCAACATGACCATGACGAAACCGGCCAAGCGGCCGGAGAATGCGCAATTCTCTTCCGGCCCCTGCGCCAAGATTCCCGGCTGGACCCCCATCAGACTTCAGGACGCGCTCACCGGACGGTCGCACCGTTCGCCGGAGGGCAAGGCGCGGCTCAAGCTGGCCATCGACCTGACCCGTGAAATCCTCGGCGTGCCCGCCGACTATCGCATCGGCATCGTGCCGGCTTCCGATACGGGTGCCTTGGAAATGGCGCTGTGGTCGATGCTGGGGGCGCGCGGGGTCGACATGCTGGCCTGGGAAAGCTTCGGCGAAGGCTGGATTTCCGACGTGCTGAAGCAGTTGAAGCTTGCCGATGTGCGCAAGTTCGTGGCCCCCTATGGCGAGCTGCCCGATCTGTCCAGGGTCGATTTCAGCCGCGACGTGGTGTTCACCTGGAACGGCACGACCTCTGGGGTGCGCGTGCCCAATGGCGACTGGATTGCCGCCGACCGCCAGGGCCTGACCATCTGCGACGCCACCTCGGCGGCCTTTGCCCAGAACCTCGATTTCGCCAAGCTCGATGTCACCACCTTCTCGTGGCAGAAGGTGTTGGGCGGCGAGGGGGCGCATGGCGTGATCATTCTCAGCCCGCGCGCGGTGGAGCGCCTTCTGACCCATACGCCGGCCTGGCCCATGCCGAAGATTTTCCGCATGACCTCCGGCGGCAAGCTCATCGAAGGCATCTTCACCGGCGAGACCATCAACACGCCCTCCATGCTCTGTGTCGAGGACTACATCGTGGCGCTGCATTGGGCGCGCGGCATCGGCGGCCTCAAGACCCTGCAGGCGCGGGCCGACGCCAATGCCGCCGTGGTGGAGCGCTGGCTTGCCGCTTCGCCCTTTGCCGCCAATCTGGCCAAGGTGCCGGAAACGCGCTCCAACACCTCGGTGTGCTTCACCCTGAAGGGTGACGAGTCGGTGCCGAAGAAGATGGCGAAGCTTCTGGACGCGGAAGGGGTGGCCCATGATATCGGCGGCTATCGCGACGCGCCGCCGGGCTTGCGCATCTGGTGCGGCGCGACCGTCGAGACCGCCGACCTGGAGGCGCTGATGCCGTGGCTCGACTGGGCCTATGCCCAGGCAACGGCCAAAGCCTGAACCCCTTCCTCCGCATTTCATCAGTGGACTGAACATCATGAAACCGCGTGTTCTCGTATCCGACAAGCTTTCTGAAACCGCCGTGCAGATCTTCCGCGATCGCGGCATCGACGTCGACTACAAACCGGAACTGGGCAAGGACAAGGATGCGCTCCTTGCCGCCATTCCGGCCTATGACGGGTTGGCCATCCGCTCGGCCACCAAGGTGACGCCGAAGATCATCGCCGCCGCCAACAAGCTGAAGGTGGTGGGCCGGGCCGGCATCGGCGTGGACAATGTGGACATTCCCGCCGCCACCCAGCGCGGCATCGTGGTGATGAACACGCCCTACGGCAATGCCATCACCACCGCCGAACACGCCATCGCCATGATGATGGCGCTGGCCCGGCAGATCCCCGAGGCCAATGCCTCCACCCATGCCGGAAAGTGGGAGAAAAACCGCTTCATGGGCGTGGAACTGTTCAACAAGACGTTGGGCGTCATCGGCTGCGGCAACATCGGCTCCATCGTGGCCGACCGGGGGCTTGGCCTGAAGATGAAGGTTCTGGCCTATGATCCCTTCCTGCCGGCCGAACGCGCCATCGAGATCGGCGTGGAGAAGGTGGAACTGGACGAAATCTTCCGGCGCTCGGACTTCATCACGCTGCATACGCCGCTGACCGAGCGCACGCGCGGCATCATTGACGCGGCGGCTTTGGCCAAGTGCCGCAAGGGTGTGCGCATCATCAACTGCGCGCGCGGCGGTCTGGTGGTGGAAGAGGCCCTGCATGACGCGATGAAGAGCGGCCATGTTGCGGGCGCGGCCCTGGACGTGTTCGAGGTGGAGCCGGCCACCAGCCACAAGCTCTTCGGCATGGAGAACGTGGTGGCGACGCCGCATCTCGGCGCTTCCACCGGCGAGGCGCAGGAGAACGTGGCCCTACAGGTGGCGGAGCAGATGGCCGACTATCTGCTCCATGGCGCGGTGACCAATGCCCTCAACATGCCCGCCATTTCGGCCGATGAAGCGCCGCGCCTCAAGCCCTTCGTGGTGCTGGCGGAAAAACTCGGTGCCTTCGCCGGGCAATTGACCGAAGGGCCGATCAGCGAAATCGTCATCGAATATGCGGGCGACGTGGGCGAAATGAATACGCGCGCCCTCAGTTCGGCGGCACTGGCGGGCATCCTTCAGCCGCAACTCGGCTCGGTCAACATCGTGTCCGCGCCGGTGGTGGCCAAGGAGCGCGGCATCAAGGTGGACGAGGTGAAGCAGACCAAGCGCGGCGCCTATGGCACCTATATGCGCCTGACGGTGAAGACGCCGGACTTCGAGCGCTCCATCGCGGGCACCGTGTTCTCGGATGGCAAGCCGCGCATCATCCAGATCAAGGGCATCGAGCTTGAGGCCGATTTCGGCCAGCACATGCTCTATGTCACCAACCGCGACAAGCCGGGTTTCATCGGCTCGCTCGGTCTGGTGCTGGGCCAGGCGGGGGTCAACATCGCCTCCTTCCATCTCGGCCGCAAGGAAGAGGGAGGCGACGCCATCTGCATCGTCGAGTTCGACGGCGACCTGCCGCCCGGCCTGCTGGAGGACGTGAAGAAGCTGCCGCACGTGAAGCAGGCGCGCGAATTGAGCTTCTGAGTTTAGAGCGGTTTTGGCTTTGATGGCTCAAAGCCACCGCTCTGACTTATTGACGCCGGGCAACTGGTCTGACTTTTGTTGAGTCCAGCAAAAGTCAGGTTGCTAGAGCAGAGTGCGCTTTGATTGCATCAAGGCATCTGCTCTAAGTTATTGAAAGCGAGCAACTGGTCTGACTTTTGTTGAGTCCAGCAAAAGTCAGGTTGCTCGCCCCCATAGATAAAACCGCCCGACTCGTCATCGGGCGGTTTTGCCTTTGGTCGGTGGTTATTGCGCCGGGGCCGGCGGCGGGGCCATCTTTTTCATGTCCACACCGTTCACCAGCACGCCGCCATCGGGCGTGGATTCGATCTTCCAGCTCAGGCTGCCGTCGCCTTCGCTCTTGGCCATGCCCTTGGCCATCATCAGGCCGCCCACGGCCCCCTGCGCGCCGGACTCGGGCGGCGCGGCGGAGAGCGCCTTGATCACCTCGTCCATGCCCTTCATGGTGATGAGGGCATTGCCCTGCACCTTGCCGGGGGCAAGCGTGATGACGCTCTGATAGCCCAGGTTATACATGGAACTGACGATGGTGTTGGGTTCCAGCGTCAGGGTGGCGTGACCCTTGGGCATGAGAGCGGCAAAGATCTGGCTTGCCATGTCGTCGGACACCGGCTTGTCCTTGGTCAGGTCCATGTTGTCGATGAACATGCGGGCCGGACGGTCGAGGTCGATATCGGAAATGGCAATGCCGATGGCCGCTTCCCTGGGCTCCATGCCGGCAGCCCAGAGGGGCACCAGGCCGGGAGGCATCTTCAAGCCGGTGAAGGCAAGCTTCTCACGCAATTTCGCATCGGGCGAAAGGCCGGTCATGCCCATCTCAAAATCGAGCCGGTCGGCGCTGAAGGTCCCCGCGGGTGAGTCGACGGTCAAGGCTTCGAGCGTACCGGTCGTGTCGGCCTGTTTCCACAGCGGCAGGGCGGCCTTGAACTGGCTGCGCAGGGCATCCTGGTCCTTGGCGATGAGTTCCTTGGACGGACGGGCGACGAACCAGGCAAGAAGCTGGTTGAGCGGCCGGGTCATGGCGCCCTTCAGCACCATGTCGGCCCTGCCTTTGGGGGAGATCACGGTGAGGGTGACCGGCGGGGTGCCAATCTTGGGGTCGGCGGGCACCGAGAAGGTTTCCTTCAGCCCGGTGAAGGTCTGTTTGATGGTCATGTCGGCGCCACCATCGGCAGGCGTGCTGGTCAGGGTGCTGGTGATCTGGTCGATGGTGTAGTCGGCCGCCCCGGCCTTGCCCGCGGGATCCTTCAGGTCCTGCACATAGTGAAGCTTGTTGATGGTGGCATCCTGCGCGGCGAAGGTGCCCAGCGCCTCGTCATAGACGCCGGTCATGATGAATTGGCCGAAGTCATATTGCACCTTGCCCTTGTCGCCCGCGTCCACGGCGAAGCTCAAGGGCTGGTCTTCCTTCACCTGCCACTTGCCGCCGCCCTGGTCGGTGAGGCTCATGACGAGCGGTGTGGCGGTGATCTTGAGGTCCTTGGCATTGGCAGCCAGCGGAGCGAAATCGAGAGTCAGCTTGTAGGCATCACCATCGGGGGCCACCTCGACCACGCCCGGCGTGGCACCGAAATAGGCCTGGAGATTAGCCTTGATCTGGGCCGCCCCGTCGGGCGTGGCAGCGGCGAAGGCGGCGGAAGTGCTGGCTGAAAGCAGCAGCAGCACGGCAAGGCTGTGGCGGGTCATGGGTTGGTGTCTCCGGTTCGGATGCGAGAGAATCATTGGAGGAGTCGAGGGTCAACCTTAATTCCGGGATTATGGTTTCGGCATGATTACGCCGCAATCCGGTCCTTGATTTGCCCGATCACGGGCCTGTGTTCAGCCCGGCATCGTTTTCACAGGAGATTTTCATGCGTTCTGCCCTTGCCGCCGTGTTTCTGGCCTCGACCGCCCTTGCTGCCTTCGCCGGGGACGTGCCGACGCCCTCACGGGTGGCGGCGGTGACGGTCTATCCCTGGGAGCGGATGTTACCCGCATGGCCGAGGTGACGGTGGCGGCGGGCGGGCAGCGGCTGGTGCTGTCCGGCCTGCCGCAGGATGTGGACATGGCGAGCATCCGGGTGGAGGGCGAGGGGCCGGAGGGTCTCACCATCCTGTCGGTCGACTCGCGGGCCGTGGCGCTGGCGGGAGCGGCGGCGGATCAGGTGCGGCGCGAGACGGAGGCGGCGATGAAGGCGCTGGCCGATGAGAAGGCCGCCCTTGACCTCGCCATTGCCGATGCCGAGGCACAGAAGCAGTTCCTCATGGGCCTCAACCGCGCGCCCGCCCCTGCCAATGGCGCGGCGGGGCCGGATGCCGCCACGCTGGGACCGGGGCCGGGACCGGTGGGGGGGGAAATTGCCCGCCCGT
>OEIV010000449.1_pt1 | contig 22504 bp, 15 predicted proteins | sample 1539231 | NCBI WGS metagenome assembly OEIV01 (sample SAMN03794762, study PRJEB22550) | activated sludge metagenome | feature: wastewater treatment plant; material: activated sludge; isolation source: Wastewater treatment plant of a petroleum refinery complex | place: Argentina: Buenos Aires ... | reverse complement strand
CGAACAAGTCGCCCCAGACTTACACCGCTGTACTTATCGGCGGGACCACTAGCCGTGAGCACATCCCCAGCCCGTAGAGTTCGGGGCATGTCCGTCGTTCGCATCAACGCCATCGAAGTGCCCGAAGGAATGGGGCCCGAGCTCGAAGGCCGCTTCGCCCAACGACTCGGCGCCGTCGATCGCCAGCCGGGTTTCGAGGGGTTCGAGCTGCTCCGCCCCACCGGCCCCGACGAGACCCGCTACTTCGTCGTGACGCACTGGCGCTCGGCCGAGGACTTCACGGCGTGGGTCAACTCGGCTGCATTCGGGCACGGCCACGCCGAGCCGAGCGGCGCACCGCGCCCGCCCGTCGCCATGGGTTCGGCCATCCTCGAATTCGACGTGGTTCTCAGCTCGAGCGGCGCCGACGAGTGAACGGCGCATGACCGTCTCGACGCCGGAGCGGCGCCTGCTCACCGTCGACGTGTTCACCGAGGTCGCCACCCTGGGCAACCCCGTCGCGGTCGTCGTCGACAGCGACGGCCTGACCGACGACGTCATGCGCGCCGTCGCTGCCTGGACCAACCTGTCGGAGACGACCTTCCTGTTCCCACCCACCGATCCGGCCGCCGACTACCGGGTGCGCATCTTCACACCCACCGAGGAGCTCCCGTTCGCCGGGCACCCAACGCTCGGCAGCGCCGCGGCCTGGCTTCGCGCGGGAGGCACGCCCCGAAGCGAGCGCGGCATCGTGCAGGAGTGCGACGTCGGGCTCATCGATATCGCACAAGACGGATCGGGTCTTGCGTTCGCGGCCCCGCCGCTTGTTCGCTTCGGCCCGCCCGATGCCCCGACCCGCTCAGCGGTCGTCGCGTCGCTCGGCATCGCCGATCACCACGTGGTCGCCATGTCGTGGGTACACAACGGTCCGGCGTGGATCGCCGCGTTGCTCGACGAACCGTCGACCGTTGCCCGCCTCCGTCCCGCCACCGCCGCCGGCCTGATGATCGGCGCGGCGGCGTGGCACGGCGAACCGGGCACCGGCGCAGGGCCCGGCGGCACCGATCTCGAGGTCCGCGCCTTCTTCCCCGTTGGCGACGAGCTCCGGGAGGATCCCGTCACCGGCAGCCTCAACGCATCGCTCGGCCAGTGGCTCACGGGCCCCGACGCTCCGCCCACGCCGTGGCCGACGCCGTCGACCTACGTCGCGCGCCAGGGGGCGGCGCTCGGGCGCGACGGCCGGGTGCGCATCGCTCGCCGCGGCGACACCGTGTGGGTCGGCGGAGACTGTCAGATCGTGGTGGAGGGAACCCTCACGCTGTAGCGGCCGCAGCATCGCGCAGCGCGCCGAGCCGGTCGCGCAACCCGTCGGGCCGGTCGATGCCGACGGTGTCGAGCAGCTCGGCGATGCGGTGCGCGATGTCGAGTTGCTCCAGAGCCCGTCGGCGGTTGGCTGCGCGCACGTCGCGCCGCCGGCCGAGCTGCACCAGCGCCTCGATCTCGTCGACCGTGGCGCCCTCGAGCGGCAGGTCCACGATGCCTTCGAGCCCGCCGTACTCGCGGTCGAACAGCTCGCCCTTGGCGTGTACACCCGCGGCGACCGCGCCCGCCGCGAGCGTCTCGGGGTAGCGCGTGCCGATCTCGGTGTAGTTCCCTCGGCGCGACTCGTCGTTGAACCGAGCGAAGTTGCACACCGACACCGCGCTCTCGGCGAACAGGCGCGCCGTGTTGCGGCGATGGAGGAACACATCGTTCGCCTCGGTCGCCCGCATCGTGTCGAAGTGGTACCAGCCGCCCGTGTCGTCGGCCCACGCCATGAGAGCGTCGTGCTGGCCCTCGGCGCGACGGCCGAGGTTGAGCACCCCGATCGGCGGCTCGGGCGACCACGGCGCGTCGAGCACGTCGATACCGATGGCCGAGTGCAGCACCGTGCGGCCGATCCGTCGTTGCAACGCGGCGGAAGCCTGCTCGAACTGGCACGCGACGACGTCGAACGCGTCGATCACCTCGAGTTGGGCGGGCCCCCACGACACGACGTCGCTCTCCCACGCCTCGTTGATCAGCAGGATCTTCCGGGTGCCGCAGTCGATCCAGTCGTCGCGGCTCATCGCGAGCAGGTTCAGGTCGCCGACGTCCTGGGGGTTGGCGAACAACACGTCGGGCTTCGGTCCACGCCGCGGGTCGACGGCGGCCCGACCGGGGATGCGTCGCGACGCCTTCAGGCCCTTCGAGAAGTGCAGGGCGGCGCGGGGAGGCACCGAGGTGGCGAGGCGCATGAGGCGCATCTCGCCCCCGAACACCTCGGTGAAGATGTCGGTGGTGCGGAACCCGTGGATCGCCCACGGGCCCAGCCGGATCTCACGGAAGCTGATCGTTTGAACGGTCGGAATCGGCACGGCGTGGGTCCTCCCAGGGCTCGGGACGCAAAGCGATGGCCGCCGGAATCACTGCGGAGACAATGATTCGTCAGGGGAGAATACTCGGCCCCTCTTCTCCTGCCGGACGGCCCACAGCAGCAGGCCCCACGCCGCCCCCGCGAAGATCACCTCCGACACGTACGTCGCGATCGCCGCGCCGATCCACCCGTGCCTCGGGATCAACACCAGGTTGGTCACGACCCCGGCGATCGACGACGTGGCGAGGATGCCCATGCGGAGCCGGTGCAGTCCCAGCCCCATCAGCGCGTTGAAGGGAAACCACACCAGCCCGCGCAGCACGACGATGCCGACGAGCACGTGGATGACGCGCAACGACGGACGGAAGTCCGAGCCGAAGACCCACACCAACAGATCGTCCGCCAGGAATAGCGCCGGCACGACCAGCGCCGAATACGCCATGGTGATGCCGGTCAACCGGAGCGCCCGTTGTAGGTGCGACCGAGCGGGCCGCTCCACCGTCTCGAGGAAGCGGTGATGGGTCGCTCCCACGAGCGCCTTCACCGGCAGGGTCGCCATCTGCATCACCTTGTAGCCGGCCGCATACACGCCGACCTGCACATCCGCGCTGTCGCCGGGACGGGTGGACCGCGGTTCGTACAGACGCTTCACCAGCGGCTTGTCGAACTCCTCTTGCACCGAGAACCCGAGGTGGGTGAACGCGTACGGCAGCCCCTCGCGAACCTCGGCCCATCGCATCGCACCGAACCGAGCTGTCAGGCCGGTCATGCGGCCAACCGCGATCAGCATTCCGCCCGTCACCACCACCTGGGTGATGGTCGTGGCCGCGATGTAGTTGCCCACGGTCAGCGACCCGGTCGCCCACAGCGCCACGGCGGCGACCGGCTTGGTGAGCAGCGGCCAATACCGCAGCCGCGCCGAGGCCGCGAAGCTGGTCGACAGGTGCAGCGCCGAAGGGATCACCCCCGCAACGCCGGCGGCGATCGCGTCGCCGGTCGCCGCCGTCGGCGCCCACCACCACGGGAGGCCGTCGAGCATCAGCCTCGCCAGCAGCGTCGAGATCACCACGTTGAACACGAGCGCACCGCCGCAATAGCTGAGCGCAGAGCGGAACGACGAGTGCAATTCGCGGCCGCGCCGCAGGACCGACTCGAGGAACCACTGCACGATCCAGCCCGAACTCGTCAGCGCCATCATCGCCGTGATGCCGATGACGCTGGTGAGCTGGCCGTACTGCGCCACGCTCGTCGACTGCTGGATCAACGTGAAGGTCACCAGCGACCCCACCACGGCGATCGCCTCGTAGGCGCCCGACACCGAGAAGTCGCCGAGCGCCCGACGCAAGCGTCCGGCCTGCGGCGCGTCGACCGATTCAGACATGCACGACCGCCTTCGGCATCGTGGGGACCCGCAGCCGCGACCGAACCGGTAGCTGTACCAGCGCCATCGCAAGCGTGTGCAGGATGATCACGAAGCCGAGCGCGAAGTTCGATTCAGACACCGAATCCACCACGAACACCAACAGCACCCCGCCGGCCCACAGCGCGTCACGACGCATGGAGGTGGGCAATTGGGCCGAACGTCGCCCGATCGTCGCCAGGATCCAGATGGCCACCGCAAGCCCCACGAGCCCTGCGCCGATGAACACGTCGAGGTACCCGCTGTGTGCGTTCACCACGGGGAATCCCGCCCTCCGGCTGACCTCACGCGAGATCGGGGTGCCGCCCGTCTGCTCCAGGTCGCCGTCCGGCCACACCGAGTTGAACCCGTATCCGCCCACCGGCTGCTTGGCCGCGGTCTCGATCACGGTCGACCAGATGTCGGTTCGGCCGGTCAGTGTGGGGTCGCGTCCGATCAGCCCGGTGAGGAACGGCACGTTGTTCGCCCCGACGAACAGCACCACCACCGCGAAGACCGAACCCGAGAACATGAGTGCGTTGCGCCGCCTCGGCGACGCCTGCGCTCCGAGCAGCCCGAACGCCGACAGGTACACGAGGAAGAGGATGACGAGCACCAACGAGGTCGACGACAGCGACCCGATGATGGCGGTCAGCGAGACGAGCAACCACAGGATTCGGGAGCGCGATCTCCGATCGAACCACGCGCACACCAGCGTGAGCACGCCGATGAAACCGAACTGGTTCTTGTGCAACGCGATCCCGGTCCAACCGTCCGCTCCGAGCGCCTCCGGGCTCACCGCCCACGACGGGATCGCGGCGATCGTGACGAACGAAATGAGGATGGTGACCCGACCCGCCGCCCCGATGATGCGCCGGATGCGGTCGAGGCTCAGCGTCGCCCCGGCGATCACGCCGATGGCGACATAGCCGATCACGGTCACCATGCGGCTGACCGTCTGGCCGGGCTGCACGCTCCACATCACCGTCGCGCCCGTGATCCCGATCCAGGCGAAGAGCACGAACGGAACCTTGACGTGGGCCATGAACCGCGGGCTCAAGAGCATGGCGGCCACGCACAAGAACCCGACCGCGGCGATGGGCTTGCCCATCGGGGCGACGCGGCCGCCGAAGGTGCCCATCACCCCGAAGAACAGCGCGAACCGGGCGAGCCGAACCAGGTGGGGCGGCGCCTGCTCGCGCCGCGCCCCGACGTCGGTCACGCCCGCTGGCTCGGCGTGCGGACCCGGCGCTGCGCGCGATCCGGCGCCGGGTCGGGTTCGCCAGCCTCCGCGATCTCGATCTCGACCTCGACGGCGTCGCCGAGCGGTGCGATCTCGTCGACCGATGCGGAGGTGACCGGCAACAGCCGCGACGCCACCTCGCTGAGCTGCCCGGCCATCACGGCGAGCTCGCCGCGATCCTGACCGTCACGCGGCAGGGTGATGACCACCGCGTCGCCGTAGCGGGCCAACTGCAGCGCGACGGCCGACTCCAGCACCGGACCGGCGTCGATGATCACCACGTGCGCCTGGCGGCGTGCCGCCTCGAGCACCTCGGCGATGTCGGCTCGCCGGAACACCGGCTGGCCGACCTTGGCGCCCAGGCCGAGGATCGTCACGTCCGCGCCGAGCGCCGTGGGTGCGAACACGCGCTGCGAACGCCGAGTCGAATCCGCGCGGCGGGCGCTCCCGCGCACCGCCTCCTTCTCGTCGATCGTCGCGCTGCGTGCGAGGAGCGCCGGAATCCCGCCGAACCCGGTGGCGCCGAACGCTCGCGTGAGCCGGCCTGCGGCCTGGTCGCCGTCGACGAGCGTGACCGTCGCCCCCTTCGCCGCGAACCGCGCCGCCATGGCGACGGCGACTCGGCTACCGCCGAGCTCCCGCTTGGCGCCCGCGACGACGATGGTGATCACCTCGGGATCGGGCGCGTTGGCCTCGGCGCGCACGCACAGCTGGTCGATCGCCTCGACGGCGCTCGCCGGGACCCCGTCGAGCAGATCGTCGAGCGACGGGTCGTACAGCGACGACGGCACCTCGGCCGCGATCGCCGCGCCGAGCGCCTCCTCGACCTCGCCCTCCACCACGACCTGCTGGGAGAAGGCCGCCTGCAGCACCAGCATGGCAGCGCCCAGCGCCGGCAGGCCGATGGCGAGCGCCGCGGCGAGCAGCTTCGCGCTGTTGGCCGCGGGAGCGGTCGGCAGCTGCGCCTTCGAGACGGTGGACGACGACACGTTGCTCACGAGCGTGAGCGCGAGCTGCCCCTTGTTCTGCAGGATGGCGCTGTACTCGGCCAGCTTCTGCTGCCGCTCGGCCTCGGCGGACGCGAGCTCGGAACTTGCGGTGTTCACGGCCTGCTGCGCCGACTGGGCCCGCGCCGGATCACCGTTGACCTGCACGAGCTGCAGCGTCGCCTGGTCGACCGCGACCCGTGCCGTCTGCGCCTTCGTCTCGATCGTGAGCAGCGACGTCTGGATGTCGGTGAGCTGTTGGTCGAACGCCGTCGTTGCCTTGTCGGTCTGCTCACTCGCGGCCTCGCGCAAGCCCTCGATGTACAGAGCGGCGTACTGGTTGGCGATCTCCATCGCCTGCTTCGGGTCGGTGCGGTTGACGACGACCGACACGATGTCGGACTTCGGTTCCTGCTCGATGGTGCGCGACGTGACGACGTCCTGCGTCGACAGCCCGTGCACCTTCGACGCGACGTTTGCTGCGAGCGAGATGTTGTCGAGCACGGCGACCTGGCCGATGACATAGCGATCGGGGTCGGCGTTCCAGGACCCGATGCCGCTCGCTGAGCGCGGAGGCAGGATCTCCAGCACCGCACGCGCTTCGTAGGTCTCCGGGTAAGTCGCATACAACATCGCCCCGAGGATCACCCCGACGGCGCCGAGGGCGATCAACACACGCCAGCGGCGCGCCAGAACGGTGAAGAGATACTGGAAATCCACGAGATTCCTTCGCGTTGCCGATCGATCGATCTTAGGGCTGACCCCGCGATCGTATCAGCGGGCGGAATCACCCACCGGAGCCGGGCGGCGGAGTTCGCGCAGGCAGGCCACCAGGAACCTCGTGTTGCCCACGAGGTAGCGCTTGAACATGCGCCGCGGCTCCTGGATGAGTCGCCACGACCATTCCATGCCGATCTTCTGCATCCAGCGCGGCGCCCGCGTGGTTTCGCCGGCGACCACATCGAAGCTCCCGCCGACGCCCATCACGAACGGCACGCCGAGCGCGTCGAGGTGCGTCGCGAGCCAGTACTCCTTGCGCGGACTCGGGATCGCCAGGAACAGGTAGTCGGGCCCGGCGTCGCGGATCGCGGCGACCACCTCGGCATCGTCGCTCCAGAAGCCGTCGTGGAATCCGGCCACGCGCAGGTCGGGCCACCGCTGCGTGAAGATCTCGACGACGCGCTCCACGACGTGTGGCTGCGCGCCGAGGAAGTACACCGAGGTGCCGTCGGCGGCTGCGGCGCCCACGAGGTGCTCGAAGAGGTCCGCACCCGCAACGCGTTCGGGAACCGGGCGACGGGCCAGCTTCGAGAACCACACCACCGACGCCCCGTCGGCCTGGATGAAGTCGCAGCCACGGATGATGCGGGCCAGTTCGGGGTCGTCCTGCATCGCCACGACCTTGGCGGCGTTGAGCACCACGTGCTGGTGCGGTCCACCGGCAGCGACGGCCGCCCGGGCCGCGTCGACCGCCTGGTCCATCGTGACCGCGTCGACCGCGGTGCCGAACAGCTCGACACGGGAATAGGAACAGTTCATCGGGGACACTTCTTCGATCCGCATCACACTCTCCTCATCGGCCGGTCGACACCGGGACCGAGACTTTTCCTCCAGTCGCGCAGCGGGCGGACGGGCGGGAATCGGAGGCACGGTCAGTATGCTCGCCCTCGGACGAGGAGGGCCAAAACGTGTGCGGCATCGCAGGACAGATCAGATTCGACGGCCGCGCACCCGACCCGCTTCAGCTCTCGGCGATGACCGACCAGCTCGTCCACCGCGGGCCTGACGACGAGGGATTCGCCCACCTCGGGCCGGTCGCGTTCGGACATCGACGGCTGTCGATCATCGACCTCGCCGGCTCGCCACAGCCCATGAGCACACCCGACGGACGGTTCACGATCTGCTTCAACGGCGAGATCCTGAACTACCAGGAGTTGCGCGAGCGGCACCGGCTGCCGTGCCGAACGAGTGGTGATACCGAGGTACTCATGCTGCTGGTGAGCCAGCACGGCCCCGGCATCCTCAACGAGATCCGGGGGCAGTTCGGGTTCGCGCTGCACGACGCGAGCGACGGCAGCGTGCTGCTCGCCCGCGACCGCGCCGGGATCCTGCCGGTGTTCTGGTCGCACCAGCCGTGGGGCGTGGCGTTCGCGAGCGAGGTCAAGGCCCTGCGCCCCGCGATCGGTTCGCTCTCGCTCGACGAGGCGAGCCTGGCCGACTTCCTGCTCCAGCGATTCGTGCCCGCCCCGCACACGTTGTACGCCGGGGTCCGCAAGTTGCGCCCCGGCGGATGGCTGCGGATCACCGCGGACGGATCGGTCACCGAGGGCGCGTACTGGACGCTGCACCTGCCCACGCCGCGCACCGATCTCGACGAGACCTCGGCCGTCGAGGAGCTCGACGCGCTGATGCGCAAGGCCGTCGAGGAGGCGCTCGTGGCCGACGTGCCCGTCGGGGCCTACCTCAGCGGTGGCGTCGACAGCAGCGTCACCGTCTCGCTCGCCGCACAGGCGCGGCCCGGCGCCCGACTCGTGACGTTCGCCGCGGGGTTCGCCCACGCCGAGATCGACGAACGCCCCGCCGCACGCCGCGTGAGCGAACGGTGGAACACCGATCACCACGAGGTGCTCGTTTCGCCCGACAACTTCTTCGAGGAGCTCGGGCGGCTGAGCTGGTACCGGGACTTCCCGATCAGCGAACCCGCCGACCCGGCGGTCGCCGCGCTGTCGAAGCTCGCCCGCGAGCACGTGAAGGTGGTCGTGTCGGGCGAAGGCAGCGACGAGCTGTTCGGCGGCTACGCCAAGTACAAGCTGGCCGCAGCGAGCGGACTCGCGGGACGCGTTCCCACGGCCATTCGGGCCCCGCTCGCCGACGTGATGACCCGCACCATCGGCACCCGCAAGGAACGCCTCGCCGTTCTCGGCCGATCCCTGGCCGGCGACAGCGAAGCCGACCGGATTCGCGCCTGGTTCAGCCCGTTCACCCAACGCGACGTGACCGGCCTGTGCGGCCGCCCGGCGCGCCGCCTCGATGCGCTCGACGGCGTACACGGCGACATGGTCGCCAAATTCGGGATCGTCGACCTCGCCTACTGGCTGCCCGACAACCTGCTCGAACGCGGTGACCGCATGACGATGACCAGTTCGGTCGAGCTGCGCCCGCCGTTCCTCGACACCCGCGTGGTCGACTTCGCGCTTGCGCTTCCCAGCCGCTTCAAGGTGCGCCGCGGCGACACCAAGTGGGTCGTGAAGCAAGTGGCGAAGCGCTACGTCGACGCCGACCTCATCGATCGACCCAAGATCGGGTTCGCCGTGCCGATCGACTCGTGGTTCCGCGGCCACCTCGCCGGCGAGGTACGCGACCTGTTGTGCGGGCCGGATTCCCACGTGGCCCAGTGGCTCGACACCGCAGCGGTTCGACGACTGGTCGACGACCACATCGCCGGGGCGAAGCACGGCAAGCAGCTCTGGCCCCTCGTGAGCCTGGAGCTGTGGGCACGCCACGCGCTCGACGCCGCAGCGCCCTCCCGATGAGCGCGGCGATCGACGCGGCCGCTCGCATCGGCTGGTATCTGAAGCGAGCGCGGCGCACACTGCCCGGCGAACACGCCTGGCGCATATCCGACGCGGCGGCCCGGAGGCGTTGGGAGCGACGCGCACCGAACGTTCACGTCGCCGTGCGCCCCGACCGGCCGCCGTTCGCACCGCTCGGCGCGGTCGAGATCCCCTCCGCCGCCGAGGCTGCGCTGGCGGCGACCGCGGCTGAGATTCGCGGCGGCCGATGGACGGTGCTCGGGTGGGACCGCTCCGACCTCGCACGGCCCGATTGGGACGCCGACGGCGCGCCCCGCGGCCTGACCGACCTCGACGGTTCGCCACCTGCGGCATCGAGCGTCAAGCACGTGTGGGAGCTGTCGCGGGGCCATCACCTCACGGTGCTCGCCGCCGCGTCCCGCTTCGACCGCGACGGCGATAAGGAGTCCGCCGAGCGCGCCGCCGAGCTCACCCGTCAATGGTGGGAGGCATACCCCGCGCCCGCCGGGATGATGTGGTCCAGCGGAGTCGAGTTGGCACTGCGACTCATGTCGTGGGTGTGGACCCGGCGGCTGCTCGACGACTGGCCGCCCGTGCGCGCGCTGTTCGACGACAACGATCTCGCGCATCGCCACCTGTGGCTCCACCAGGACGCGCTCGCGCGTTTCCCCAGCCGCTTCTCGTCGGCCAACAACCATCGTCTTGCCGAAGCGGCCGGGCTGCTGTGCGCCTCCGCGGCCTTCGACTGGTTCCCCGAGAGCGACGGCTGGCGAACCGCGGCGCTCGCGACGCTCTGCGAGGAGATCAACGCGCAGGTGGCGCCGAGCGGCGCGACGCGAGAACAGGCGACGGGCTACCACGCGTTCGTGCTCGATCTCTCGATCGTGGCCCTGGCGGAAGCGGCCACCGCAGGACTCGTGGTCCCGGCCGGCGTGATCGACCGGCTCGCGGCCGGGGCGGACGCGCTCGCACTCATCGTCGGGACGTCACCGTCGGGCCCGCGCTTCGGCGACGCAGACGACTCGACGGTGGCCCGCCTCGACGGCGGCGAGCCCCACACGGTGCGACGCGCGCTCGCGCTCGCCGCCGCAACGCTGGGCCCCGCCGTCGGGTGGCCCGAGGTCGAGCCCGACGTCCGCTCCGCGACATTCGGAGCGTTCAGCGCCGGCGCCCTCGCTCGACGCGACGACGCGGAGCCCCGTCCACGGACCGACCGCGAGACGCTCGCGGCGTCGATCGGCCCTGCCGTCCTCGACGCCCACGGGGCGGCGCATCGGGCACGGGCCTGGGTACGGACCGGCCCGCTCGGCTACCTCCCGATCGCGGCTCACGCACACGCCGACCTCGGCGCCGTCGCGTTCGAGCTCGACGACGTCCCGTTGCTCGTCGACCCGGGCACCTCGGTGTACGACCACCAGCCCGAGCGGCGCCGCCACGAACGCTCGACCGCCGCACACAACACCGTGTCGATCGGGGGTGACGATCAGGCGCCGTGGTTCGGATCGTTCCTCTGGGGCGGCGAGGCCGAGGCGCGCGTCGCGGGCTACGTGGCCGAGCCGGTCGGCGATCGCCCGGCGCAGGTCACGACACGGATCGAGTGGCCCGCGCACGGCTGCGTGCACGAGCGGACCGTGTCGCTCGACGAACACCGCCTCGTCATCGAGGATCGCCTTGACGCGATGCCCGGAGCGTCGAAGGAACCCCGCCCGATCGGCGTCTGCCTCACGATCGGCACAGGCTGGTCGATCGCAGATCGACTCCGCACGCTCGACGACGGGACCCAGGTCGCGACGATGCGCCATGACGACCTCCGGGTGCAGTTCCACCTGTCGAACGCCCTCGCCTGGGGCCTGGTCGACGCGGTCGGCAACGCCGGCGTCGGATGGGTTGCCACCGGGTTCGGACGGCTCGAACCGTCGATGGCTCTCATCGGGGCCTCGACGCTGCCGGTGGGATGCTCGACGCGGATGGTCGTGTCGTGGGAGGGGTCGAGATGACGCTGACTACGGTGAGCCCGTGCGCGCGCAACGATCTGGGGTCGGACGAGTCGGACGAGTCGGCGGAGCCGACGCCATGAGCGACGGCATCGTCTGCTTCGCCGGGCAGGACTGGTACATCCACGGCCGAGCGCACTGCGACTTTCAGGTCATGCGCGAGCTGGCCGGCGACGATCGCGTCCTCGTCGTCAACTCGATCGGCATGCGGGTACCGATCCCTGGCCGAACCGAAGCGCCGGCTCGCCGGATCGTGCGCAAGCTGCGCTCGATCCTCCGGCACTACGTCGCGCGGCCCCTCCCCGCCGTGCCGAACCTGGTGCTGATGAGCCCCGTTGCGGTCCCGGCCTTCACCACCCGGGCCGCCCGTCGCCTCAACGGCGCGGTGGTCGCGGCGCAGGTTCGCGCCGCCGCAGCGGCCCACCGGGTCCGCGATCCGTGGGTCGTCGTTGCCGTCCCCACCGCCATCGACGCGATCGAGCTCGCCGGCTGGAGCGATCGCGTCATCTACTACCGGGCGGACGACAACGCCGCGCAGCCCGACGTCGACCACCAGCTGATCCGGGCGTTCGAGGATCGCGTGATCGCGGCGGCACACCTGGTCCTGTACTCGTCGGCGACGCTGCTCGAACGAGAGCGCGAACGGGTCGGCGACAAGGGCGTGTTCTTCGATCACGGCGTCGAGGTCGACCACTTCCACGCCGCGGACCGGACCGAGCCGACCGATGTCGCGGCGATCCAGCGGCCCCGCATCGGATTCGTCGGCGCGATCGATCAGCAGAGCGTCGACCTGGACCTCATCGATCGCCTCGCGACCGAGTTCCCCGACGCGTCGATCGTGATGATCGGGCGGTCCGCCACCGACGATGCGCGGCTGACGGCGCACGCGAACGTGCACCTGCTGGGGGCGCGCGCCTACGAGGAGGTGCCCGACTACATGGCCTCCTTCGACGTGGCGATCAACCCCAAGCCGGCCACGGCGTGGGCAAGCGCCGCCAACCCGATCAAGCTCAAGGAATACCTGGCGATGGGGCTTCCGGTCGTGTCGAGCGGCTCCGACGACGTCGCCCGGTTCGCGGACGTGGTGGCGCTCGCCGCCGACCACGACGAGTTCGTCGAAGGGGTGCGCGCAGCGCTCGCCGGCGCCGCCCCCGGATCGGTCGCCGCGCGCCGCGAGTCGGTGCTGGTCGACGGGTGGAACCGGCGCGCTGAGCGCCTGCGCGAGCTCATCGCCGAGCTCCCGACTGGATCGGCGCCGCGAACGACCGACCAGAATGGTGCGGCCGGAACTCCCAACCGGCCCGGAAGGAACTGACCCATGCGAGTCATCGTCGTGGCGGGCGCGCGCCCCAATTTCATGAAGATCGCCCCAATTCTGCGGGCCGCCGATGCCGCAGGCGTCGAGGCATTGCTCGTTCACACGGGCCAGCACTACGACGCCAACATGTCCGACAGCATCTTCCGCGACCTGGGGATGCGCGAACCCGACATCAACTTCCACGTCGCGTCGGGGACCCACGCCGAGCAGACCGCCGCGGTGATGACCGCGTTCGACGCCTACCTCGTATCGGTCGACCCCGATGCCGTCGTGGTCGTCGGCGACGTCAACTCGACGATCGCGTGCAGCCTCGTCGCGGTGAAGCGCGGCGTGCCCGTCGCCCACGTCGAGGCGGGCCTTCGATCGTTCGACCGCACGATGCCCGAGGAGATCAACCGACTGGTCGTCGACTCCATCGCCGAGTGGCTCCTCACGCCCTCGGCCGACGCGGATGAGAACCTGCGCGTGGAGGGTCACCATGCGGCCAAGATCATCCGCGTCGGCAACGTCATGGTCGACAGCCTCGACGACGCCATGTCGCGCATCGACCTCGACGAGGCCACGGCTCGGCTCGGCCTGCCCGAGCGATTCGGTCTTGTCACGCTGCACCGAGCCGCACTGGTGGACGATCCCGCCCTCCTCGCCCACGTCCTCGAGACGCTCGGCCAGATCTCGGAGGATCTGCCCCTCGTGTTTCCGGTTCACCCGCGCACGCGCCATGCCATGGCGGCCGCCGGCCTCGAGCATCACCGAGGCATCACGGTGCTCGAACCGATGGGATACCTCGACTTCGTCGCCTCGCAGGCCGCCGCCAAGGTGGTCCTCACCGACTCGGGCGGGCTGCAGGAGGAGACGACGTGTCTCGGCACGCCCTGCGTGACCCTGCGCGAGCAGACCGAGCGGCCGATCACCGTGACCGAGGGCACCAACACCGTGGTCGGGTTCGACCGCGACCTGACGACCGCTGCGGTCGCGGCGGCCATGGCGCATGACGGCACGCCCCGCCGACCCGAACTGTGGGACGGCCACACCGCGGAGCGGATCATCGACGCGATCGGCACGAGGGTCGCCGATGAGGCATGGTTGCCGTACGCCTCCCGCTAGCCGCCCACCGCTTGGAGCCCCGTCATGAACCGTCCGACGCACCGCCGCGGCGTGCCCTTCCGCACCGCTGCCGCCGCGACCTTCGCCTGCGCCGCCCTCGGGCTCGGCGCCTGCAGCTCAGACGAGTCGCTGCGTTCGACGAGCACATCGACGGTCCGCGAACCGGCGGGCGCCGAGAGAACCACGACGACCGTCGCGACGGCACCGAACGGCCAGCCGTACGCCGCGTTGCCCGAGGGCTTCCTGGCGGGCGTCAACGTGCCGTGGAACGAGTTCGGCCAGGACGCCGGCTGCGGCAAGTTCGACCAGGCGTGGTTCGATCGCACCTTCGCCGACATCGCTGAGCAGGGCGTCACGTCGGTGCGCTACTGGCTCCACGCGAGCGGTGGATGCACGCCCTCGTTCGCCGCGGACGGCACACCCACCGGGCTCCCGCCGACGGCGATCCCCGAGGCCACCGCAATCCTCGACGCTGCCGAGCGAAACGGCCTGTCGGTGCTGCTGGTGCTGTTCTCGCACGACATCGGCGCCACCAACTCGACGTTCCCCTTCGGCCACCACACCGACATGGTCACGACGCCCGCGAAACGACAGGCCTACCTCGACCTGGCGCTGACGCCGCTGGTCCAAGCGCTCGACGCCCACCCCGCGCTGCTCGCCTGGGAGACGATCAACGAACCCGAGTTGATCGCCGAAGGCGTCGGTAGCGATCGCGACCGGGCGGTCGTGCCCAAGGCCGACCTGCAGGCCTTCGCCGGCTCGATCGCCGCGACGATCCACCGCAACGGCACCAAGCCGGTCACGCTGGGAGCCATGTCGGCCGAGTTCATCTCGTCGGCCAACGAACCGGTCGACCAGCAGTGGTGGACCGACGCAGCGCTCGGCGCGGCCACGGGCGACACCGACGCCTACCTCGACTTCTACCAAGTGCACTTCTACGACTACCAGGGCACGACCTCGCCGTTCGACATCGACCTCACGCAGCCGGAGTTCGCACAGGGCAAGCCGGTGGTGGTCGGCGAATTCCCGTTCGATGTGAAGCGCGGCCTCGGCGACGCGATCGCCGCCTTGCGCGACATGGGCTACCGCGGCACCTACCCGTGGGCGGTGAACGACGAGTGCTGCGGCGCCTGGAAGACAGCACGCTCCGCGATCGCCGAACGCTACGCACGGTAACCACCAAGCGCGGTCGTTCAGGTCGCAATCACCCCACATCAGTCGGATTGCCCACTGACAGTGGTGCCGCTTACTGGTTCACTGCGCGGCATGAAGCGACAGACAACCCATCGACTTTTCGGCGCCCTCCTGCTCAGCACCTCGGTCACGACCGCCCTGACCCTGACGACCGGCGCCGCCGGAGCCGACACGTGCACCGACATCACCTTCGACGGCCCGAAGCTCGACGAGCCCAACGCCGGGTACACGCTGCCGGTCAACGTCACGATCCCGGCCGGCGTGGTCGTGCTCGTGCCCGAGGCCGTGTCGACCGATGAGGGCGACGGGCGGGCAGATGCACCCGCGCAGACATCGGAACGCTGGGACCTCGAGTTCCTCGATGGCTCGAACGGCGTCGCCGGCCGGTCGGGGGTGACCGAGGACCTCGCCGACGGCGTCGGGTCGGCCACTTGGACCGGCGAGTTGAACGGCGCCTTCGTCGTGAGCCCGGTGGTCGCCGTCCGCGCCCGCCACCGCCCCGACCTCGGCGACCGCACGACCAACGACGACGTGACCGCCGTATCCGTGACGCTCTGCTGGGGCGAACCGGCCACCACGACGACGAGCACGACCTCGACATCGAGCACGACATCGACCACCGAGGCACCGACGAGCACGACCTCGACCACGTCGACCACCGTCGCACCGACGAGCACGACCTCGACGACATCGACCACCGTCGCGACAACCAGCACCACCGTGGCACCGACCACGACGAGAGCGATCACCACAACGACCCGAGCCACGGTTGCGGGCACGTCGACGAACCGATCGCTGGCCGTGACCGGCGGGTCATCGACGCGGCTGTTCGTGCTCGGCGGGCTCACGATTGCGAGCGGACTCGGCGCACTGGCACTGCGTCGCCGCCTCGACTGAGCCCGGCCGCACGCCGATCGACCGCTCACCGCGAGAGCCATTCCACGGTGAGCGGTTGCATCGCTGAACGGCGGGTGGAATACCCCCCTGGCTTGCCGTTTACACCCATTCCATCGGCTCGTCACCCGTGGTTGACTTGCCGCATGAGGCCAACGATGCATCGACGAATCACCGGCGCGGCGGCGATCGCACTCGCGGTCGGAAGCGGGCTCGCCTTCACGGCGCTCCCCGCATCCGCACACGAGGACTGCTGGGACGTGACGTTCAGCGACTCGCGACTGAGCGACCCCGGCACGCCGCGGACCCCCTCGGTTCCGTGGGGCATGCAGGGAGGTGTCGGGATCCGCGTGGGTCAGGCCGTCTCCAAGGACTCGGCCTCCGGCCGCGCCTCGGGGCCGGCGCAGCCGTCGGAGCGCTGGGAGGTCGAGTTCCTCGATGCGGCCGGCAACGTCGTCGGCCGTTCCGGCGTGACCGACGATCTCCCCGATGACACCGACGATGCGATGTGGTCCGGCGAGATCGCGGGCGCGTTCGTGCAGAACGACGTCGTCGCCGTCCGTGCCCATCACCGCCCGGACCTCGGCGCCGCGGGCACTGACAACGGCGTCGACGCCGTGTCGGTCCAGCTCTGCGTCGAGAGCTCCGCCACCACCACCACGGCGACGAGCACGACCACCTCCACGGTGCCCAACCCCACGAGCACGACGACGGCTGTGCCGGGCACCAGCACCACGACGACGGCTGTGCCGGGCACCAGCACCACGACGACGGCCGCAACCGGGTCGACCACGAGCACCACGAGCACCACGGTCGCCAAGACGACCACCACGACCAAGGCCACCGTGGCCGGCACGACCCAGTCGAAGTCGAGCGGGTCGAAGCTTGCGACGACCGGCGGGTCCACCGCCTGGACGGTGCTGCTCGGCGTGATGTCGCTGGGCGCCGGAGCGATCGCACTCCTCCTGCGTCGACGCCTGGACTGACGACCCGGTTTCGGGTGAGCAGTTCCCCCACGCATCACCGGGGTTTCGCCGAGCCAGTATCGGCGAAACCCCGGTGAACACTGGGGTTTCAGCACGTCCGCATCGCACGACGGGACGAGCCGAGCCGGTTCGCGCTGCTTCCGTCGTTCCCGATGAGTGGCGTACCATCGAGGCGCCCGCTGGGGCATCCAGGCCCGATACGACTCGCGCCGGAGCCCCGCCCTGGGCCCGAACGGCGACGAGGCACACGTGACGGACAGGAGAGCGAAACCCGCACCGACGCCATCGACGCGTCCCCGGAGCGATCGATCGCGTGGCGCCGTGGTCCGTGCCGGGTCAAGCCTGATCGCCGTCGCCGCATTGCTCGCCGCGCTCGTGGCCCAGAACGGGCAACGGGCCACCGACGTGCGCGGCCTTCCCGGCACCGCGTGGCTGTCCGGCGAGATCCGCGGCCGCGCCGTGCTCGCGACCGCGGGAGGCGACGCCGCAAGCGTCGCGGTCAACGTGGCCGATGCCGGCGCACGACTCGACGTGGTCGATCTCGGCCGAACCGTCCTGGTCGGCAACGAGGCCGCCAACACGATCTCCCAACTCTCGGCCGCCGACGGAACCGAACTCCGCACGTTCGACGCGGTCAGTGATGACGGTTCCACGCTCGCGCTCGTGCGCGCCGGCGAGGTCGCCTACCTCGTCGATGCGGGCGCCGGGAACGTTCGACGCATCGACAGCGAGGGCCCGGCCACGGCGCCGCGCGACCTCGGCACCTTCGATCAATGGGTTGGCACGGCCAACGGCGAGCTGTGGGTGCTCAACACCCGGGTCGGCGAAGTGACCGCCTTCGACGGCGACACCACCTCGACGCAGTCGGTCGGGCGGCTCGAGACCGGAGCGACACTCACCGCCGTCGGCGACGAGCCGATCATCGCCGACCGAGGCAACGAGCGCGTTCGCTGGATCCGATCGAACGAGTCGACACCTGCTCCGGGGCTGGCCGCCGCGGCAATCGCCCAGCCCAGCGATCGGGCGGATTGCCTCGCGGTCGTCGCCGGGCAGCGGCTGCGCTGCTTCGCTGTTGACGGCACGGCGACCGAGGTGGCGGGCGCGCCGAAGGTCACCGAATCATCGGTCGTGCTCACGAACAACACCGCCGTCGTCGTGGCACAGACCGGGGGCGCCCGTGTCGACTTCCTCACGTGGTCGACCCGATCCTGGCGCAGCGCCGAGCGCCCGGCGCCGTCGGGGCGCCGGCTGTCTGCGTGGTCCAGCAGCGGCCCGCTCCTCGTCGACGATCCGGGCTCGGCCTATGCGTTCACCGTCGACGAACGCGGCCTCAGCCCCCTCGACAAGTTCAGTAAGAAGACGGCCCTCAAGGGGTCCGGCGACGACGGGACCGAAGGCGAGGACGACCTGAACCCCGACGGGCCGGACCCGGCCGACGAGCCAGCCAACCAGGCGAAGCGGCTCGAGCCGACGCCCGACCTCAGCGGCCCCGACGTCCCGCCGGTGTTGCGGCCGGACCGCGTCGTCACGCGATCCGGCCGAACGGTGCTGATCGACGCGCTCGCGAACGACACCGAGCCCAACGGTCAGCCGCTCGTGATCGCATCGGCCGGGCCCGTCGATCCGGCATCCGGCAGCGTCGTCATCTCCGAGGACCAACGGGTGGTCTATGCGCCGCCCGCGAACTTCGTCGGTGAGGTGACCTTCCCCTACACCGCCTCCGATTCGGGCCAGTTCAGCGCGTCGAGCACCATCTCGGTCCGCGTCGTCGGGCTCGACCGCAACACCGCGCCCCGCCTCACCGACGACGCCGCGACCACCGGCCGGAACACGTCGATCGCGATCGACGTGCTGGCGAACGACCGCGACGACGAGGGCGACCCCCTCGCGGTCACGGCGACCACCGCTCCCGCCCACGGCGCCGCCGAGGTTCGCGGCGGCGATATCCGCTATGTCCCGACCTCGGGCTTCGTCGGGACCGACAGCTTCGTCTACACCGCGTCCGACGGGTACGGCGGGGAGTCGACCGCGACTGTCACCGTGACCGTGACCGAGCGTCAGGACAACCGGGCGCCCGTCGCCACCGACGACCGTGTCTCGATCAAGCCAGGTGCCCGCCGCAGCGTCGATGTCCTCGCGAACGACTCCGACCCCGACGGAGACCCGCTGCAGATCGTCGAGGTGGGAACGAGCCCCGGGCTGACCGCGGCCCTCACGCCGACCCAGGAACTCGACATCACGGTCAACTCGGGCGCCGTCGGCCCGCTGCGCTTCACCTACACCATCGCCGATCCGGCGGGCCTCCGATCGACGGCGAACGTGGTCCTCGTGATCGACACCACCGTCACGAACCGCGCACCCGTCGCCGTCGATGACCGGGCGCGTGCCAGCACGAGCGCCGTCTCGATCGACGTGTTGGCCAACGACTTCGACCCCGACGACGAGCCCCTTTCGATCGTCGGGTTCACCCAGCCGAGCGACGGCGCGATCGTGAAGTCGTCACCCCGGACCCTGCGCTTCTCACCGGCCGCCGGCGCGACCGGCCTACGCCGGTTCGACTACACCGTCGCTGACCCCGCGGGCGCCACGGCGACGGCCACCGTGACCATCGAACTCGGCGAGCCGAGCTCCGCACCTCCGATCGCCCGCGACGACAACGCGACGGGAATCGCCGGTTCGACCGTGGTGATCCGGCCGCTCGACAACGACTCCGACCCCGACGGTCAACCCATCACGATCGTCGGTGAGCCCGTGGTCCGCTCGGGTTCGGCGACGGTGACCGCCGACCAGTCGATCGCATTCCGACCCCCCGACGATCAGCCGGGCACCTTCGTCATCGGCTACACGATCCAGAACCTCGCCGGGAAGACCTCGAGCGCCAACATCCTCGTGGTGTTGGCCGCACGGTCGTCGACCAACCATCCGCCGATCGCGAACCCCGATTCGGCCGACGCGACGGCCGGGACGTCGATCTCGATCCCCGTGCTGGCGAACGACGCCGACCTCGACGGCGATCCGATCGGCATCACCGATGTCACGACACCCTCGGCGGGGACCGCGCAGGTGAACGGCCGCAACCTCGTCTACGCGGCACCGCCGGCATTCGTCGGGCAGGCCGCGTTCAAGTACACGATCAGCGACGGGCGCGGCGGCCGGGCCACGGCGGTGGTGTCGGTGCTCGTGCAGCCGCGAGCCAAGGTCGCGCCGCTCGCCGTGGACGACATCGCCGTGTCGATCGGTGGCGCGCCGGTCTCGCTCGACGTCGTCGCGAACGACCTGGACCCGGACGGGGCCAACAGTGCGCTCGCCCTCCGCAACGCGACGTCCGACTCGGTCGAACTGGTCGTCGGCGACCGGGTGATCAAGGCGACACCGCCCAGCCGTCCGGGTCAGTACGTCGTGGTCTACGTGATCGAAGACGGCGACGGGCTCACCGCGACCGCACGGCTGACGATCACCGTGCAGAACCCGCCCAACCGACCGCCCGTCGCGAACGACGACCAGGCCACCACTCCGTATGGGGCGACACTGTTACTCCCGGTGCTGGCCAACGACACCGATCCCGACGGCGGTCGCATCGTCATCTCCGACGCTTCCGTGCCCGCCGCCGCCGGCGCGGTCGCGATCGTGACGCGGGGCCTCGAGTTCCGCCCCGCCAACGGATTCAGCGGCCTGACGCTCATCAGGTACACGATCGTCGACGAGGGGGGCCTCACCGCGACCGCGAGCGTGGCCGTCACCGTCGATGCCTGCGCCGCGGTCACGCCCGTGCTGGTCGACGACGTCGCCGTCACACCGTTCGAGACGAGGGTGTCGATCAACGTGCTGGCGAACGACACGTCCGCAGTCGGCACGTTCGCGGTGCTCGCACCGCAGGCCGGCCGAACGAGCGTGACCGCGCCGGGCGTCGTGGCGTACACGCCAGCCCGGAACTTCAACGGCGTCGACCGCTTCGGCTACACCGTCACCACCGAGTGCGGGCTGGTCGTGACCGCCACGGTGACGGTCACCGTGAACCGAGCCCCGCAGGCGGTCGCCGACTCGGCCACGGTCGAAAGCGGAGCAGCGGTGAACATCCCCGTGCTCGGAAACGATGTCGATCCCGATGGCGACGCGCTGAGCATCGACTCGATCGGCGACGTCACGGGTGGGCGGGCCGACATCAGGAACGGCACGGTCCGGTTCACCGCCGACGCCGGCTTCGTGGGCGTGGCTGGTTTCACGTACACGATCTCCGATATCGGCGGCTTGACCGCGAGCGCTGCCGTCGCCGTGACGGTGACCTCCCCGAACAGCCCACCGGTCGCCCAGGACGACGCTGCGAACGCCACGGCGCCCGACCCGGTGTCGATCCCGGTGCTCGCCAACGACGACGATCCCGATGGCGACACGCTCATCATCGCGTCGGTCGCGGCGCCGCCCGCCAGCACGGGCACGGTCACCGTCTCGTCACGATCGATCGTGTTCACCCCGGCCGCAGGGTTCTCCGGCGTCGCCGTGTTCTCCTACACCGCGTCGGACCAACACGGCGGCACGGCGAGCGCCACCGTTCGGGTGTCGGTTGCGGCGGCGAACCGCGCGCCGACCGCGCGCGACGACGACGTCGCGCTCCCCGACCACTCCCCGATCGCGCTCGACGTGCTGGGCAACGACAGCGACCCCGATGGGGACGAACTCTCGATCACGTCGGTGTCCGCCCCCGTACCGGCCGAGGCCGGTACGGTCGCCAGGCTCGGTGGCATCGTGCGCTTTACTCCGGACCCCGCCTTCAGCGGAACCGCCACTATCAGCTACACCATCTCCGACGGCCGTGGGGGAACCTCGACGGCCCAGATCCGCATACAGGTTCCCGCGCCATGACCGATACCACCCGACCGAACCCCAAGCCGTCGACCCCGTCGACCCCGTCGCCGAAAGGCCAATCTCCGGCCAAGCCTCGGGCATCGGCCACCCCGCAAACGGCCGACCGCCGCGGGCTGACGCAGGTCGCCGACGCAATCCAGGCGGTGACCGACAACGTCGAACGCGTGCTGGTGGGCAAGGAGGAGCAGGCCCGGCTCGCGGTGGTGTGTCTCTTCGCGGAGGGCCATCTGCTGCTCGAGGACAAGCCGGGCACCGGCAAGACCTCGTTGGCCCGAGCAATCGCGGCGTCGATCGGCGGCCGGGCGCGTCGCATCCAGTTCACGCCGGACTTGCTGCCATCGGACGTAACCGGCGTCTCGGTCTTCAAGCCCGACACCCGGACCTTCGAGTACCGCAAGGGCCCGGTGTTCGCGAACGTGGTGATCGCGGACGAGATCAACCGCGCCTCGCCCAAGACCCAGGCGGCGCTGCTCGAGGTAATGGCCGAGCGGCGGGTGAGCGCCGATGGTTCCACGTTCGAGGTACCCCGGCCGTTCATGGTCGTGGCCACACAGAACCCCATCGACTTCCAGGGCACCTACCCGCTCCCCGAGGTGCAGCTCGACCGCTTCGCGAT
>OEIV010000448.1_pt1 | contig 22536 bp, 23 predicted proteins | sample 1539231 | NCBI WGS metagenome assembly OEIV01 (sample SAMN03794762, study PRJEB22550) | activated sludge metagenome | feature: wastewater treatment plant; material: activated sludge; isolation source: Wastewater treatment plant of a petroleum refinery complex | place: Argentina: Buenos Aires ... | reverse complement strand
CGGGGATGCTGCATGGCAATATTAGTCTTCGCCAATGCTCCTGCCATGCGACAAGATGTCGCACGAAAGTCAGGCGTGGCGACACGCCGCCCGCTTCCCGCCTGATTCCTACTTGAGCGCCCGCCAGCCCGGGTGGGCGAAATGCTTGCCGTAGCGGTTGAGCGCCATGACGGCGTGGTGTGCCGCCTCGGCGGGATCGCCGGCCGTCTTGCCCTGCATGACGTCAGCGGCGCCGCCCAGTTCGCCGATCACGATGTGGAGCATGACGTCGGCCTTCGGCTCCAGCTTGCACTGGCTGACGATGGCGCCGATCTGGGTTTCGACGGAGCGGCCGAGGGCGGCGTAGTCGCCCGGGGCGAGGCTGCCCTTGTGGATCGCGGGCAGTTTGCCGGCGAACTCGGCGCGCAGCGCCGTCATGGCCTTGCGCAGCGGCGCGTCGGTCGGCCACTTCCGGCCCTGGTTGAGCTCCAGTTGGGTGGGGCTCGCCTCGTGGTGATGATCGTGCGCGTCGGCGGCGAGGACGGCGGGCGCCGAAGCCATGGCCATGCTCGCGACGAGAGCGGCGAGGAGGGGATGCTTCATGGAGCGGTTTCCTTTCAGGGTTGGGGGAACAGCACGAGAACGTCGGCGTCGTCGGCGTGATCGAGCAGCAGGCGCCGTACCCGATCCTGCCAGAGGGCGCGGAACTCGGCGGTCTGCGCCTCGCTGGCCCGGCCGGTCAGGCATGGCGGCATCAGTTCGCCGGTGCGGGCGCTGCCCGCCACGCGGGAAAGATCGGCCCGCACCTCGACGGCCGCGCCGCTGTCGAGCCGCGTGAAGCGCAATTCGCCTGCCTTGAGCGCCTGAGCGAAGAACAGCTTGTCGCGCCGGTTGAAGCGTCCGGCCAGCCCATGGAAGCCGCTGTCCGCCGTGGCGCCGGTGATCAGCGTGGCGACGCTAGCGATGACGCCGGTGACGCCGGCATCGCGGGGCTGCGCCAAGTCGACGCGAATCTCGCCGCGCACCGGCAATTCCTCGCCGAATAGGGCGTTCAGCGCCGCGCGCGTCATCAGGAAGGCCGAGGCGACCGTCGGGCAGCTGTGCCCGGCCAGCCGCACGGCATCCTCGTAACGGTAGTCGATGATGCCGCCCTCGGCCGCGCCGAGGAATTCGGCCAGTGGATCGCGCATGCGGATCGCCGGCGCGGCGGCGAAAAAGTCGGGAGATCTCATATTGAAAATATTCGACGCTTGATTGTCGGCAAAAGTGCCTTAAGATAGTAACAGGTTACTTACTTATTGGAAATGCCGCAATGAAGGATTCGACGACGGTGGCAGCGGAAGTCGCCAGCAACAAGCGCCAGCGCTTGTCCGGCGACGAGCGGCGCCAGGAAACGGTGGCGGCGGTCATCGACTTGGCGCGCGATCGTGGGCCGGAAGGCATCACCACCCAAGCGATTGCAGACCGCATCGGTGTCACCCACGGTGCGCTGTTCCGTCATTTTCCGGACAAGGCGGCGATCTGGAGCGCCGTGATCGAGTGGGTGGGGGGGCGCCTCGGTCGGGTCATCGACGGCGCCATCGACGCCGGCGGCGCGCCGCTGGCCGTGATCGAACGGCTGTTCCACGCCCATGTCGACTTCGTCGCCAGCCATCCCGGCGTGCCGCGCATCCTGTTTCATGAACTGCAGCGCCCCGCCGACAGCCCGTTTCGCAAGGTGGCGCGGCTGATTGTCGGCACCTACCGACGGCGCCTGTGCGCCCTGTTCGCGCAGGCGAAACAGGCCAAACAGTTGCCCGCTTCGCTTGACGAGCAAGCCGCGGCGGCGCTGTTCATCGGCACGGTGCAGGGCCTGGTCGTGCAAGGCAGCCTGTTCCCCGGCGAGACCGACATGCGCGAGGCCGCCCGACGCATCTTCCCCCTGCTGCTCGACGGCTATCGCGGAGCCCGGCCATGAAACGGAACCAGACACGCTCGATTCTCCTCGTCATCGCCGCCCTGCTGTTCCTGGCCGCCTTCGGCTGGGTGGTCACCACCCAGGGACCGTTGGCGCCGGTCAAGGTGACCGTGGCGAGGGCGGCCGAGGCAACTTTGCAGCGAAGCCTGTTCGGCATCGGCACCGTCGAGGCGCGGCGCGCCTACGCCATCGGCCCCACCGCCGCCGGCCGGGTGGCGCGCGTGCTGGTCGATCAGGGCGACCGGGTCGCGGCCGGACAACTCCTGGCGGAAATGGACCCGGTCGATCTCGATGCGCGCCAGGCCGCGGGTGCTGCCGCCGCCGCGCGCGCGGCCGATCTGGTGCGCTCGGCCGAGGCGGCCCTTACAGAGGCAAGCAGCCGCGCCAAGGTCTCGCAGGCCAGCGCCGAACGCTACGCGGACCTGCGGCGCCGGAACTTCGTCAGCCAGGAAGCGGCGGACGGCAAGGCGCATGAAGCCGCCGCCGGCCGCGCCGCGCAGGATGCCGCCGCCGCCGCCCTGGCCGCCGCCCGTGAGGAGGCGCGCCGCGCGAAGTCCGATGCCGTGGGCGCGGACAAGAGCCGCGCCAACCTTCGCCTGCTCAGTCCGGTCGACGGCGTGGTCAGCGCGCGCTCGCTGGAGCCGGGCTCGACCGCCGTGGCCGGGCAGGCGGTGTTGCAGGTGATCGACCCGGCGACGCTGTGGCTGCGCGTGCGCGTCGACCAGGGCCGCTCGACCGGCTTGGCGGTCGGCCTGCCGGCCGACATCGTGCTCCGCTCGCGGCCGGGCGAGGTGCTCAAGGGCCGCGTCGAGCGCGTCGATCTGATTGGCGACGCCGTGGCCGAGGAACGTATCGCCAACGTCGCCTTCGAGGCGCCGCCAGCCGGGCTCTCGGTCGGCGAAATGGCCGAAGTGACGCTGCGCCTGCCGCCGTTGGAAAAGGCTCTGGCGATTCCCGCCGCCGCGCTCCAGCGGCAGGGTTCAGGGGAGGGTGTCTGGCGCATCGACGCCGGTCGCGCGCGCTTCGCGGCCATCGTCGCCGGTGTTGTCTCGTCGGACGGGCAGGTACAGGTGGACAAGGGGCTCGCGGCCGGCGACGAAGTGATTGTGCACAGCGCGCGCAGGCTGGCGGACGACATGCGCGTCAAGACCATGGAATCCCTGAAGTGATCAATCTCGCCACGCGAGACGTCCTGCACGGCTGGGGCAAGTTCCTGTTCACCGGCATCGGCCTCGGGCTGCTGATCGGCGCCACCCTGACCATGGCCGGCGTCTATCGCGGCATGGTCGACGACGGCCAGGTGCTGATCGACAACAGCGGCGCCGATCTCTGGGTGGTGCAGCAGGGCACGCTGGGGCCCTACGCCGAGCCATCCAGCATCCGCGACGATGTCTGGCGCGGCATTGCCGGCATCCCGGGCGTGGCGGAAACGGGCAACGCCGCCTACCTCACCATCCAGATGCGGCATGGGGACAGGGAAGCGCGGGTGATGATCGTCGGCATCGAAGTGGATCGCCCCGGCCGTCCCGGCGCACCGCCATACCTGACTTTCGGCCGGCCGATCCTGCAAGGCCACTACGAGGCCATCGCCGACGAGAAGACGGGCCTGAAGCTCGGCGAGCGCGTGCGCATCCGCCGCCACGAATACGCCGTGGTCGGCTTGACCCGGCGCATGGTGTCTTCGAGCGGCGACCCGATGATCTTCGTGCCGCTCAAGGACGCGCAGGAAATCCAGTTCCTCAAGGACAACGACGCGTTGATCAACGAACGCGCCCGCACCGCCGCCAACCCGGCCTTCAATCGTCCCGGCGTGCCCGGACTGCTGGAAGCGGCGCAGGCCAGCGCCACCCAGGCGCGCAACGTCAACGCCGTGCTGGTGAGACTTGCGCCCGAGGCCGACCCGGACACCGTGGCCGGCGAAATCCGGCGCTGGAAGCGGCTTACCGCCTACACCCGCGCGCAGATGGAGGAGATCCTGGTCGCCAAGCTGATCGCCACCTCGGCCAAGCAGATCGGCATGTTCCTCGCCATCCTCTCGGTGGTCACCGCCGCCATCGTCGCCTTCATCATCTACACCATGACCCTGGCCAAGGTACGCGAAATCGCCGTGCTCAAGCTGATCGGCGCGAAGAACCGCACCATCGCGGCGATGATCCTGCAACAGGCGCTCGGCCTCGGCTTGATCGGCTTCCTGGTCGGCCGCGTGGCGGCGGGCCTGTGGGGGCCGGCCTTTCCCAAATACGTGCTGCTGGTGCCCGGCGACGCCTTGCGCGGCTTCGCCATCGTCATGGCCATCTGCGCGCTAGCCAGCCTGGTGGCGATTCGCGCCGCGCTGCGCATCGACCCGGCGGAGGCCATCGGTGGCTAGCGACGACACGCCGGCGATCCGGCTGGCCGGTCTCGGGAAGCGCTATGGCACGGGCGATGCCGCCGTCGACGCGCTCAAGGGCGTCGACATGACCGTGCATGCCGGCGAAGTGGTCGGCCTGATCGGCCCCAGCGGTTCCGGCAAGACCACGCTGCTCAAGTGCCTGGGCGCGGTCATCGAGCCCACCGGCGGCCGCATGGAGCTGGCCGGCGAGGCCATCTACGATGCGGAACGCGGCGGCTGGCAGGTCGGCGACCTGCGGGCGCTGCGCCGCGACCGCATCGGCTTCGTCTTCCAGGCGCCCTACCTGATCCCCTTCCTCGACGTCACCGACAACGTCGCATTGCTGCCCATGCTGGCCGGCGTGGCCAACGGCGCGGCAAGGCAGCGCGCGCTGGAATTACTCACCGCGCTCGACGTCGCCCATCGGGCTGGCGCGCAAGTCTCGCAGCTCTCCGGTGGCGAGCAGCAGCGCGTCGCCATCGCCCGCGCGCTGGCCAACCGCGCGCCGGTGATTCTGGCCGACGAGCCCACCGCGCCGCTCGATTCGGAACGGGCCCTGACGGTGGTGCGTATCCTCAACGAAATGGCCGTGCAGTACCGCACCGCCATCATCGTCGTCACTCACGACGAAAAGATCATCCCGACCTTCAAGCGCATCTACCACATCCGCGACGGCGTCACCCACGAGGAGGCCGGCGAGGGCGTGCCGATCGTGACAAGCTCCATGCGCCTTCGGGACTTGCGTAATTCAGCCATGGCGCCTTTCTGATGGCAGCTCGCGCCATGTCGCCGCAAGCGTACTTCCTGTATGTGATTTCCGTGCTGATTTGGGGATCGACCTGGATTGCCATCAAGTTCCAGCTCGGTGAAGTCGACCCGATGGTGTCGGTGATCTATCGCTTTGGCATCGCTTCGGCCCTGCTGTTCGCATGGTGTTTGCTGGCGCGTGCACGGATTCGCCTGAACCTGGTCGAGCACGCGTTCGTTGCGCTGCAGGGCGCGTGCCTGTTCGGCATCAATGTCTGGTTGACCTACTGGTCGGAGGTCTACTTGACCGGTGGCGTGGTGGCCGTGGTGTTCGCGCTCACGGTGCTCATGAACTCCTTCAACGCCGCGTTGTTCCTGCGCCGCCCGGTGGTGCGGACCGTGCTTGCCGGTGGCGTGCTGGGTTTGTGCGGGGTCGCGCTATTGTTTTGGCCCGAGGTCGATCGGCTCGGGTCTGTCGAGGGCGCCGTGGGCGGTCTGCTGCTCGCGCTGCTGGCGACGTACTGCGCATCGCTCGGTACCATCGCCGCCACCCACAACGCCTCTTTCGGCCTGCCGGTGATCTCGCGCAATGCCTGGGGCATGTTCTACGGAACCATGCTGCTGCTGGTGATCGGCGTGTTCAAGGGGGTCGAGTTCGGCTTTCCCCAGCGGCCCTCGTTCACGATCGCGCTGCTCTATCTGGCGGTATTCGGCTCGGTCATTACCTTTGGTGCCTACGTGCGCCTTCTCGCGCTGATCGGACCGGACAGGGCTGGCTACGTGTCGATGATGATTCCGCTGATCGCACTGCTGATCTCGACGCTGTTCGAAGGGTATCGCTGGACCGCGCCAGCCGCGGTGGGAGTCGTATTGATCGTCGTGGGTAATCTACTTGCGATGCGGCGAGGGCCGGCCGATCCGAGCCAGCCCGGGCGCGCCTGACCCGGTGCCGCGTGTCGTCCCACCTGGTGCCGGTGAGCAAGCGCCTCACCGACAACGAGGTCGATGAGTCGTCGAGATCATGCCGTGAGCGGTCAGCCCGTGCTCCAGGCGCGCGGCCGCTTCATGCCGGCGATCTTGCAGGCCTGGCCGGGATAGCCGTAGGGGAACAGTTCGAACAGGCGCTTGCGGGCGGTGCCCGGGTAGCGCGCCTCAAGGTGCTTGATGATGTGGCGGGCGTCGGGGGCGATCTGGCGCTCTTCCCACAGCGCGCGCATGTGGCGGATCACGTCCCAGTGGTCGTCGTTGAGCTCGATGCCCAGCTCGTTGGCCAGCCGCCGGGCGATGCCCTCGTTCCATGCGGCGGGCTCGATCAGATAGCCCTCGGCGTCCCGCGCCGGCATTGCGTTTGCCGCTTCCATGCAGTGCTCCTTCGTGTTGGGTCGTTGCATCATGATGTGATATTGTTTGCCAGCGATCCGGGAGCGTCAACTCCCCCTTTGGAGTAATCTGGCCACGTTCCCGCGAGACCCCGATGAGCAAGCTGCCGTTCGGCAAGGAAGACTTCGAGGCCTTGTCGGCCTTTCGTTACCAGGTGCGCCGCTACCTGCGCTGGAGCGAACAGCTGACCCGGCGCCAGGGCGTCACCAACCTGCAATATCTCCTCATGCTGCACATCAAGGGCTTTCCCGGCCGCGAATGGGCGAGCATCACCGAACTGGCCGAACGCTTGCAGGCGCAGCACCACGGCGTCGTCGCGCTGGTGACGCGCTGCGAGAAGCTCGGTCTGGTCGAACGGCGCGCCAGCCGGACCGACGGCCGCCAGGTCGACGTGCGCTTGACGCGCGAAGGCGGCCGCACGGTCGAGCGCCTGGCGCGCCTGCATCGCGAGGAACTGATCCGCATCGAAGGCGGCTTCGCCGTGCCGGGCAAGGCGCAGCTGACCCAGGCCGCGCGCAAGGGGGCGGCGGGCGGCCGCGGACATCAGCTTTGACGACCGCCACGCGCCGATCATCTTCCCGGCATCGCCAATGCGCTGGCGCTGCTGGTGTTCATCGTCGTCATGGTCGCCAGCGTGGTGCGCGGTCGACGGACCTGACGCGGATCAATTACCCGACAATCGTCGTCAACTAAAATACGCGATGCTTGTTGCCCAAGCGCCAACCCACACAACGGAGTCCCATCATGGTCCATATCCCTGTCCACAACCACACCAATCCGGAAGGCATCTACCCGTTCGACGCGCGCGGCATCGCCAAGCGCTTCCGCCATGCCGCCATCTTCGGCGCGCTCGATTCGCTGCATCCCGGCGAGGTGATGCGCTTCGTCAACGACCACGATCCCATTCCGCTGCTGCAACAGATGGAAGCACGCTATGGCGAGGCCGTTGAAATCACCTATCGCCAGCGCGAGGCGGCCGGCGTGGTGATCGATTTCGTCAAGCGCTGACGCCGTGCGCGCGGCGCTCGCCGGCCTGTTGTCGTTGCTGCCGTTGTCCGCCGCGGCGGCCGACGCGGTGGCCGAGTACGCCCGGCGCGTCGCCCTGCCGGCGAACGAGCGCTGCGCGGGTGACAGTGTCGAGCTGCCGGTGACCATGAGCCAGGAAGCCCTGGTCGATACCGCCTACGACACGGCCACGGGCCGGCTGCGCATCCTCTATCGCATGCAGTTCAACGACCTCACCGAAGGCTGGAACTGGCATCCCGACATCGCGGCGGCGGGCGGCGACTACTACACCTTCAAGTATCTGCCGATCGCCTCGACCACCGAGGATCGCGGCAGCTATCGGGCCGAGGACAAGATCGGCGCGCCGCAGGAGTTCCGCATCCGCTGGCGTTACGACTACTTCTTCGTCTTCGACAATCCCCACGATTTCTACGCCCGCGACGCCGGCGACGATGCCGGTTTCGTTGTCGACGTCCCGGCGACGGAGGTCGATGCCCGCCGCCTGGCCAATGGCGATCTGCGCATGGGCCTGCGCGGCCGCCTCGCCGCCGATTGCCTTTCCGACAGCACGACGTTCTGGAAATCGACGTTTGCCACGCCGGTCGATTTCACCCTGAAGAAACGCTACCTGATCGGCAAGCTGGTCGAAGTCTTCTTTCTCGACGCCGCGTCCGGCAAGCTGTTGGCGCGGCTGCCGGCGCGTCCCTGACCGCCGCTTTCGCTCCCCCGCACGCACATGAACCTGACGCGACACCCTCTCTGGTCGGTGGGCTTCCGCCCCTTCTTCATCCTCGCCTGCCTGGCCGGCCTCGCGCTGCCGACCTGGTGGGTGCTGATCTTTACCGGCGGCGTGCCGCCACCGCTGACTTTCGCGTTGCCGGCGGTTCAATGGCATGCCCACGAAATGTTCTACGGCTTCGGCTGGGCGGTGTTCGGCGGCTTCTTGCTGACGGCCTCGAAGAACTGGCTCGACGTGCGCGGCTGGCATGGCGGCGCGCTGGTCTTGCTGGCCGCCGCCTGGCTGTTCGACCGGCTGGCCATGAGCCTCGGCGCCGGCTGGCCGCCGGCGCTGTTCTGGTTGGCCGCCAGCCTGTTCCAGGTGGCCATCGTCGCCATGCTGCTGCACACCATGCTGCCGCAGAAAGTGCGCGGCGGCGCCAGCGACAACTATTTCTTCTGGATACTGCTGCCACTGTTCCTGCCCGCCAAGCTGCTCATCCTGCGGGAAGCGCATTTCGCCGAGGGCTGGGCCATGACGCTGGCGCTGTTCCGCGTGGTGGTGCTGATCATGCTTGAGCGCACCCAGGTGCAGTACATGCGCCACGCCTTCCGGGCCGAGATCCTGCGCGACCCGCGCCTCGACATGCCGATCAAGTGGCTGGCCCTGGCGCTCGCCTGCGCGCCCTGGCTGCCGGCGCCGGTGGCCGGTGTCGCCGAAGCCGCGCTGGCGCTGTTGCTGATCGTCCGCTTCGCGGGTTGGAAGCCCTGGCTGGCATTTTCCCGTCTCGATGTCGGCATCATGTACCTCGGCTACCTGATGATCGTCGCGCAACTGCTGGTGGACGCGGCCGGCCGCTTCGTCGAACTGCCCTGGGTGGGCAGCGTTGCCGCGCACCTGTTCACCGTCGGCGTGCTCGGCACCATCATGCCGGCCATGATCGTGCGCATCGCCAAGGGCCACACCGGCCGCGAAGTGGTGTTCGAGCCGGCCGACAAGCTGGTGCTGTGGATCATGATCGCCGGCCTGGCCGCGCGCGTCGTCGCGCCGCGGCTGCATCCGGGTGGCTACGCCATGTGGCTGCATCTCGCCGCCGGCTGCTGGCTGCTGGCTTTCCTCGTCCTGTTCTGGCGCTACACGCCATTTCTGCTGGCGCCGCGCGTGGACGGCAAGGAGCACTGACCAGCCCGATCGGCCCAATGACCGTGAAAATCGAAATATGAGCTTTAGATTTTCATGGTTGAGCGCCTGGCATGATCGAACGTTTGGCCCATGCCAGGCAGGTGCTCGACCTGCTCGTCAATCGCGACGGCCGGCGCCTCGGCTTCGAGATCAAGCGCACCGACGCGCCGCGTGTCTCGCCGTCGATGAAATCGGCCCTCGACTCGCTGCGCCTGGAGCGGCTTTTCGTCATTCATGCCGGAGCGCAATCCTGGCCGCTCGCCGAGCGTGTCGAGGCCGTTGCGCTGGCCGGCTTGTTCGAGCGCCTGGCGGCGGTGGATTGAGCGGCGCGGCGGCGGCGCGGAAGTAGAATCCGCCTGGTATGCCCCTATCGTGCCGAGGATTTTTCATGGAAACCAACCGCCGCCTGGCCGAACTGCTGCTCAACAAGGTGCCCGAGGACGGTAGCCCGGTCGGCAATGCCGCGCTGCGCGAGCAGTTCTTCGCCGCCGCCGGCGCGGCCGGGCTCAAGGCGACCGAGGCGCAATTCGAGGAGTTGAAGGCCGGGCTCGTCACCGTCGGCGCGCTGGTCAAGGGCAAGGGCCGGGGTGGTTCGGTGCGCCGGCTGCTGGCGGAAGAACTGGGTGGCGAGGGTTTCGATCTCGCCGCGCAGGAAGCGCCGGCCCCGCAGGCGAAGCCCGCCGCGCCGAAGACCAAGGCATCCTCGGCAGCCTCGGCTCCCCGCGCACCGGCCGGCGAGGACACGCAGATCCTCAGCTACCGCCACCCGGACAGGCGCAAGAACAATCCCGAGGTCGGCATGGTCACGCCGGCCACCGATCCCGACGATGGCAGGACCGGCTGGCAGCACGATCCGCATCTCGACCCGACGCTGTCCTGGACGGGCAAGGCCGAGCGCACCAGTTTCGAAGTCGATACGGTCAGCCTGCATGTGCATGAGCGCATCGACCCGATGAGCATCCTCGCCGCCGTGAGGAAGGATCAGGCCAAGGCGAGCAATGGCAAGGCGGGCAAGGCCAAGGCCATGCAGCCGGGCCTCTTCGATGCACCTTTCGAGAACCTGCCGCTGCGCGACGCCATCGACTTCTACAAGCACGAGAAGGGCTGGAGCAACCGGCTGGTCGCCGGCGATTCGCTGCTGGTGATGAACTCGCTGTTGCAAAAGGAAGGCATGGCCGGCCGGGTGCAGATGATCTACCTTGACCCGCCCTACGGCATCAAGTACGGCTCAAACTTCCAGCCCTTCGTGAACAAGCGCGACGTCAAGGACCGCAAGGACGAGGACCTCACGCAAGAGCCGGAAATGATCAAGGCCTTCCGCGACACCTGGGAACTGGGGATTCACTCCTACCTGACCTACCTGCGCGACCGGTTGCTGCTGGCGAAGGACTTGCTGAGCGAATCGGGCAGCGTGTTCGTGCAGATTTCGGATGAGAACCTGCACCATGTGCGGGAGATCATGGATGAGGTGTTTGGCGTTGAGAATTTTGTCAGCGTGATCGTGGTGCAGAAGACTGGCGGACAAAGCGCCCAAAATCTTGCGAACATTGCCGACTACTGTGTTTGGTATGCGCAAAAAAAGGAGAAACTGAAGTACCGCCAGATTTACCGCGACAAGGTTGAAGGCGAAGGACATGGCTCCGGCGAGCGATACAACTTGATTGATGAAAGCGGCCGCAATTTTCAATTCACGGCGTTAGTTTCCAACCGACCGCCAGGTTCGTTTCCGGTCCTGTTTCAGGGCGTTGAGTGGATGCCAAGCGGTGGCTACTGGAAGACAGGCGAAATTGGATTTCAGCGGCTCATTAAGGTTGGCCGAGTAACGAGCGGTACGAAGACGCTTCGATACAAGCGCTACCTCGACGACTTTCGCGCGTACCAAATCTCGAACGTCTGGACCGATGTCGCGGGCAGCCCGGACAAGGTCTATGTCGTGCAAACCGCAGCGGCGGTCATTCAACGCTGCCTTCTGATGACCACCGATCCCGGCGACTTGGTGCTCGATCCGACCTGCGGCTCGGGCACCACGGCCTATGTTGCCGAGAAATGGGGCCGGCGCTGGATCACCTGCGACACCTCGCGCGTGGCGGTGACGCTGGCTAAACAGCGATTGATGACGGCGAGCTACGATTACTACGAGCTGCGCTATCCGCACGAAGGCCTGCGCGGCGGCTTCATCTGGAAGACGGTGCCGCATGTCACGCTGAAATCGATCGCCAACAACCCGGACATCGACGAGATTTACGAACGCCTGCATCCGGCCGTCGAGGCGGCGCTGGCGGCACTGAACAAGGCGACCAGGAACGCATTGAAGGAATGGGAAGTGCCCTTCGACCTGCCGGCCGACTGGCCGGCGGCAGCCAAGGTGGCTTTCGAGGCCTTCCATGCGGCGCGGCAGGCGATGCAGAAGGCGATGGATCGCTCCATCGCCGACCATGCCGACCAGGAGACGCTCTACGACCAGCCGGAGAAATCGAAGACCAAGCTGCGCGTCACCGGGCCGTTCTCGGTCGAGGCCGTGCCCTTCCCGACCGTCGCCGCGCTCGACGAAAGTCAGCCGTCGCGAGACGCCGCCGGCGCCGAGATCGAGGCCGACATGAGCATCGCCCGCTCGGGCGAATCGGCGCGCCAGCACCAGTGGCGCGACGAACTCTTGAAGACTGGCATTCGCGGCAAGGGTGGCCAGATATTGAAGTTCGCCGAACTGGAAACCCTGCCCGGCACGAAGTACCTGCATTGCACCGGCCACATCGACGATGGCCAGCGCATCGTCGTCAGCTTCGGCCCCGAGCATGCGGCGCTGGAGCAGCGTGCCGTGGCGCTGGCGCTGGCCGAGGCCGAAACGCTGTTCCCGCTGCCGAAGATGATCGTCTTCTGCGCCTTCGCCTTCGACCCGGAAGCGGCCAAGGACATCGACCAGTTGCGCGGCATCGTCGCGCTCAAGGCGCAGATGAACACCGACCTGCTGACCGAAGACCTGAAGAAGGCGCGCGCCAGCAACCAGAGCTTCTGGCTGATGGGCCAGCCGGATGTGGAAGTGAGGGCGCGCAAGGACGGCCGCCATGAAGTCGAGGTGCACGGCTTCGACTACTTCGACACCGCCAGGGGCGAACTGGTCTCCGGCGGCAAGGGCCGCATCGCGCTGTGGTCGCTCGACACCGACTACGACGAACGCTCGCTGTTCCCGCGCCAGGTGTTCTTCCCGCTGGCCGGCAAGGGCGAAGGCTGGGAGAAACTCAAGCGCGACATCCGCGCCGAACTCGACGAGACGCAGCTGGACGCCTTCCACGGCACGGTGTCGCTGCCCTTCGCGGCGGGGGAGAATCGCAAGGTGGCGGTGAAGATCGTGGACGACCGGGGGATAGAGTCGTTGAAGATCGTCAATCTGGAGGAGTGAACATGAATACACAGGTCAAGGAACTGTTCGAGCAGGCGCGGAAGCTCTCCGAAGACGAACGTATCGAACTTGCCGATCTGCTCTATGCCGAGACGGCGATTCCCTATGCGGAATGGGAGGCGGCTTGGGTGGCCGAGGCGGAAAGCCGGCTGGAAGCATATCGACGGGGTGAGATGCAGGCCGTTGATGCAGAGGAAGTCCATGCGCGTCTGCGCGAGAAGTACGGGTTCAAGTGAAGGTCCGCTACCTGCCGCCGGCTGAGGCGGAACTTGCCGAAGCGCTGTCCTGGTATCACCAGCGCAGCCCGGTTTCCGCGCAGCGCTTCGACGAGGAGGTGGCAATCGTTGAGCGGTTGCTGACGCGACATCCACAGGTCGGCACGCCAGCCGGTCGGTTGGGCGTCAGACTCTTTCGTGTGCACGGCTTTCCCTACATGGTGGTCTATGCGGCCGAGCCCGGCGAGATCGTCGTCATCGCCATGGCGCATCAAAGGCGGCAAGCAGCCTACTGGATGGATCGCCTGAAGAAGGCGCGCTGATGTCGCCCACTTCCCTGATCCTCAACTCCCCCTACGCCGCCCCGACCCGCCACTGGCAGGAGGGCAAGGACGGGCGGCTGGCCCTGGTCGAATCACGCCGGCCGGCGGGCTACGAAATCTTCGACGTGCGCAACAACACCCGGCGCACGGAGACGCTCGACCAGGTGAACGAAATCCGCGGCCGGGTCGAAGCCTGGCGCGTGGCCGACTACGCCGGCGCCACCGCCGTCACGCGGCGGCTGCTCCAGCACTGGCACGACCGTTCCGCCCGCCAGCATCCGTTCTACTTCTGCCAGCTGGAAGCCATCGAGACGCTGACCTGGTGGCTGGAAGCCTCGCCCGAATTCCGTCAGGGCGTGTTCGTCCAGGGCGACGGCGGCGCCTGGCAGCGGCTGTGCTGCAAGATGGCCACGGGCACCGGCAAGACCGTGGTGATGGCGATGATCGTCGCCTGGCAGGTGCTGAATGCGCTGGCCTACCCGAAGCGCGGCAAGGATTTCTCGCGCGCCGTCTTCGTCGTCGCGCCCGGCCTGACGGTCAAGGAGCGGCTGCGCGTGCTCTACCCCGGCGAGCCGGACAACGCCTACGACCAGTTCGCGCTTTGCCCCTCCGAGGCGATGCGCCAGCAGCTCAACCGCGCGGAAATCCTCATCGACAACTGGCACGCGCTGATGCCGCTGTCGGTTCCCGAGCGTTCGGTGGTGAAGAAGGGCCGCGAGTCCGATGAGGCCTTCGCGCGCCGCGTGCTCGGCAAGCTGGCGACGTGCCGCGACATCGTCGTCATCAACGACGAGGCTCATCACGCCTACCGCATACCCGCCGAGGCCAAGATCAGCCGCAAGGAGGCGCTGGACGCGGGCATCGACCTCGACGAGGCGACACGCTGGATCGAGGGGCTGGACCGCATCGACCGGACGCGGCGCATCGCCCGCGCCTTCGACCTCTCGGCGACACCGTTCGCGCCGACCGGCAAGGCCAGCACCGAGGCGGGCCTGTTCACCTGGATCGTTTCTGACTTCGGCCTCAACGACGCCATCGAGGCCGGACTGGTGAAGACGCCGCGCGTGGTGGTGCGCGACGATGCGCTGCCCGACGCGAAAACGCTGCGGCCCAAGCTCTACCACATCTACCGCGATGCCGAGGTCGCCGACGACCTCAACCGCAAGGCGGAGGCGTTTGAACCGCTGCCCAAGCTGGTGCAGGACGCCTACACGCTGCTCGGCGCCGACTGGCGGGCCGCGGCGGCCGACTGGCGCTCGCTTGGCCATCCGTCGCCGCCGGTGATGCTGACGGTGTGCAACCGCACGGAAACGGCGGCGCGCGTCGAGCATTACCTGACCCAGGGCCATGCCCACTGGCCGGAACTGCGCGCGCCGGAGCGCACGCTGCGCGTGGACTCCAAGGTGCTCGACAAGGCCGAGGTCGGCGAGACGGCCGGCACCGACAAGGACTATGAGGCGAAGTTGCGCGCCATCGTCGACGCGGCGGCGATCCCGAGCGAGCGCAAGGCGCGCGTGGCGGGGCTGACCAAGGAGGAACTGCTGCGCGAGATGGTGGACAACGTCGGCAAGGCCGGCACCATCGGCCAGGACCTGCAAGGCGTGGTGTCGGTGGCCATGCTCTCCGAGGGCTGGGACGCCAAGAACGTCACCCACATCATGGGCCTGCGCGCCTTCACGTCGCAATTGCTGTGCGAGCAGGTGATCGGCCGCGGCCTGCGCCGGGTCAATCACGACCTCGACGAGAACGGTTTCTTCAAACCCGAGTACGTCAATGTTTTCGGTGTTCCCCTGTCCGTGTTCCAGGATGTCGGCGCGGGCGGCGAGGCGCCGCCGCCGCCGAAGCCGAGCACGCAGATCGAAGCGCTGCCGGAGCGCAATGCCTTTGAAATCCGCTGGCCCAACGTGCTGCGTGTCGACACCGTGTTGCGGCCGACGCTGGTGGTCGACTGGGATGCGGTGGCGCCTCTGAAACTCGATCCGGCAACGACGCCGGTGGTGGCGGAAATCGCGCCGGCGCTCGGTGGCGCGGCCGATCTCGGCAAGGTCGTGCGCATCGAACTGGAACTGCTGCCGGAGGAATTCCGTCAGCAGCGACTGGTTTTCAAGGCCGCGGCCAAGGCCTTCGATGCGACGCGCCACGGCTTCAAGGGCAATCGCGAATGGCTGGTGTTCCAGTTGATCCGCCTCGTCGAACGCTTCCTCGACTCGGACCGGATCGAGGTGCCGTCGCTCTTTCACCAGGATCCGCTGCGCTGGCGAATACTCATTGCGCTGAACATGGACTTGATCGTCCAGCACCTGCTGCGCCACGTCGGCGAGCAGAACCGCGAGCGGCTGGAGCCGGTGTTCGACGGCGAGAATCCCATCGGCTCGACGCGCGCGATGCCGACCTGGTACACCACGAAGCCGAACCTGAAAACCGCGAAGTCGCAGATCAGCCATGTGGTCGGCGACAGCAGCTGGGAAGGTTATGCGGCGAATCTCTTCGAGATGAGCGAGCGCGTGCTCGCCTACGCCAAGAACGACCATCTCGGCTTCGATATCTATTACCTCTGGAACGGCGTGCGGCGTCGCTTCGTGCCTGACTTTCTCGTGCGACTGGCGGGCGGCAAAACGCTGGTGCTGGAGATCAAGGGCGAGGACAGCGAGCAGAACCGCGCCAAGCGCGCCGCGCTGGATGCCTGGGTGCAGGCGGTGAACGCCAAGGGCGGCTTCGGCGTCTGGTGCTGGGACGTGGCGTTCGAAGCGGCGCAGATTCAGGACATCATCGGCCGCCACGCGGGTTGAGCCGGCGCGGCCGCGGTCACGGTTGCCTCGCGACCAAGCTCGATCAGGTCGGCGCCGCTTACTCGATCAAGATCAGGTTCGACCGCGCCACCATGGTCGACGCGACGGCCGTGACGATGGCGAAGCCGATCGCGGCGACCGTCGCCAACCGCGCCGAGACATTCGGCACGATGTCGCGCAGGCTGGCGACGCCGCGAAAGGGCTGGATGGCGCCGGCACCGATGCCGGCGGCGGTGGCGACGAACAGCGGCACGTAGAGCAGGTAACCCTGGTGGCCATATTCTGGCTTGAGGATGCAGAACGGGCAGTGATGGTGCGGATGCTCGTAGAGGTAGAGCGAGACGAAGGCCAGGATGCCGGCGATGACGACGACGAAGGCGACGCTGCTGGCGAGGGCGACGAGATAGCCCGCGTTCCGCCGGAGCCCGTGCCATGCGGCGAGGGCGATGGCGGTGCCCATGCCGATGTAGAAGATGGCCATCGCCGGCACCGGGGGCAGGGCGGCCAGGTCGCCGCTGAGTCCCTTGGTGTCCTCCGAGAACAGGCTGCCGCAGCAGGAGGTGATGACGTTGGCCTTGAGGTCGAGGAAGTATGCCAGTTGCAGTCCGAGCACGAGGGCGACCGCCGGCAGCAGCGCCAGCAGCGCGGCGTACTTGATGCGCACCAGCGGGTAGTCGGGCGCGCGCGTGTCGACGTGGTTGATCGCCAGCCAGGCGGCGGCGAGGAAGAACACCGCCATTTGCGCGACCAGCGCCGGAAAGCCGAAGGGATTGACGTTGAGCGTGCCGACCGCGCACATGGCGCCGACGAACATTTCCGACATCTTGTCGGCGTTGAAGACGAACAGCAGCAGGGCGGCGAGCTGCGTGGCCATGACGAACACGGTCAGGGTCGAGAACAGGTAGGTGCGTCGCTCCAGGCGCAGCTGGCGTTCCGAGCCGCTCTTGATGTCCCAGTGGCGGATGACCTGCGCGGCGAAGGGCGCGGCGGCGAGCAGCATGGCCACCGATACGAGCGAGGCGAGGAGGAGCGCAATGATGGCCGGCTGAAAAATCACCGAGTCACCACCATTCCATCGCGCATGTCGACGACGCGATGCACGGCCGCCGATTCGACCACCAGCGGATCGTGGCTGGTCAGGATGACCGCGCGCCCCTCCTGGCCGAAGCTCTCCAGCAGCGCCAGGAATTCGCGGGCCAGCGCCGTGTCGAGATTGGCGGTCGGCTCGTCGGCGATCAGCACCTCGGGGTCGTTGATCAGCGCGCGGGCGATGGCGACCCGCTGCTGCTCGCCGCCGGACAGCCATTCCACCTTCGCCCCGCCGCGATGCGACAGGCGCAGCCGCTCCAGCAGGCTGGCGGCCCGCGACTCAAGCTCCTTGTGCGGCCGGCCGGTCGGATAGGCCGGCAGCATGATGTTCTCCAGCGCGCTCATGCCCTTGATCAGGTTGAACTGCTGGAAGACGAAGCCGAACGTCTTGCGCCGGATCTCGGTGAGAAAGCGCTCCGGCAGTCCCGAGATGTCGCGGCCGTGCAGGCTGACGCGACCGCTGGTGGGCCGCGCCAGACAGCCGATCAGCGTCAGCAGCGTGGTCTTGCCCGAGCCGCTGGGTCCGCGCAGCGCCGTGACCCGGTGCGGTTCGATGGTCAGCGTGATGCCGGACAGCGCCGCGAACTCGTTGTGCTGGCCCTCGTTGAATACCTTCCTGACGTCGCGCAGTTCGATCATTGCCGCATCACCGCGTCGGGGTCGGTCACGGCGGCGCGCCAGATGGGGACGAGGATCGCCGCCATGTAGGGAAACACCGTGAAGAAGAACAGCGTTGCCACTTGCAGGCCGTCGATGACCGGCGCCAGCTCGAAGCGTGGATAGATCCCCGACCAGCCGCGCAGCACCGGCTCGAACAGCGGCGCGTGAAGGTGGAAGACCTGCACGTAGGCGGCGACATAGCCGAGCAGGAAGGCCGTGAGCGACACCAGCCCGCCTTCCCAGAGCTTCATCTTGATGACGTCGCCGGTTTCCCAGCCGACCGCCTTGAGAATGCCGATCTCGCGCTTCTCCTCGGCGGAAAGCCCGGACGCCTTTTCCCAGGCGAGGATGGCGAAGGCGAGAATGGCGGCGGAAAGCAGCGCCAGCATCAGTCCCTCGCGCCAGTCGAACATGGAGGCATAGGTGCGCTGCACCTCGTCGCGCAGGATCGGCCGCGAGTCGGGCAGGGCGTTGGCCAGCTTGTTGGCGACGTTGCGCACTTCCAGCGGATTGGCCACCGAGAGCGCGATGTCCGTTTAGTGGTCGGCCGGGTACTTGAAAAAGGCGCGGAAGTCCGCCTCGTTCATCAGCACCAGGTCGGCGCTGACCAGTTCCGATGCCCGCGGCAGCACCCTGGCGACGGTGAAGGCGAACAGCTGGCCGTTGTAGGAGCGGAAGGAAATGCCGTTGTTCTCGGCGATGCCGCGCTCGCGCTCCAGGGCCGGGCCGACGACGATAGTGCCCGGCTCGATGCCGCCCTCCGGCGGCACCATGAACGTGTAGTTGGCCTTGACCACCGCGTCGTAGTAATAGCCCCACAGCCGGCCCTGCTGGCCCTGCACGCCCCGGATGCGGCCGATGGTGTCGAGATAGCCGGGCGGAATCAGGTCGTGGCGGCCGGCGACTAGGCGCTGGAGGATGATCTCGGGCGAGTCCCGCAGCACCGCCTTCGCCTCGTGGCGCAGCGCGTGGGTGAACAGCATGACCGAGGCGAGCACGAACACCAGCAGCGCGAACACCGCCACCAGGCCGAGGTTGCGGGTCTTGCGGCGGGCCAGCGAGGCCAGCGTGAAGTCAATCAGGTGCCGCTGCCGTTCGAGCCAGGTTTTCATGTCGAGGCGGCATCAGCGAGCCGCTGGGAAAGTGCTCCAGAGCGACGGGATGGTCCTGGAACGCGGAATGCAAATCGGCCTGCGCGGGGTGGCGGGTGTAGCGCGCCTCCGTGAACAGCGCGATGTCGGCGAGACCCAGCCGGGCCGCCAGTTCGCGCGTACTGGCCGTTTCGTTGGCGCGTTCCGCGCGCAGCCGGCCGGCATCGAGCAGGCTGCCGGCGAAGGCGAACACGAGCAGACCGAGAACGGCGATGGCGATGCTGGAGGGGCGAGGCTTCATGGCGGCGGGGCAAGCCACTTGGCCGTGGCGGCCGGCGGAATGCATCCGAATATCTTACCGGTCGCGGCGGCGCCGAGCAGCGACAAATTGTCGCACCTCGGGTTGCCGGCGATCGGCGAAAATTCAAGCCTCGCCGAGTCCCAAGACGCAATCTCGCCGTGCCATCCGCCGATCCTTTCACGCCAATCAGACCGACGTTGCGCCGCACTGTCTGTTTTGCGCTGGTGGTGGCGGCGCATGCCGGCCTGGTCTGGTCGCTGGCCGAACTGGCCCGGCGCCCGGCCGTGCGGCAGGTGGCCGAGGCGCTGCTGGTGCGCCTGATCGAGCCATCGCGGCCGGCCTCCGAGGTCCGGCCGCCGCCGCCGCGGCATCCCCAGCCGCGGTTGCGCGAACCGGATATCGCGCCCTTGCCGCCGGTCAATGTCGCCTTCGCGGTGGAAACGCCAACGGCGATCCACGTTCCGCCACCGGTCCCCGCGCCAGCGGCCGTCACAGCCCCGCCCCCGGCGCCTTCGCTTCCGGCGCCCGTGCCCGTTGTCGCCGCGCGTTTCGACGCCGATTACCTGTCCAATCCGAAGCCGATCTATCCGGTCGGCTCGCGCCGCCTCGGCGAGGAAGGCACGGTGGTGCTGCGCGTGAAAGTCAGCCCCGGCGGCGCGCCGATGCAGGTCGAGATCAAGCACTCCTGCGGCTTTGCCCGCCTCGACGAGGCGGCTCGCATCGCCGTCGCGCAATGGCGTTTCGTGCCGGCCCGGCGCGGCGACGAGACGGTCGAATCCTGGGTCTCGGTGCCCATCGTCTTCTCCCTGCAAACCTCGTAGACCGCCGCGACATGGCGTCGCACGCGGCAACGTGTCGCACGGCGTGCATGGTCGGCGCTTCTAGACTTCGCGCCGATTCAGGCAAAGAAGGGAGAAGCACCATGAAGTCAAAACGACAGGCCGCGGTCCTGGCGCTCGCCGCCAGCCTTGCGCCGATCTGCGCCGGCGCGCAGCAGGAACAGGAAAAGGCGCTCGACGCCGTCAGCGTCACCGCCACGCGCGAAGCGCGCGCCACGGCGGAGGTGCCGCAGGCCATCGCCGTGGTCGGCAAGGAGGCGATGGACCAGAAGAAGATGTTCAACGTCAAGGAAGCGCTGCAGGAAATTCCCGGCGTGTTGATCGACAGCAAGAACGGCGGCTTCGACGCGCGCCTGATCATCCGCGGCGCCGGCCTCAAGGCGGCCTACGGCATTCGCGAGATCATGGTGCTGCGCGACGGCGTGCCGCTTTCCGATCCCGACAGCTTCACGCGCCTCGACTTCGTGGACACGCTCGACATCGAGCGCATCGAGGTGGCCAAGGGGCCGGGCAACCTCTTCGCCACCGGCAGCACCGGCGGCGCGATTCAAATATTTTCCAAGTCCGTGTTCGACGACAGCGCCAACAACCTGCGCATCGGCGCCGGCAACGACGGCACGCAGAACTATCATCTGCGCTACGGCGGCAAGGTCACCGACAGCCAGGCGCTGGCGCTGACCGTTACCCACCGCAAGATGGACAACGACTGGCGCCACTGGAACCAGTTCGACACCACCCAGACCTCGCTCAAGCACGGCCTGATCCTCGGTTCGGGTGACGTGGTGGAAAGCGAGGTGTCCTACGCCGAGGCCAATGTCCAGTTGCCCGGGGCCATGGATGCCGCCTTGTTCTCCCGCTTCCGCCGCTCCGGCAAGCAGACCGATACCTCGGAAGCCTGGAAGAATTCGGGACGCTACTCGAAGGTCTGGTTCCTCAATTCGAAACTGGAAATGGAGCGCGGCGATTTCAGCTTCAAGCCGCGCGTGTACTACAACACCTGGTATCACTACCACCCGGTCACCGGCATCATCAACGAGTCGGAGGCGTGGGTCAGCAACATCGGCGCCGATCTCGAGGGACAGTACCGGCACGCCGGCGGCACGCTGGTGGCGGGCGTCACGGCGCGACGCGAGCGTACCCCCGACGCGCGCAAGTACCAGTACCGCGACGTGACCCTGGCGAGCGGCCGGGTGGTCGCCACCCGCTCGGACAAGAAGGGCGCGCTGGCCGAGATCGACGACGCCACGACCCTGCTGACCGGCATCTACGCGCAGGAATCGTGGCGGCCGGGCGATCGGTGGATCATCGACGTCGGTATGCGCTACGACGTCGTCGATTTCGACGACACCAACCGGCAGTTCTCGAAATACGATTTCGCCAGCGGCCGTTACGTCGCCGGCGCGGGGCGGACGGAGATGAGCAAGACCTTCCACCTGCCGGCGCCCAAGCTGGCCGCCAGCTATCGCCTGAGCGACCACCTGCATCTGTTCGCGATGATCGCCCAGGCGGGGCAGATTCCCTCGGGCTCGGAGCTGTCGAACAACCGTTCGCTCGACGCGCCGGTCACCCGCAATCACGAAGTCGGCATCAAGGGTCGCGGTGCCGCCTGGCAATTCGACGCCAGCGTCTATGCCATGAGCGTGCGCGACGAAATCGTCCAGCAGAACAACGGCGGCATCACCGACTATGTCAATGCCGGCCGCACCGACAAGCAGGGCGCGGAGCTTGCCGGCAGCTGGCGCCTGGGGCGCGACTGGCGGCTCGGCGGCCATTACGCATTTTCGGATTACCAGTACGACGACTTCACCGAGCCGGTGCGGGTGGGCACGCGAACCATCAACGTCGATCGTTCGGGCAACGCGCTGCCCTTCATTCCCAGGCACCAGTACGGCGCGTTCGTGGCCTGGCAGCAGGGGCCGTGGCGCGCGCGGCTTTCGTCGAATTCGTGGGGACGCTACTGGCTGGACAGCGCCAACACCGAAAAGTACGAGGGCTGGCAGTGGGTGACCAACCTGGCGCTGAGCTACGGCTGGGGCGGCCATTCGCTGAACCTCAACGTCGACAACCTGTTCGACAAGCATTACGCCTTCGAGGTCAAGAAGGACAGCGCCGGCAAGGTCACCTACACCGCCGCCGCGCCGCGCGGCGTGATGCTGAGCTACCGCTACGACTTCCGCTAGGAGGCGTCATGCCACGACTGACTTTCGCCGCGGCGCTTGCCCTGCTGGCTGGCGCCGCGTTCGCCCAGCATGATCACGGCGCGCCGGCGGCCACGCAAGGCCCGGCCGCGCGCCCGACGACCAAAGACTGGACCCGGCAGCCCGTGCTGCTGCCGACGACGAACCGAGGCGGCGACCGCGCCTCCGCCGTCTTGAAGCCGCGCGGCATCGAGGCGGCGACGGTTACGGTGTACGCGCCGGGCGGTCCCGAGGCGCGGCTGCGCGTGGATTATCCGGTCGGCCCCGAAGGCGCGCGCATCGAGTCGGCCGCGCC
>OEIV010000447.1_pt1 | contig 22574 bp, 25 predicted proteins | sample 1539231 | NCBI WGS metagenome assembly OEIV01 (sample SAMN03794762, study PRJEB22550) | activated sludge metagenome | feature: wastewater treatment plant; material: activated sludge; isolation source: Wastewater treatment plant of a petroleum refinery complex | place: Argentina: Buenos Aires ... | reverse complement strand
CGGCAGCACGGCCGACACTTGGCTCAGGATGCAGACGGCCTACGATCTGGCGCAGGTCCGGCTACGGCGCGACGAGATCAAGGTCAAGAAGCTCGCGCCGAGGGTTGCCTGATGGGCCAAGGGGGATGAGGGGTGCCGAACGAAGCTGACACATGCCGTAAATCTGTGGTGCCGCTCTTACAGCAGGCCGGATGGGACAACGAGCCCCATTCGATCGCCGAGCAGCGCACCATCACCGACGGGCGGATCATCCCCGTCGGCAAGGGTTTCGTGCGCAAGCCCCCGAAGCGTGTGGACTACCTCCTCCGCTATGCCCGCGACTTCCCGCTTGCGATCGTCGAGGCGAAGGCGAGCTACAAGACCGCCGCCGCCGCCGTCCAGCAGGCCCGCACCTATGCCGAAATGCTCGGCCTCAAATTCGCCTACGCGACCAACGGCAACGACATCATCGAGATCGACTACTTTGCGGGCACCGAGACACGGGTCACGGCCTACCCAGCTCCCGCCACCCTCTGGCAGCGCTATCAGGCAGGCGTGGGCATCATAGAGCCAGCCCGCACGGCACAGCTCCTCACGCCCTACAACCACACCCTCGGCAAGGGCGAGCGCTACTATCAGCAGATCGCCATCAACAAGACCGTCGAAGCCATCCTGAAGGGCGACAAGCGCCGCTTCCTCATCACCATGGCGACGGGCACGGGCAAGACCTTCGTCTCGTTCCAGATCTGCTGGAAATTGTGGTCGAGCCGATGGAATCGCACGGGCGAGCATCGCCGCCCCCGCATCCTCTATCTCGCCGACCGCAACATTCTCGTGGACCAACCCAAGGACGGCCTGTTCGCCGCCTTCGGTGACGCCCGACACAAGATCGAGTCAGGTGAGGTGGTCCACAGCCGCGAGATGTATTTCGCGATCTATCAGGCCTTGGCCGAGAGCGAGAACCGTGCGGGGCTATTCCGCGACTACCCGCCCGAGTTCTTTGATCTCGTCATCGTGGACGAGTGCCACCGAGGCAGTGCGCGGGACGATAGCTCGTGGCGCGCGATTCTCGATCACTTCAAACCCGCCTATCAGCTCGGCATGACGGCCACGCCCATGCGCGAGGACAATCGCGACACCTATCTCTATTTCGGGAACCCCATTTACGAGTACAGCCTGCGCCAAGGCATCGACGACGGCTTCCTCGCGCCCTACCGCGTTCACCGCGTCATCACGCAGTGGGACGCCGCCGGTTGGCGGCCGAGCAAGGACGAGCAGGACCGCTACGGCCGCGCCATCCCTGACGACGAATACCAGACCAAGGACTTCGAGCGCGTCATCGCCTTGCGAGCACGCACCCAGGCCATTGCGCGGCACTTGACGGACTTCCTGAAGAAGACTGACCGCTTCGCCAAGACAATCGTCTTCTGCGTCGATCAGGAGCACGCTGCCGAGGTGCGCGAGGCCCTGGTCAACCTGAATTCAGACCTCATGGCCCAGAACCCCGACTACGTCGCCCGCGTGACGGCCGACGAAGGCCAGATCGGGCGCGGCCACCTCTCCCGCTTCCAGGATGTCGAGACCAAGACCCCGACCATTCTCACGACCTCGCAGCTCCTCACCACGGGCGTGGATGCCCCGACCTGCAAGAACGTCGTCCTTGCCCGCGTCGTCGGCTCCATGAGCGAGTTCAAGCAGATCATCGGACGTGGCACGCGCCTGCGCGACGACTACGGCAAGCTGTGGTTCAACATCCTCGACTACACGGGCTCCGCGACCCGCATGTTCGCAGACAAGGACTTCGACGGCGAGCCAACCCGCATCACCGAAGAAGAGATCACCGAAGACGGCGAAACAACCACGACGACCGAAACCACGCCCGAGGATCAGGAGGAGCTGACACCGGGCGACGATGAGCCGATTGTCGTCGAGCCGCCGACGGGCGAGCCGCGCAAGTTCTATTTCGATGGCGGGCAGGTTGAAGTCGTAGCCCACCTCGTTCACGAGTTGGACCCGAACGGCAAGCAGCTCCGCGTCGTCAAATACACCGACTACGCGGCCGAAAGCGTCCGCTCGATCGCGCCCTCCTCCGCCGACCTTCGCACCCGTTGGGCGGACGCCGAGAAGCGCCGCGAGATCATTGAGGCCTTGCGTGAACGCGGCATCGATTTTGGCGAACTTGCCGAGCAGACAAGCCAGCCCGACGCAGATCCGTTCGACCTCCTATGCCACCTGGCCTTCAATGCGCCACTCCGCACCCGCCGTGAGCGCGCACAGCGCCTCAAATCCGAGCGCAAGGATTACTTCGAGAAGTTCAGCCCCGAGGCCCGCAAGGTGCTCGACGAACTTCTGGAAAAGTACGCCGAACATGGTGACGCACAGTTCGTCTTGCCCGATGTTCTGCGCGTCCCGCCCATTTCAACACACGGCCAACCTGCCGAGATCATCAAGCTTTTCGGCGGTCCCGATCAGCTCCGGCAGGCCGTGAACGACCTGCAAGGATTGCTGTATGGCACGAGCTAAGAAGAACGGCGCAGACGCCGCCCCGATGACCACGGCGCAGATGCTGGGCTCCCTGCTCAAGTCCGCGCGCGACATCATGCGCAAGGACAAGGGCCTCAACGGTGATCTCGACCGTCTGCCCCTTCTCACCTGGATCATGTTCCTGAAGTTCCTCGACGACCTGGAGCAACAGCGCGAGGACGAGGCCAAGCTCGCGGGCAAGAAGTTCAAGCCCGCCATCGAGGCCCCTTACCGGTGGCGCGATTGGGCCGCCGATAGCCAAGGCATCACAGGTGACGAGCTTCTGTCCTTCATCAACGCCGACGAGACCGTCCGCCCTGACGGCTCGAAAGGCGCGGGCCTCTTCGCCTATTTGCGCTCGCTCTCCAGTTCCAACGGCGACAACCGCCGCGACGTGATCGCGACCGTGTTCAAGGGCGTCGATAACCGCATGAAAAGCGGTTATCTGCTCCGCGACATCATCAACAAGGTCGGGGCGATCCACTTTACCTCTTCTGACGAGCTGCACACGCTCGGCGCGCTCTATGAATCCATGCTCCGCGAGATGCGCGACGCGGCAGGCGATAGCGGCGAGTTCTATACGCCCCGCGCCGTCGTGCGCTTTATGGTCGAGGTCACGGACCCGCGTCTTGGTGAAACCGTGCTCGATCCCGCGAGCGGCACGGGCGGCTTCCTGGTCGAGGCCTACAACTACCTCGAAAAGCAGGTGAAGACCGTCGCCGACCGCAAGCGGCTTCAGTCGGAGACCATCTCGGGCTGCGAGCCCAAGTCCCTGCCCTACCTGCTTTGCCAGATGAACCTGCTGCTGCACGGGCTGGACGCCCCGCAGATCGACCCCGGCAACGCGCTGCGCTTCAAGCTCTCCGAGATCGGCGAGAAGGAGCGCGTGGATGTGATCCTCACCAACCCGCCCTTCGGCGGCGAGGAGGAGAAAGGCATTCAGGGGAATTTCCCGGAAGATCGGCAGACCTCGGAAACGGCCCTCCTGTTTCTGCAGCTCATCATGCGCAAGCTGAAGCGGCAGCCGACCTCCGCTAAGCGGCCCGCGCGCGCGGCCGTCGTTGTGCCGAACGGGACGCTCTTCGGTGACGGCGTGTGCGCCCGCATCAAGGAAGAACTGTTGAAGGAGTTCAACCTCCACACGATCGTGCGCCTGCCGAACGGCGTGTTTGCGCCCTACACGAGCATCCCGACGAATGTCCTGTTCTTCGACCGCTCAGGCCCAACGAAGCATGTCTGGTACTACGAGCAGCCGCTCCCCGAAGGCCGCAAGAACTACACCAAGACGCAGCCGATGCAGTTAGACGAGTTCAAAGGCTGCATGGCGTGGTGGACAAAGCGCGAGGAGAACGATCAGGCGTGGAAGGTCCCCGTCGTAGAGTTGCTCGCCGCCAACTGCAACCTTGACCGCAAGAACCCGCGCGGCAAGGTGGACTTCGAGCACCTGCCGCCCGACCAGCTCGCCGACGACATTCTCAATAAGGAGCTGCGCATCGCCGATCTGATGCGCGAGATCAAGGTCGCACTGGGAGCTCGGGCATGAGTGCGGCTGCCATTCAAACCGTGAGACTTGCAGAGGTGCTTGCGCAATCGGATCGCGCAATCCCCTCTTCGGACTTGCCCGAAGTCAACCTGGCGGGCGTCTATAGTTTTGCGCGCGGCCTCTTCAAGCGCGGTCCGATGCGACCCGCAGAGACCAGCTACAAAACCTACAATCGTCTTGTGCGCGACGACTTCGTGATCAGCCAGCCCAAAGCGTGGGAGGGCGCGCTCGCACGCGTGACTGACGAGTTCGAAGGGTGGTTCCTGTCACCCGTCTTCCCGACCTTCACAGCCGATCCGCGCCGCCTGCTTCCCGCGTACCTTGAATGGTTCTGCAAGCGAAAGACAGTCTGGCAGGACCTCCAGATTCTTTCGAAAGGGATGGGAGCAAGACGCGAGACCGTATCTCCCGAGCAGTTCCTGTCCCTCGAAATCCCCCTCCCGCCGCTCGACGAACAACGCCGCATCGTCGCGCGCATCGAGCAGCTTGCCGCGAAGGTGGAAGAAGCGCGGAGGTTGCGGAGGGCTTCGGCTGACGAAGCCGACGCATTCACGCGATCAGCAACCGATGGGGCATATAAGCGCCTTGTCGCCAAGGTCGGTTTGAGCCGCCTCCAGGATGCCTGCGCGTCAATCACAGATGGTGACCACCTGACGCCCGCGTTCTCCGAAACCGGCGTAAAGTTCATATTCGTGGGAAACGTCTCGACAGGTAGACTGCATTTTGATCGCGTGAAGCACGTTACGCCCGACTACTTCAAGGCTCTTTCCGCAACCCGCGTTCCTCGGCGCGGTGATGTTCTCTATAGCGCGGTCGGCGCGACACTAGGTGTTCCCGCCGTTGTTGAGTGTGACGAAAATTTTTGCTTCCAACGTCACGTGGCAATCCTGAAGCCAGACTCCAAGAAGGCTTCCCCCCGGTTTCTCTGGCATATGCTGCGGTCTAGAACCGTCTTCGACAAGGCTTGGGCATCCACGACTGGCTCCGCCCAACCAACCATCCCGCTCCGCGCTATTCGTGAGCTTCCGCTACCTCTTCCCCAGCTCGACGAGCAACACCGCATCGTCGCCGAACTGGATGCCCTGCAGGCCAAGGTCGATGCCGTGAAAGCTCTCCAGACCGAGACCGCCGCCGAGCTTGACGCCATGCTCCCCGCCATCCTCGACAAAGCCTTCAAGGGGGAGCTGTGAGAGCAACATGAGCGCCGCGCCGAACCCATCAGCCCCACTGACCGAAAAGGCTGCTCTCACAGACCTGCTGGCATGGGCGGAGAAGCGTCCTGCGTGGCAGAGAGACGCCCTTCGTCGTCTTGTCACCGGAGAAGCGCTCGATGATCAGGCGATTACGGAACTTGCGGAGCTTTGCCTCGATCCAAAGCGCAACCATACGCCGATTTCCCAATCGCATATCGTAGCCGAAACAAGTGCCGCAGAGCCGATCTCACTTGTTTCGATAAAGAACCCTACCGCCATCAACGCACTTGCCGACCAGCAAGAGTTGTCCTTTGAACTGGCCGGTCTGACGGTCATTTATGGCGATAACGGTTCGGGAAAATCTGGCTTTGTCCGTGTGTTGAAGCATGCATGTCGGTCACGAGATGAGAAGTTCCCGATCCATCGGAACCTAGAGGACAAAGCCGATACACCGCAGTCCGCAGAGATATTCTTCGCGCGCGGCACGACAACCGAGCAGTTCAACTGGACGCCAGAGGGGCAGCCACACGCAGATCTCCCGTCAGTCAGCATCTTTGACTCACGAAGCGCCAGCATCCATGTCGAGAGCACGAACGAGGTGGCCTATATCCCTCGACCAATGCGCTTGTTGGAGGCATTGGCCGATGCCTGTGACCGCGTTAAGGCAGTTCTCGATAGCAGAATCGCGACACTTAAAGGCCAGGTGCCGCTTGCAATTTCCAACCCTTCGCTCAGCAAGGACTCTGCCGCCGGCAGTTATCTCTTCGGGTTAAGCGCCAAGTCGAATATCCCTCAGCTTGAAAAGCTCGCCGAAATTACCACGCAGGAAAGCGCCCGCCTCGCCTCCCTCGAAGCAGACTTCGCTCAGGACCCGAAGCGCGCCGTGGCACGCCTTGAAAATCAATGCGGGGAGCTTGAGGGCATCCAGAGGACTCTCCACTCTTTAATCGATGCTACAAATACGGCGGCGTTTGCCGATATCAATCGACTGCGAAAAACCCATCGCGACGCCGTGGAAGCCGCGGCGGTAGCCTCTCAACAGCTATTCAGCGCATCGCCACTGCCCGAGGTAGGCCAAGCCGTTTGGCAGAAATTATGGGAGGCTGCCCGCACCTATGCGGATACCGTGGCATATCCCGACAGGACATTCCCGTCAGGTGATCCAGATACGCTCTGCGTGCTTTGTCAGCAGACCCTCAGCGCAGAGGCGGCTGCCCGCCAGCAGACATTTGAGTCGTTTGTGAAAAGCTCAACAAAGGCTGACGAAGCGGCAGCGCGCGAGAAGCTGGACGCGACACTCGCAAAATTGAAGACACAAGCGCTGCGACGCGGCGACCTGCTGAGAACCAGTAGGTTCCTCGCAACGGAGATTGCTGATCCGACGCTCGCAAAACAGGTCCGCAGGTCCTTTGCGGCAGCGCTCTGGCGGCTTCGCGCAATGATAAGATCGCATGACGAGCCAATTGTCGTTTCGGCCGATCCGCTCCAAGCACTCTTGGCCGTAGCGACCGATCTCAAGACACGCGCCGCGCAACTATCTGCCGATACGCAAAGCGATGATTATAAGAAACTTAAGTCCGAGCACCTTGAACTTAAAGAGCGCGCCGCGCTCGCACCAATGCTAGCCGACATCAAGGCGCAGATCGCACGACTGAAGGACATTGAGACGATCAATACGGCGCTCAAGACGACAGCGAAAAAGTCTATCACCGACAAGAACAAAGAGCTCTCCGATCGCATGGTGACGGATGCGCTGCGCGGCCGTTTCGCTCGCGAGATTGACAAACTGAAGTTGTCCCGCATGCCGATCGAGCTGCGTAAGGAGAAGGATCGGCAAGCCATATCATATTTCCGCGTTGCATTGGTGGAGCGGCCAGACGCTAAAGTCGGCGAGATACTCAGCGAAGGCGAACACCGCTGTGTGGCGCTTGCTGCCTTCCTTGCGGAACTGGTCACCGCTCAGCGTTACTCCGGAATCGTTTTCGATGATCCCATGTCATCACTAGATCATATCCACAGGTCTGCGGTCGCTTCGCGCTTGGTGGAAGAAGCAGAACATCGTCAGGTCGTCGTATTCACTCATGATCTCGTGTTCCTCTACGAGCTTCGCCGCGAGGCGGAGAAAGCGAACCGATCAATCGCTTTTCGGAATGTCAGGCGGCAACAGGACCGTCCTGGTTACGTTGGAAACGAACTACCAGACAAGGCCAAGTCGGGCCTTGAGATGTGCAATGCCCTGCGGTCCTCGCTCAAGGCGGTGAAGCCGAACTTCGAAAAGCTGAGCGATACGCAACGCACGATCTTCTGCAAAGGTACCATAGGCCAACTGCGCGATGCTTGGGAGCAGGCAATCTCAGATTACATCCGCCCAGTCCTTGAGAGGTTCGACAACAAGGTCAAACCCACCTCAATTTTCAAACTCGGCATTCTCACTGAGGACGACGTGAAAAAGGTTATGGCCGCTCAATCAAGGTTGTCTGAAGATCTGCACTCATCGGCGCAGGCCCTCAACCCTGAGGCTGTATCACTCGATGATCTGCTGAACGAGGTCAAGGCGCTTGAGGACTGGATTCAGTCTATCCGTGACCGTCAAAAGAATGCAGTCAAGCCGCCGATAAACTGAAATTCCGTCGCAGGCTTCGCCCCCGCTCATTGTAGGCGCGCAATAGTGCTGTGATGCACATTCATCTCGCGCGCTATCTCACGAAGGGGCAGACCTTCCCCGAGCATCCGCCGCGCCGTCGCCTGTTGTCGCTCGTTGAGCTTAGGACGGCGGCCCATCCTTTTCCCGTTTCGCGCCGCCGCGCGCCGACCGTCGGCTGCCCGCTTCACGATCCGTTCCCGCTCGTCTTCCGCAAGGGCGGACAAGAAGGCGAGAAAGCCCTGCCCGATCTTGGTCGTGAGGTCGAGGTGCGGCTTGTCCAGAACCCGGATGGCTGCGCCGCGCGCGTGGACGCGCTGCATGATGTTGATGCCGTCGTGCATCGAGCGCGTCGCGCGGTCCCATTCGGCGAGCACCAGCACATCGCCGTGCCCGAGAGCGTCGATCGCCCTCTCCAGTTCCGGCCGCCCCTTCACGTCCTTGCCTGAGGCCTTCTCTGCGAACACGACCTCGCATCCCGCCGCCCGAAGTGCGCCGAGCTGACGGTCGAGGTTCTGATGGATGGTGGACACGCGAGCATAGCCGATGAGCATTCGTTCAGCATGCGGAAAGGAGTCGACATTCGCACCGCAGTTTCGCGACTTACTAACAGGCTGATTTCGTTGAGGGTCGCGGCGTGGCGCGAATATCCTGAATTGCGCACCAAGCTATGGAAAAGTTGGTCGAGCGATCACGACGGAGGAACCCCTCGCCGGCCTCGGGCACCTTCACTCGACAGCTCATTGCCGCTGTGTCCATCGACGTGTAAAGTTGATTCGCTCCGGCGATAGCATGTGACCTACCGGCATATTGATGATGCGCTTATGGTGCTCAGCGATACGCTTCGAGGTATCTTGGCACTACGCCATGACACTCTCTCAGTTGACGGCTCCCGTGATCACGGGGTCGCAGGTGGCCGGGGCTACGATGGGAGGTTTTGCATGCGGAAACCCAAACGCAAAACGATCCTTGCTCCGGAGCGACTGGCGCTCTTGGTGGTCTCACTTGAGATCATCAATGAGTTGCTTGAACTTCTGAGCAAGGTCGTCAACTATGGCCCCGCCGTTCGGGAACTGCGCATATAGCTACGAGAACAACAGGGGCAAGCCGGTCTTCGTTCCCTCGGACGAGGGGCGCAAGATCGGCCGCGAACTCAAGCGTAAGCTCGAACGCCGCTTCGATCCGCCAGAGTTTTATTTTCATTTACGAGATGGTGGCCACGTCGCGGCCATCCATGCCCATCGAGCCAAGAAATACTTTGCGCGGGTCGATATCGAGAATTTCTTCTATAGCATTTCGAGGAACAGGGTTGCCCGAGCCCTCAGGCATTTGAACATGGCTGGCAGCGAGCGCTATGCCAAGTGGTCGACCGTAAAAAATCCGTACGGCAACCCTTCCTACTCGTTACCCTATGGCTTCGTGCAGTCGCCAATTCTGGCGTCGATCGTCCTTGCTCAATCACCGCTCGGAGCCTTACTCAATGAACTCGCTGAGCGCGTCCTAGTTTCTGTTTATATGGACGATATCGCTATCTCCAGCAACAACCTCAGAAACTTGGAGAGAGCGTTCCGCAAGATCAGACGCAAGTGTAAAGAAAGCAAATTTCCGATAAACGAAGCCAAGTCGTGCGCTCCGGGGCTCGAAATGGAGCTTTTTAACTGCCATCTCACGCGTATGCAGACACTGGTTACAGAGGCCCGACGCCAGGTGTTCTACTCGGAACCAAGATCCGAACTCAGCGAAGCAGCGTTCGAGGCCTATTGTATTGCCATCGAGGAAGGCAATGGCCAGCAGGCTTAAACTTGGCCGTTCATCTGGCCATAACCTCTCCGCTTCTTATCACGAACACCGTCGGTCAGGCGCGTCAGCGCATCGGTGAATGATTCACACCACTCCTCACGCGACTGTCCGCCCCGACCGACACGTCCCCACTCTCGCACCACGGCCCAGTCGCCGAAAAGCGTTTTGACCACGGACAGCCGGTAGTAGCGTGCCATGTTGCGCGCACGGTCGATGCGTTCGAGGTAGACTTCCGTGGTCTTCACATCGGAATCGTAACGGACGTGGAATCACGCGTGCAAGAGTTTTTGTTTTTACCGGCCAGTCTCATGCTGCCCTGGTCAGCTAGGCGTATTGACCGCCCGCGTACGCCCACTCACGCAAGGCTGCGAATCTTTTTCTCGTGCCCTCGTCCCATTCCACCTCGGGGAACTCGCGTTCAAGCTGGGCAATGAAGTCACCAGCCTCGCGGAACGTCGCGCGGCACTGATCCGTCACGGCTCCAAAGCCCAAGTGGAATCCCAAACGGGAGCGCACGCGCAGACGCACATGCCCGATCTGATCGCCATCACCCGTCGCCAGATAGTGGCGCGAGGCGTCCTCGTACTCTTCGCGCAAGGCCCGCAGCCGGCCGCGCAGTTGGGATGCCAGGCGTATCCAAAGGCGCTCAGCTTCGCGCCGCGCCGCGTCGTCTGGACTATACCTAAAAGCAGCGATGTCCGCCGCCGCAACTACCGGGACGTGCCCCGCCATCGCGACCGCTGCGGCCGAGCCGGTCAAAACCATCGCATCCCGGCGGGTCAGGCCGTCGCGCGCCTCTTTCGCCATCATCGACACTCCGCCGCTTCGCGATCCGCTTTGATGACGATGTCGAGCCGGAGCTCGTCGCCATTACTAAGCGTGATCAGGATCGTATTGATTGTGGGCTCCCTCCGAAGCATCTTCTCGACCAGGAGATTGCAGAAGCGCTCCTCGCCCTTTTCCTCGAAGGCTTCTATCCCTGCGACCGAGCAGGTCATGAGGCGGTGCCGCCCGTCTTCGAGCCGGACCGCGCTGACTTCTGCGAGCGTGGGATAATCCATGCGCGTTCTCTGCGATCAGACTATGCGGCCTTCAACGGAGCGCGATGCGAAGCCGCCTCCACGCTCATGCCATGTCATTCGGATGGTGCCGCCGGGATCGACGGCTCGTGCTATTCGGCTCAATTCCGTCCGAAGGGATGGATCACTGTCTCGCAGAGCGCCGATCTTTCGCACGGCATGCAAGACCGTCGTGTGATCGCGTCCGCCGAAGCGACGGCCGATCTCAGGCAGGGACTTCCCCGACATGACGTAGGCAAGATAGAGACCCGTCTGCCGTGCCCTCACCGCCTCGCGCGTACGCAGAGGCGAAAGGATGACCTCGATCGGGAGGCCACAATCGGCAGCCACGGTCGCAAGAATCCGGCCGATCAAGTCTTTGGGTCGCGTGGACACGGCGGCAGTCGCTACTCGTCCCGGCGGCAGGCCGCCAACCGCCATTGCGACAGGAGCCGCCGCCAAACCCGCGCACAAAGCGCGTCGTGTGATCTTTGATCTCATGAAGCCCTCCGGCTCTTGCTTTGCCGGGCAAACTGGCCCGCCAAGACGGACGAATTGCGGCCTTGGAGGGCGATCACGCGCGGAAGGCCGCTTCCATATTGTAGGCCGGGATGTCGCCGAGCAGCATCGCGGGAGCGTCCTTGTGCACGCGGCCCGCCAGCTCAAGGATCGTATCGACGCCATTCGGTTCTCGCCCGACTTCCGAAGCCGCTTTGCGCAGAATGGCCAGTCCAATCCAGGGATGGGGCACGCTGAGATGCCGGCAGGTCGTAGCGAAAGACTTCACGTCATGAGTGAGACTGGACGCCAGAAATAGCGCTTGGCGATGCGCGGCCTGGACCTCGGGGCCGCCCTTCCGCGCCATGATCGCTTGTGCCGAGACGCCCGAGTGATGCGCCACGACCTCGACCACGCGACGGATGAGGGGCGGGATGCCGGCACTCGAACTCGTCAGAGCAAGAGGCTCCGCCGACACGGCAGGCAGGTTCGTGATGAGGGTTGCGGCCGGCAGAGCGATCAGCCCTGCGCACAACGTCCGTCTTGATAGTCCTGCCATGTTGCCCTCCGCAATTCGCTCACTGCCACGAGAGGGCACGAAAATTCGGCCTAAGCGTGAGCGAGCTGCTGCTCCCGTTGCGCGCTAGAACAACGAACCTATGGCCTGCCCCAGGTCGTGCAGCATCGACCCGAGCTGCCCCTGAAACCACATCTCCGTGCAGATCATGAAGATGAAGATCAGGCCGGTGCGCCACTTCCATGCGCTCTCCCCGTTGGTGACAGCACTCAGCGAAACCGAGTTACCGACGGCAGTCCCCGAATAGTGACTGATACCGTCCGCATCCTCGATGCCGGAAAAAATCAGGCTCACGCCGGACAGAACAGCCGAGAGTGTAAGAGCCGCTATGATCCAAGCTCCGCTCCCCCAGTTTTGGGCTTGAGCAATCGTCGAGGCACCCAAGCGAATAAGGAGTGCACCAACCACGGCCAGCCCGATCAAAAGGGCAAAGTACCTGACGATCGCCCAGAGGAGCGCCCCGATTATTCTGATCAGTTCCACGAACACCTCCATGTAGACGCGACGCGCGACAGACTTGCCTATTCTGTCGAGTCTGGGCTCCGAGAGGGCGAAAGCCTTGATGTCGCCAACGTCGGAATGCTACCGTCACGCCACGTCCAATCGGGGTAGGACCGCTGAAAATTGCGGGTCCCGAGGGCATTCAACAGAATAGGCAAAACGGTCGCGTCCTGACGCTCGTCACTGACAAGCGGCAGGAGCATCGAATGCGCGCGAACACCCTAGGTACACTCAGCCTTTTCACTCAGGCCGGCGACCGCAAGTATCTGACTCCCGATGAACGGCGACGGTTTCTCGAAGCGGCAGCGGGCAATCCTCGGCCCGAGGTTTGGACCCTTTGTTGGCTGCTTGCGCACACGGGTTGCCGTATATCGGAAGCTCTCAGTCTTTCGGCAGCCTCCTTTGACACTACGACGGGCTTTGTCGCCATCCGCTGCCTCAAGAAGCGCAGCAAGGTCCCCGTCGTGCGCGAAGTACCGCTACCGACCGAACTCATTGAATTGTTGTGCGTGACCCATGAAATGAATGAAGGGTCTACGGCGCGGCTGTGGACTTGGTCGCGTAGCCGGGCCTGGCAGCTCGTGAAACAGGTCATGGCACGAGCAGGCATCGCCTTCGGCCCCCACGCCACGCCCAAGGGTCTGCGCCACGGCTTTGGCCTCCATGCCGTCCGCTGCGGAATTCCGATCAACCTCGTACAGCGGTGGCTCGGGCACGCCAGCATGAATACGACCGCCATCTATTTGCAGGCCATGGGCCCGGAAGAGAGAGACATCGCTGCAAGGATGTGGGCACCTTCGAGCTGACGGCAAACGCGTGCTCAGACGAGCGCCTTGTGCCGTTCGGTGCGCCAACGGGAGACCGCCGCCCATTTCGGCGAGTTGCGATCGCCGTCGATCATGGCGTACGGCGATCCCTCCCCGAGCCAGAACGGATGCAAATCGAGCGCGAAGCGTTCAGCCTCGCGGCTCAGAATGCGATGCCAATAGGCCCCGCCTGCCTCGATGATCGCGTCGTCGTTGCGAACGCAGCGCGCGCCTGCGAGATCGTCCATCACGTGATACTTGAGGATGACATCTGCGCACGTGCGGGACGGTTCGTTGATCACGTCATCCACGGCCGCCAGCATGGTACGGTATGACTGTTCCCAACGCTCGAACTGCGGGGCACCCTTGATGTACCCCCACATGGTCATGGGTGGCGCATTCTTGAAAAAGGCCTCATGGCGGCACTGCTCGTAGTCTTGCCCCGTCGCTTCCCACGCATCGGCAAGCCGATGAAGATTTGGCGAGACCTCGCCCAGGCCTTCAGCCTCTCGGATGAAGGTGGCGAACACCGGTCGGAATGCAAGTGCGGAAACGAAGCCGGTGCTAAGAACCGTGAATATGCGGCGGGTGAGCATCGCCTTGCTCCTCGATTACAATGCTTCGATCCATTAGCCGCATAAAATGGCAAGGCCGGGACGCTCTTGTGCCCCGCCCGATAGCTTCGTTCTTGCTCGGCTCACCACACGAACTCTTGCTCATGGCCGTTGGCGTACTTCGCGACGACCCGGTGATCGACGTATTTCACGGCCTCGATGGCCTCGCTGAGCATCACCGCGAGCGTGATGGCATCGTCGGGCTCCACGTCCTTGGCGAGGTGAATGACACGCCCGCGCCGGTTTATCATACGGACCCCGTGCGTATAGGGCTGGTCCTCGTCCTTCTTTTTCTGCTTCAGTTGCTCGGCCTCGACGCTCTTCAGCTCCTCGACCTTCGTGCGCCAGGTGCCTTCGTCCGACGAGTTGATCTGGCCGTCCCGCCAGAACACGATCCATTTCTTCTTGCCCGGCATGTGCACTTCCGTGTGCGCCACGATCCAGGCCATGCCGAGCAATGAGAACGCGGCGATGATCAGAGGGAAGGAGATCTGTTGCGCGCCCACGACGGCGGTGAAGCAGGCCGCCGCTCCGACGAACAGCGCAAATGCGAACAGCGACCTGCCGATGAGGTCGCAGGCCTTCTCTCGCAGGGTCCTGGCTTCCGTCCACGTGATGCCGATGCCGGTCATCTCGCCGTTGCTGTCTGTCTCCCGGAATTCATGGCACTCGAAAATCATGTCACCCCTCCGTTATTGCTGAGACGTTCGAAATAGATCGGCCGCCCGCCGCCCGTGATGACGAGTTGACGGCCGGTTTCACGCGCGAACCATTCCGTGACCTCGTTGGCTTCGAGGAGCCGAACGCTGCGAAGGTTCTCGCGCCGGCCGAGATCGCCATGCGCCATCGCCGCGCCCGAGACGCGCACCTCCTGTCGCTCGATGACCTGCGTCATGCCGAGCCGCTTGGAGAGGTAGTCGGTCGTGGTCGTATCGGCGTTGCCGAAGGCCTGGAGCGTGCCGGCATTGCCGAGGAACGTCTCCCAGCTCTTCTGATAGTGGGTCTGGAGCTGCGTCAGGTCTTGCAGCACCGCCCACAGCATGACGCCGTAGCCGGCGAGCAGGCCCGCCGCCGTCTCGATCGAGCGCATGTGGCCGAGGGTCGGGAACTCCTCGAGCACGAACCACACGGGCAGTTTCCCGAAAGGCACGGGAGCCCGTTCCATTGCCGCGAGCGCCTGCTGGATCATGAGCCGCAGCCAACGGTAGTGGGTCGCCATCCTGAGACCCGGCAGCACCAGATAGACGGTCATCTTGCCCTGGCGCAGGTCCGTGAACTTGAAGTCGGAGCGCTCGGAGATGTCCGCCACGTCGTCGAAGGGTGCCGTCTGCTCCTGGACCGTCGAAAGGATGCTCTGGAGCTCACGCGGACCCATGTCGAGCTTGCCCTTGAACGACGAGCCCGTGTTGGCGACCGCCTCGATCGGCGACTGGCGCATCGCCTCGAACAGCGTCTTCAGCTCCTCCGGCGTGCCGTTGATGAGACGGCGCAGTTGGCACAGCGTCGGGGCCTTCTTGGTCGTCGAGAGGACGTGCAGTGCCGCGCCGCGCAGCAGGTTCTTGCCGCTGTCCGTCCAGTGCGGGTCCTTGGCGTTGTTGATGACCACGGCGTCGATCGCCTGCGCCATGTCGGCGCCGACGTAGCGCGGGTCGGAGGACTCGATCTCGGAGAACGGGTTATAGGACGCGGACGCGATACCCGAAACGTCGAAGGGATCGCAGACGAACACGCGCTGCCCCATACGCTTGCGCGCCGCTGCTGTCGTCTTCGCAAGCTCCCCCTTGGGGTCGAGCACGACGGCCGAGCCCGGATAGCGCAGAAGATTGGGGATCAGCACCGAGCGGGTCTTGCCCGCGCGCGAGCCCGCGATCGTGACGATGTGCCGGTTGTCGTCGCGGCCGAGCAGCCGTCCCTTCCAGTGCCCGAGCAGCACGCGGCCGGGCTTCCAGTCCCAGTTGGACCCGAGACGGTCGGGATGTACCCACGCCTGTGCGGGCGGGGCTTCGAGGACGTTCTGGAGTCCTGATCCGCGTGGTGGAAAGGCACGTGACGACATTCGGGCTCGCTCCTTGTGGCTTTGAGCCACGGAGATACGAGCGCCTGTTTACAGAGACAAACCACGCGGGAAGACGCGGCGCGCTTCATCGCGACAGCGCGAAACGCCATGTGACAGTGAAATATTTTCGGAAGAGCTTTGCCGGCTGGCATCGCGCTGCATCGACGGAAGGGTGTGGGCGCACCGGCCGCGAGGCGGCCGTCGGGCTCTCGTGAACCAAGCCCCGCCCCTCGCGGGACTCGTGTCGGGTCTTGGCCCTGCGGGCTTCGATCCCTTGCGCTCATCTCGGCGAGCGTCACGTTTGCCGCATCAGGATCGATGACGCGCCAAGTATCGGCGTCTCTTGGGGGCCTGCGGCCCCATCCGCGTCAAGGCATCCGCCCCTTCGGGGTTTTGGCTCCCCCACGCCTTCGCTTCGCTCGGCGCGGTCCCCCCAAAAAAGTTGCAAGCAACTTCGGGGGCCTTGACGCGTCCCCCCGCTCATTGCCGCGGGGCTAGTCAAGTTTGTGCGCGCACAAACTTGTTCAATTCATTCAACGAAAGGCAATGACAATGACCATCACCAAAGCATCACCATCCGAAATCCGCCAAGCCCTCGCCCAGTGCACGGGAACGGAGAACTGGTACAGGCACCCGCTCGCGCGGGCCTGCCTCTTCACGGACGGCATGAAGACCTTTTGCGACATGGCAGGCGCCTATTGGTTCCTCGACATCGTCGCAACCGAAGTCCTCGCCTTCCAATCCCGCGAGGAGTTCATCGTCGTGACGCTCGCCGTCGCCGACGAGAAGGCTCGCATCACGGCCGACGATGGCAACGGACGCGTGTTCTGGTCCCGCGACATCGAATGGACCGACTGCCCCGAGGGCGAATGGAAGTTCTTCCTTCAGAACAACACCCTGTTCGTCCCCTCGGAGTACTGAGCCGAGGCCGTAAACACTCGGGATGCCGCCCTGTTTACACGCGCATGCGGGACGGCATCCCACCCCCTCATTTCTGTAAACGCATTTCAACAAGGAGCATTTTCAATGACCGTTACTTATCGCGAATTCGCAGAATTCCTTCTGCAACACGGCGTGTTCTACTACTTCCGCGCCGACCAGACCGTGCACTGCTACGTGACAGCGGACGGCAAAGTCCGCTTCTGGGCCAACTGGTACGGAGAGCAGACCGCCGACTATGCGAGTCTCAAGACCCTCATGACCAAGACGACGTGCAGAGGCCTGCCCACGGCCGATGACCTGGCCAATGTCGGCGGCACCCGTGTTGCCGTGGACCGCGAACACCTTCGACACATCCTCGATTACCTGCACGACAGCGAGGCCGACCACTACGACTCCGAGACCTATCCCGACGACGCAAAGAACCATGTTTACGCGCACGTCGTGGCCATCGAAGAGGAGCTTAAAGCCCGAACCGAGCGAGGTGCCCAATGAGCACCGTCCGCAGCATCTGCCCCACCTGCGGGCATACCCACTATTGGTCGTGGGAGGATGCATTTGACAAGTTCGGCTTCGGGGACGGGGACGACCTCATCATGACCGAGAGCGTCGCGGCTGCCCTTCGCAGCCGAGGATTCGAAGTCAAAACCACCCATTGGGGATTCCACAACACCATCATCACGGAAATCGCCCGTGATGGCGTGTCCTGCATCCCTGATGAAGTCACGACAGGCTACGACGACCCGCGCCATTATCTGCCCGAGGACATCGTCGCCTTGCTCGACTATGAGTTCCGCGAAGGATTGCTCATTGACGCCTGACGCCCCCTCCCCAATTGAGTACCAGAAGCCCCCGCCCTCGGGGGCTTCTTGTCGTTGAGGTGCCGCCCGTCCTCTTACGAAAATAAATTCGGGTTGCTCGGCGTTTCATTCGTTACGCCACGACACACCCCGACATTCGCCGAGGCGCAGGTTACGGCGCGTTACACCTATTGCGGAGAGGAAGCGCTTACAGGAAACAGGGGTTACGCGAGAAACGCACACAGCATGAGCGAGCGTAACGCAGATTAAGGAAACTACTGCCTGCGGCGCGCATAGCTAGATGTGGAATTGTAAACGCTGACGCTGTTTTCAATTCCGTATCTTCGGAAGCAGAACGACGTGCCGGCGCTTTCATTCTCGCGGGACTTGGTATTCCCAGACCCAACGAGGACCGCCCCGTGAGCAGCAGGACACCGAAGACAAGCGTGATCTCGCTCCGCGTGCCGATCGAGCAGCGCGAAGCGATCGAGAGGGCCGCCGTTGACGCAGGAGCGTCCGTGAGCGGCTTCATCGCATCAACCATGGCGGAAGTCCTCTCGGGCAAGCAGAGGCCGTCCAGGTCCGCCGCAGCGCCTTCCGTCGAGTATGTATCGCAGGCGGCTGGGATCTCGTTCCCCGATCCCGCCGCGCTTGCCGAATTGAAGCGCATCGGCATCAACATCAATCAGCTTGCGCACGCGGCGAATGGCGGCCTGCCGCCGAAGCCGGCCGAGATCGTTCGGGCCTTTGCTAGGCTGTTCGCCGTGCTCTCCGAGCCGAGCGCATTCAAGACGCGACTTGAGACCGTCGTCGCCGCCTTCGAGGCTCCCGAGCCTCCGCGCGCCGTTCCCGCGCCACCAACGACGCGGCCGCTGCCACAACCGGCACCACCTGCCTTGCGCCCCACGCCGGAGCCTGCCCGCCCTGTGCGACCCGCAGAGCCAAGAACGGTGCCAACGGCACCGAGGCCACGGCCCGCCGTTGCTTCGCAAGCGTTCGATCTAGCTCCGCGCGGCAGTGCAGCCAAGCCGCCATCCCCTGCCCCGATAAGGACGAAGCCGAAGGCGACCATCCATGATCCCACGCATCCACGCGCGCGGAACGAGCTTCAAGAGCGCCCTCACCTATATCCTGCACGACCCGCAGAAGGAGACGACCGATCGGGTCGATTGGGCCTTCTCGGTAAACTGTGGAGACGTTGAGGTCGAGGACGCTTGGCGGCCAATGTACGAGACGTGGGATCGCCGCACGGCCTTGAAGCGCGAGGCGGGCGTTGATCTGCGCGGGGCCGACAACAAGGCTCCCGTGATGCATTACACGCTGTCCTGGGCACCCGGCGACCGACCCTCGAAGCAGCAGATGATGGACGCGGCCTTGAAGAGCCTGAAGGCGCTCGGGCTCGAAGACCACCAGGCCGCCATCGCCGCCCATAACGACAAGGACCACTTGCACCTCCACATCGTGGTCAACACCGTCCATCCCGAGACGGGACGCACGGCAGCGCTCAAGTTCCCGGCGCGTGCGCTTGGTGACATGGCCCGCGAGCACGACAAGGTGCGCGCCGATTATCAGGCCGAGCGCGACAAGGCGGCCGATAAGCTGCCGCCCTATCGCCGGAATGCGGAGCTCAGGGAAAAGCACATGGCCCTCCTCCGCCCCGATCCGAGGCTGGAGACGATCCGTCCCGATCCGCCCGAGCCGCATCACCGACGCCGCGCGCTTGAAAAGCGCGACGTGATCGACCGCATGAAGCGGCACCGAGCCGAGAACGATCACCTGCATCTGGTCGAGAAGGACGCGCTGTGGGCCGTGCATCGGGCCGAGCGCGACGACCTTTACCGAGGCACGGGCGAAGCGAGCCAGGTCGCGCGCGATTACGTCAAGGACCGCTTCAAGAGCCGTTGGCGCGAGATGTACGAGGCGCAACGCATCGAGCGCAAGCATGTCGAGCGCATCCAGGACAAGCCGCTCGAACGCGCCGTTTACGTGTTTGTAAACAGCGAGCGTCTCGGCAACGGACCGGGATTGTCGGCGAAGTGCAAGGCCGAGCTGATCGCCTCGCCCGCAAAGCTCTTCAAGGCAGTCGAGCGCTTGCACACGCGCGAGCGCACGGGCCTCGCGCAAGTCGAAAAGGTCGAGGTGAAGGAGCGGCTGGACCGAGTCTGGAAGGCGCACGAGGTCAGTTTTGCCAACATGGCGGCCCGGCAGAAGACCGAGCGCGCCAAGATGCGCGCCGAGCAGCAGGCCGAGAACAACCGCACCATCAGCTATCACCGCGCGGCGCGGGAGCTGGAGGACGAGCGTCGCGGTAACATCCCGGAACGTAAGGCCGCCGATGCTGCGCCCTTCGAGACCGACGCGACCTATGTCGCCCGCATCAGGAAGGAGATCGACACTCACTACCGTCGTCAGTTCGGCCCCGACAGCGTGCCGATCATACCTTGGAAGGAGCCGCGCAATCCGATGCCCGAGGCCGAGGTGTTACCTCCTGTAACACCCGGTAACCCACCCCAACCGACGCCTGCGCAACCAAGGAAAAAACTCGACCGCCAGAACGACTACGACAACGAAATGTAGTGGAAAACCAGCCCCTTCTTATGGTAATTGATTTGCATCGCGAGGTGTCACGCCCCCGCCGATCAACGCCAACCGCACGAAAGGAGCCCCCATATATGAATCAGAAGTGACGCAGAACACCTCGCAAGAAACAGAGCCCAGTATCCGCGTCTGTCATCCGCGAGCCTGCTCCTTCGGTTCATACCTCCCGTGCCCGGCGTGCCGTGACACCGAAGGTGCATGCATTCCCTTGAGAAGGAACGCTGCACCATGAATCCGACTACGACTTCACAAGACCCGCATTCGAACCTGCGCATTCTCTCGATGAAGGAGATTTGCGCCCTCACCGGCTATAGCCGTACCCACATCTACCGCTTGGAGCGCGCGGGGAAGTTCCCCCGTCGCCGCAAGATGGGGTTGAACAAGATCGGCTTCATGAAGCCGGAGTTCGAGGAGTGGGTGCGCAATCTGCCGATCCCCGACCTGCCTCACGAAGACGACGAATGAGGTCGGCGATGAGAGAGGACATTGCTCCCTTCGTCATCGTCGAGATCAAGGCGGCGCAGCCGGAGCTATCATTCTGGAAGTGTGCCGCCGCCTTGGAACCGGCCCTGCCCACGTGGGTCGGGCCGACCTGGGGCGAGCTATTCTCGACACCGATCGATCGCGAGACGGGCGCTCTGCCCGTCCTGTTGACGCGCGACTATTATCGGCAATTGATCGAGGAGGACGGACCGTCGGCGGCTCCGATCACCGTGTGTTATTTCCTGAGCGAGCACGCCGTGGAGATACTTCGCCGCCACGGCTTGCAGCCGGTCCCCAAACCGAAGTCCGACGAGCCCGACGACTACATTCCATTCTGAAAGTCGCCCCTCGCCCTTGATCAAATATCCCACGGGGGTTCGGGGGTGTGAAACCCCCGACAGCACGTCGCCTTGGCGACGGCTTCTTGTGAGCGTGCGCGTCAGCGCGCCGAAATCCCCGCGACGGATCGCTCGCTCAAGACTCACCAGGGGATGAGCGCCACCCCCTCCGCCGTCCCCGCTCGCCCTGTCGGGCATGGCAAGCGAGCGATGGACGGCTCCGGGGGATGACGAAGGCAAGCCCCATGACGACAACGAGCGCAACCCCGCTCTCCCTGCCCATCCCGGAAGGTCCGCTCGGTATCGATTGACGGCTTGAGGATTGGCGTTGACGTCGCGACGCCGTCAGCCACTCGCCCATCCACGTTCAAAAAATGAAGATTCTTCTTGTGAATGGTTTCTGTCGGACAGTCCTGTCCTATCTCGATTTCCGCCGCTGTCGCCGAGATTCTGAGCGAGCCAACCGGCAAGCCAGGCCGTCTTGCGGAATGCGGGCAGCACCTTTTCGGTGATCGAGATCACAAGGCCGGTATAGAGGCCGCTGCCGCCGATACGCGGGCGGGCCTCGATGTAGCCGAAGCGGACGAGATCGGCGACATAACGGCCGATCGAGCGCGTGCACACACCCATGATATGCGCGAGCGTCGTCTTGCATGTCTCCGTGCGCGTGCTGTTGCCGCAGCGTGCGCGCAGGACGACGAGCAGCGCCTTCGCCTGCGGCGTCAGGCGACGGTCGCGGACCGCCGTCGTCGCCATGTGGCCGGCATACTGGATGGACGGACGCGGCTCGGCGCGGTGCCAACGGGCGGGAACCGCCTTGCTGCTCGCGATCCTTGCATAAAGGCTCTGGCGGCGTGCCTCGCGGCCCTGCAAGGTGTTCAAGTGATCGACGACCTGAGCCGCGCGGCACCGTCGCGCTGTGGCGTCGAAGCGACTCGGACCCGCAAGCAGCGGGTTCGATCGGGGATCTGGCAGAGAATACATGATGGCTCCTTCCATGGAGCCCGCGAGAAACCGCCCTTCACGGGCAATAGAATCCCGTGGCAAGAAACTGCTTGCAATTTCGTCTGCTTTTCTGGATGATTGTTTTGCGAGAACTTGTATCCAGAAAAGCAGTTATCAAAGGCCCGCTTCTAGCGGGTTTTTGTTTGTCTCAAATAAAATAAATTCCTTTTCGAAATATCGGCCGAATTGACGACTCGGCCTTGAAAGCGTGATGGATTCCTGCGTACGTGGCAACCGCCGCCTTTAGGCTGCCGTTGCCCCCTTCCCCTTCTTCATCCAGCCGAACAACCCCGTGCGCGGCTCCTCCGGCTTCGGCAGCGCCAGGAACGCGGCGTGCCAGCGGTCGCGATCGCGCTCCGCTGTCTCCGCCCTCTGCCGTTCGGCATCGAGCAGCGCCTTCACGCCGGCAAGCTCCGCCGTTACGCGGGCGTTCTCCACCTGTAACGGCACCGTTTCAGGCGTTGCGGACGGGGTTGCGGACTGGTTCGGTTGGGTGTGACGGTGGCCGTAACTCTCTTTCCACCTCATCAGCTCGGCGGGGTCGATACCCCACGAGCCGTCTTCGCGGCGGGGGGCGTAAAGTTTGCCCCCCACCACATTCCTCGATATTTTAGCGATCATA
>OEIV010000446.1_pt1 | contig 22600 bp, 21 predicted proteins | sample 1539231 | NCBI WGS metagenome assembly OEIV01 (sample SAMN03794762, study PRJEB22550) | activated sludge metagenome | feature: wastewater treatment plant; material: activated sludge; isolation source: Wastewater treatment plant of a petroleum refinery complex | place: Argentina: Buenos Aires ... | reverse complement strand
GCGGGGCCCCCCGACGTGCCCTCGGCTTTGCGGGCCATGGCGTTCAAGCTCCAGCCTCCCGGAGCGCTGCAGGAATGCGGTGCGGCGGGGGGCTTCGCCGCCGCCCGTCAGTAGGCGTTCTCGGAATTGACCAGGGCGAACGGAGTTTTGAGCAGGATGTAGAGGTCGAGGAACACGGACCAGTTCTCGATGTAGTAGAGGTCGTGCTCGACGCGCCTCATGATCTTCTCGGGCGTATCGGTCTCGCCGCGCCAGCCGTTGATCTGCGCCCAGCCGGTGATACCGGGCTTCACCTTGTGGCGTGCGAAGTACCCCTCCACCACCTCGTCGTAGAGCTGGTTCGCGGCCTTGGCCTGCAAGGCGTGCGGACGCGGCCCGACGAGCGACAGATCGCCGAGCACCACGTTGATGAGCTGCGGCAGCTCGTCGAGGCTGGTGCGGCGGATAAAGCGGCCGACGGGCGTCACTCTGGGATCGTCGCGCGTGACGAGGCGGGCGGCGGCGGCGTCGCAGCGATCGGTGTACATCGAGCGGAACTTCAACACTTCGATCAGCTCGTTGTTGAAGCCGTAGCGCTTCTGACGGAACAGAACCGGTCCGCGGCTGTCGAGCTTGATGGCGATGGCGACGGCGGCCATCACCGGCGCCAGTGCCACCAGCGCCACCGTGCCGATGATCTTGTCGAACAGCCACTTCGAGACACGGCCCCAATCGGCGATAGGGGCATCGTGCAGATCGATCATGGCGACGTCGCCGATGCGCGAATAGGTGCGCGGGCTGAAGCGCAAGCTGGTCGAGGCCGCCGGCATCTTGACGTCGACGGGCAGCACCGAGATGTGCTTCAGCACTTCGACGAGGCGGTGCTCCGCGGTCATCGGCAGCGCGACGATGACGAGATCGATGCGCGACCGGCGCGAGAATCCGACGAGATCGGCGAGGCCGCCGAGCCGCGGATAACCAGCGATCATCGCCGGGGCCCGCTCGCCGTCGCGGTCGTCGAAGATGCCGGAGATGCGCACGTCGCCCTCCGCACTCCGCTCGAGATGGCGGATCATCTGGCCGCAGACGTCGCCGCCGCCGTAGATCGCCGCGCGCCGGTAGAGCCGCCCCTGCTTCGCCCAGTGATGCATGAGGCCGGCGAGCGCGAGGCGACCGGCGACGAGTGCGAGGCCGCCCGTCGCGAACCACAGCGCCAGCCAGACGCGCGAGAAGTCGCTGCCGAGTTTCAGGAAGAACACGGCCGCGACGAGAGCGGCGAAGGCGATGGTCCAGGCGAGTGCAATGCGCGGGAGCTGACGCAGGATAGAAGCGTAGGCCTGCAGCTTGTAGAGGCCGAACAGCTCGAACGCGACAACGGTGACGCCGGCCGTCGCCAGCAGCGCGGTCGGATAGGTGGCGAGCGAGAGGATGTCGGGCTCGGCAACGTAGGCGAGTGCCGCGGCGAGGCCGGTGAGGATTGTCAGGATGAAGTCGAGGGCACGGACGCAGCCGCGCAGAACCGCCGGTGAGATGAGCGAGGAGCGGCTGTCGGCGCGGAAGTCGGCGAGTACCGGCAGCTCGATCGAAACGTGTGGCGACGAGCTTTTCAGCGCCCGTCCCGAGCCATGAGATTCCGCCACCAGCGTCTTGTTGGACATGATTGTGCTACTCGTCGTGCCAGAATGAGCGTCCTGGCAAGATCGGAAGCATCCACCGTGCCACCGGGCCCGGGCCGGGGCGGGTGGCGCACGCGATTGCGGGTAAGGTTAAGGCGCGGCGCGGGCGTGGGGCGCATGAGCGTCAGACGAAACGTTCGCGCGGCTTCTTGCCTGGGATCAGGCGTCGACGAGCGGCCGCACGGGTTCCGAGGCGAAGGTGTGCTCGGCGGCGAGATCGCGATAGAACGCCAGTACGGCCTCGGCCATACGCTCGACGGAGTAGCGCCCGGCGATAACTTCACGCAGCGATTGGGCGTCGCGGCGGATGTCGTCCGGGGCGTTGAGGTGGCGGGTCATGGCGGCAGCAAGCGCCGAGCTGTCCGCGGGTGGAACAAGCCTCAGGCTACTGCCTTCGGCGATTTCCGGGATGCCGCCGACCGCCGTCGCGATCATCGGTACGCCGGCGCCGCCAGCTTCCAGCACGATGTAGGGAAAGCTCTCCGCGCGCGAGGGCATGACGAGCGATCGACCGAGCGCGAAAGCCTGGCGCGCTGGCATTGCACCGGGAAAGCTGACGTGACGGGCGAGCCCCAGCCGGGCGGCGAGTGCCTTGAACGTACCGGCGTCGGGTCCGTCGCCGACGATGACCGCACTCGGCCGGCGCGGCGTCTCGATGGCGGCAAGGGCCTCGAGCAGCAGGTCGACCCCCTTGAGATGGCGCAGCTCGCCGACAAACAGGAAATCGGCCGCATCCGTTTTCGGTTGCACCGTCTGTAGCTCGGCGGCGTCGATCCCGTTCGGGATGATGCGGGTCTTCAAAGGTCCGGTGAGGCCGACATTGTCGGCATAGACGCGCGCGGAGTAGGCGCTTTCGAATACGATCCCGTCCGTGCTTCTGGCGAGTGTCCGCTCGAGCGCCATGAAGATGCGCCCTTTGATCGTCGTCGGCGCGAAGTGGAGGCTGCCGCCGTGCGGCGTGTAGAGCGCCACGACGCGGCGTCCGCGACGCTTGAGCTGCTGGGCCGCGAGACGGGCGTAAGCGCCGCCCTTGGCGCCGTGCCCATGCAACACGTCTGCGCCGAGGATCGCCGCAAGGCGCACGGTCGAGCGCGTCGCCGTCACGTCGCGCCAGTCGAGATCGCGCGCCATGGCAATGCGGTGCAGGCCGAGTGCGAGTGTGGGCGAGAGGTCGGCGAGGCGCTGCTCCGTCAACCGGTCATTCGCTTCGCTGTCGCACAGTACCGCGACCCGATGGCCGCGCGCCGTCTGGGCGCGGGCAAGATCGGCGACATGACGGAACAGCCCGCCGACCGGGGCTCGCAGGACGTGCAGGATCTTCATGGCTCTCGACACTCGAACAGGACCATGCCGGGACGCCAAAGCGCCCGGCTTCGCTCCTGACGATGTCAGAGGAACCTTTCGAAGACGTAGACGGTGTCGCCAGCCCGCACCACGTAGTCCGATGGTGCCTCGATCTGTTCGACGTAGCCATTGACGCGGCGCGTGATGCGGAAGCGGCGGTCGCTTGCCCGCTCGGTATAGCCACCCGCGATGGCGACTGCGGTCTCGACGGTCATCCCCGACACGTAGGGGTACTGGCCGGCGCTACGCACCTCGCCGAGGATGAAGAAGGGCCGGTTCTGCTGGATGTCGACGGTCACTTGCGGATTGCGCACGAATTCGGCGCCGAGCTGGCCGCGGATCGAGCCTTCGAGCTGCGAGGTGGTGAGCCCGCGGGCCTGCACCGAGCCGATCAGCGGGACGGTGATCTGCCCCTCGTGATCGACGGTGTAGAGCCGCGACAGATTGGGCTGCCCGTAGACGAAGACGCGCAGACGGTCGCCGGTGTCGAGCAGATATGGGCCGTCCGTGTCGGCGACGGCCTGGGGGCCGCGCGGCATGCGTGGAGCCGGGCCCGGATCGCCAACCGTCTCCTGGGCCGCGACCGCGACCACCGGCGGGGGAACGGGGGGCGGATATCCGTGGGCGTCGGCCACGACGGTGTCCGCACGCATCGCGTCCGCCACGAAGTTGCTATCGTGGGCGCATCCGGCAAGCAGCGTGGCGACGGCGAGGGTGAACCCAACGCGGCGGACACACATGTTTCGAAACTCCCGATGGCAAATGAACGGCCATGCCATTAGAGCGGGTCGAGGTTAACAAAGACTTTGCGGCCGATCTTTTTTGGAACGAGGTCGCGCGGACTTAATACATTGCTTACCCGCAGACGTTCTAATCCGATGCAGATATCAATCCCTGCTTCGGAACAGGCCCATGCCCGCCAGCACTCAGGCTTCTGCCGACGACATCGACATCACCTCGATCTGGGGCGCGCTGAAGCGAAGCGCGCGCAAGCTCGTCCTCGCGAGCATCCTGATCGGTGCGGCGACGTATGCCGTGCTGACGACGGTGGCACCGCGCTACACCTCGGAGGCCCAGCTCAGTATCGTCGCCAAAGAGACCGCGAACCCCTTTACGTCACCCAAGGGCGACGTGGGATCGCCCGAGGCGCTCGGCATTCGCATGGATAAAGAGGCCGTCAACACGCACGTGCGCGCGTTGATGTCGCCGGACCTCGCGAGCGGGATCGCGGGTGAGCTCAACCTGGCGGGCCGCACCGAGTTCAATTCCGCGCTCGGCCCCCACGACGTGGCCGACCGCATCATGCGCCTCGCCGGCGTCGGCGGGCCGCGCGCGGGTGAGAGCGAACGCGACCGCGTGCTCGGCTCCTACTTCAAGCGTCTCGAGGTCTACTCGCCGAAGGAAAGCCGCTTCATCGGCATCCGCTTCACCTCGTCCGACCCCGATCTCGCCGCCGAGATTGCGAACAAGCTTGCCGACACCTATCGCGAAACGCTCGCCAAGCAGACGGTGGTCGAGACCGACGAAGTGCAGAAGGCTCTCGAGCCGAAAATCGTGCGGCTGCGTGACGAGGTCCAGCAGGCCGAGGCCGAGGTGGAGCGGTTCAAGGGAGACAAGGATCTCTTCAAGGGCGGTCCGCAGCGCACGGGGCTCAACGAACAGCAGCTCGGCGAGCTGACGGCCGAGCTGACCAAGGCGAAGGCCGCCCGCAGCGAGGCCGAGGCGCGCGCACGTTCCGCGCGCGATATGATGCGCACGGGTAGCGCCGATGCCCTTCCCGACGTGCAGAAGTCGCCGCTGATCCAGAGCCTGGTTCAGCAGCGCGTCCGCCTCGAGCGCGAGATTTCAGAGCTTTCCGCCACGCTGCTGCCCGGGCATCCACGCATGCGTCAGCTCGAGGCCGACTTGAGCGGCCTGCGCAGGCAGATCTCCGCCGAGATCATGAAACTGGTCGACAGCCTGGAGAAGGAAGCCAAGGTCGCAGCGCTGCGTGAGGCGTCCGTCGCGCAGAGCCTCGAGGAGGTCAAGAGCCAAGTCGTCACCACCTCGACCAGCGAAGTGGAGCTGCGTGCGCTCGAGACCGTCGCCAAGACCAAGCGCTCCGAACTCGAGCGCCTGCAAGCGCAGTTCGAGGCCAACCGGGCACGCGCCGACAGCCGCGTCGTTCCGGTCGAGGCACAGATCATTTCCAAGGCGCGCGTCTCGAGCGTGCCCGTGTTCCCGAAGAAGGGCTCGTACGCCGCACTCGCCGCCGCGGCGACGCTCCTGCTTGGCATTGCCTGGACCGTAACCCGCGCACTGCTGCTCGGAGCGCGCCAGGGCTACACGGCCGCATCGCATCCCAAGCGCCGCGCCAGCGATCGCGCCGCGCCAGCCGTGGAGCTGCCGTCTGCCGCCGACCGTCGCGTCGTCACCGCGACTTCGCGGGACGAGGCGAAGCAAGACGCGCCGTCCAAGGCCGCCAGCGCCGTTGCCGCCCTCGCCGAGGAGTTGCCTCTGGCGAAGGTCCAGGGCGAGGTGACCGAACTCGCCACGGTGTCGCGTCTGGCGCGCCACATCCGCGATGTCGCATCCGGCAAGGGCGGTTTCCGCACGCTCATCGCGGGCGAGACCAATGTGCTCGATCCTTCCACCGAGGCGATCGAGCTTGCCGAGGAACTCGTGCGCGACGGCATGCAGGTGGTTGTCATCGATTGGAGCACGGGCGGGAGCGGGTTTGCCGAGCGGCTCGGCCTGTCGCCCGCTGCGGGCATAGTGGACTTGATGCGGGGCGATGCGTCGTTCGAGGACGTAATCCAGAATCTCCCGGGGTCGCAGGCGCACGCGATCGCGGCCGGCAGCAGCCTCGATCCGGACGGTCCCGACGATCAGATCGACGCCGAGCGGCTGAACCTGCTGCTCGACGCGCTCGACGAGGCGTATGACCACATCGTCGTGGTGGGCGTTTACGAAGAGGCACGGCTGCTGTTCGAAGCGATCCAGGGGCGTTTCGACGCCGGCATCACCGTGGGCGAGGCAAAGCACAAGACCAAGGCCCTTTCCGATCCGCCAGGCACGTTCCTCGGCTTCGAGGTCACCGACATCGAACTCGTGCGTCTGTCGCGGTCGGAGACGAAAGCCCAGCCGGCCCAGAGGTTCCTGCGTCGCGGCGGTAGCGCGCACCAGTTCGGTGCGGCACAGGCCTGATCGGAGACGGCGGGCGCGGGGGGTTTCGCCGACCGGCGTTAACGATTTGGGGATCGATCACGCTCAAACTGTACACCGGTCACTGCTCCAGCATGGCCTTTGCATCCAGACTGCTTGCCGGGTTCGATCGAGCCATGCGAACGGGCAACAGGGGACTGCGACGCCGGGAGGTCTCGTTTTGAGCCGACGAACGACGAGACTGCTGCGGGCCGCCCTTACCGCGATGTACTATTCCGGGGCCGATGGGCTGGCCGCGCCGTTCACGCGCGGCGCCGGCGTCATCTTCATGCTGCATCGCGTTTCCCCCGAGCCGCCCGCTTCCTTCGAGCCGAACCGCATTCTCAAGGTCACGCCCGAATTCATCGAGCAGGTGATCGTGCACGTGATCGAGGCCGGATTCGACATCCTAAAGCTGGACGAGGTGCCCGCGCGCCTCTCGCAACCGACGTCCCGACCGTTTGCCTGCTTCACCTTCGACGATGGTTACCGGGACAACCTCGAGGTGGCCTATCCGGTCTTTCGGCGCCTCGGAGTGCCGTTCACCGTCTACATTCCGACCGACTATGCCGACGGGCAGGGCGACCTGTGGTGGCTGATGCTCGAGAAGGTGATCGCGTCGAGCGACCAGCGCGTGTCGGTCGAGATCGCCGGGAACCAACATTCCCATGCCTGCCACACGCCGGCCGAGAAGGACGCGGCGTTCGAAGAGATCTACTGGCATCTTCGCCGCCTGCCGGAGCAGGACGCGCGCGCCATCGTCGCCCGCCTCGCCGAAGCGCATGGGTTCACGGCGGGTGCGCTGTGCTCCGAGCTGATGATGGATTGGGACGCGATCCGCGAGCTTGCCAGGGACCCGCTGGTAACAATCGCTGCGCACACGCGCAGTCATCTGGCGCTCGCCAAGCTCGACGAGGCGGACGTGCGTCGAGAGATGAGTGAGAGCATCGCGCGGATCGAGGCAGAGCTCGGCCGGCCGTGCCGGCATTTCAGCTATCCCTACGGCTGCGTCGCGAGCGCGGGCCAGCGCGAATTCGCCATTGCCCGCGAGCTGGGAGTGGCGACCGCGGTGACGACGCGCAAAGGGTTGCTTTATCCCGCGCATGCCGATCAGCTCACGGCGCTGCCGCGCCTTTCGCTCAACGGCGACTTCCAGGACCTTCGCTACCTGAAGGTGATGTTGAGCGGGATGCCGTTCGCGTTGTGGAATGCGGTGACCCGCGAGACGGCGGACATCGCGGAAGCCTAACGAGGCGAGAACCCCGCGCAGCGAATTTGCGCCGAACCTCGCTGGCGAGCGCCGCCAACGTGAGAACCGGATTTTGAGCGGGCTCAGGCGTCGCTGGGCGGACGATCCGGACGGCCCATCCAGGCGATGATCGCGCCCGCCGGTATGATCCAGACGAGACCGGAGACCAGGTAGTAGGCGAGTTCGGTCAGCTTGCTCGCCTCGTTCACCTGAAGCACGATGGCGACGGTCAGGGCCGCGAGTGCGTAGAGCCCCAGGAACACCAGCAGCGCAACGGTGCCGATCAGCTTACGGGTGCGGATGTTCATCGGGGGCTCCTGCCGGGGCGTCGTCAGAGGGGGGCCGCGCCCTCCTGTCACTTGATCGGGCGGCCACCTCGGGGCAAATCAACGGCCGGTGGCGAGACGCCTCGCGCCGGAGTGACGCGCCGTTGGATGAGACATCGGCTCCATTAACCCGAGACGACCGGCTTCAACAAGGCCACGCTTCAGAAAGGCTCGGCCTCAACAAGGCCAGACTTCAACAAGGCCAGACTGCAACAAGGATTGGCACCGACATGGCGATGATATCGGGCGGACGTGCCGCAGGGGGAAGCGCACCCGTGAGCGCCGGCGGCAGCTCGGGCGAAGGCGCCGTCCGCGCTTGGCTTCTCCTCGTCGCGCTGCTGGTGTTCGCGATGATCGTGGTCGGCGGGGCGACGCGCCTCACGGATTCCGGCCTTTCGATCACCGAATGGCAGCCGCTGCTCGGCGCCATTCCCCCGCTCGGCGAGGCGCACTGGCTCGAGGCGTTCGAGAAGTACAAGCAGATTCCCGAGTACCATCTCGTCAACAAGGGCATGAGCCTCGACGAGTTCAAGTTCATCTACTGGTGGGAGTGGTCGCACCGTTTCCTCGGCCGTTTCATCGGCGTCGCATTCGCTCTTCCACTCGTGGTCTTCGCCGCGCTCGGCAAGCTGCCGCGCGGCCTCGCGCCGAAGCTCGTCGGCATCCTGGCGCTCGGTGCGCTGCAGGGCTTCTTCGGCTGGTACATGGTCAAGTCGGGGCTGGTCGAGCGTATCGACGTCAGCCATTACCGGCTGGCCTTGCATCTTGCGACGGCGTTTCTGATCCTGGCGCTGCTGGTGTGGACGGCCCTGGATATTGGTGCCCGTCCCGCTGCCATCCGACTCGTCACGGTGAAGCCGGGCCACCGTCGGATCGCCTGGGCACTCGTGGGGCTCGTCATGGCGCAAGTGGTGCTCGGTGCGCTCGTCGCCGGACTGAAGGCGGGCCTGACCTACAACACGTGGCCGCTGATGGATGGACGGCTCGTGCCGAACGGCCTGTTCACGCTCGAGCCCTGGTTCGTGAACTTTTTCGAGAACATCACGACCGTGCAGTTCGATCACCGCCTCGTCGCCTATCTCGTCGTTGGTCTGGCGGTTTGGAACGCATTCGCTCTGCGCGGCGTGGATGACGAGCGCATCGTCCAGTCCGCCACGGTTCTCGCGATCGCGACACTTGTACAAATGGGGCTCGGAATTTGGACGCTGCTGTCCGCGCAAGGTGCCATTCCGATCGGCCTCGGCCTGGCGCATCAGGGCGGCGCCGCGATCGTCCTCGCCATCGCCGTCTGGCACCTGCATCGCGTACTGCGATCACCGGCGAGAGGCTGATCATGATCGTGCGAGCGACCGGGCGTTTTCGCCCGCGCTCGGACGTGAATCATGATCAGAGGAACCTCATGATCGTGCGAGCGACCGGGCGTTTTCGCCCGCGCTCGGACGTGAATCATGATCAGAGGAACCTCATGATCGTGCGAGCGACCGGGCGTTTTCGCCCGCGCTCGGACGTGAATCATGATCAGAGGAACCTCATGATCGTGCGAGCGACCGGGCTTTTTCGCCCGCGTTGCGCTCATACGGCGGCGAGACCCAGCATCAGTCGGATGTTCTGCACGGCTGCACCCGAAGCACCTTTGCCGAGGTTGTCGAGGCGGGCGACGAGCACCGCCTGCCCGAGCTTGTCGTTGCCGAAAACGGCGAGCTGCATCTCGTCCATACCCGCCAGCGTCTCCGCCGCGATGCGTCCCTTGAGGGTTTCGGCCGCAACGACGCTCACCTGCCCGCCGCCTGCATAATGGCCCCTCAACGCATCCTCGATCTTCGCGACGCCCGGCTTGCCCGGCAGCGTGTCGAGGTGAAGCGGCACGGAAACGAGCATGCCCTGGCGGAAGTTGCCGACGCTCGGCACGAAGATCGGCCGCCGCGCGAGGTGCGAGTACCGTTGAATCTCCGGCACGTGCTTGTGCTCGAGACCGAGGCCGTAAAGCTCGAATGCCGGCGCCGTTTTCTCCGTCTCGTAGGACGCGATCATGCTCTTGCCGCCGCCGGAGTAGCCGGAGACGGCGTTGATGGTGACGGGATGATCGGCGGGCACGATTCCGGCATCGACCAGCGGACGCAGCAGCGCGATGGCGCCGGTCGGATAGCAACCTGGGTTGGAGACGCGCTTCGCGTTGGTGATCGCGTTCGCCTGTGAGCCGCTCAGCTCGGCGAAGCCGTAGGTCCATTCTGTGCTGATGCGATGCGCGGTCGAAGCGTCCACGATGCGCGGTGCATCGTCGCCGAGTTCGCCGGCGAGAGCGACGGCCTCCTTGGCGGCGTCGTCGGGCAGGCAGAGAACGACGAGGTCGACCTCACGCATCAACTCGGCGCGGGCGGCCGGCTCCTTGCGCCGCTCGGCGGCGATGGAGCGGACGGCGATGTCGCGCATGCCCGCCAGCCGCTCGCGGATTTCGAGACCGGTGGTTCCGGCCTCGCCGTCGATGAAGACGGTCGGCATGGACGACTTCAATGCGCTGGGCATGACTTGGCTCCGCCTGGCGATACGTTGGTCCGGAAAGCTATCATCTCGTCACCGAGGCGCGCTCGCCGATGCGTGCCGGCGCGCTGGCCGTTCGCGACCCGTCGATGTAGCGGCGCGGGGCGCGGTGTCAATGCCTCGTCGTCGCCGAGCAAAAGTTAGCGCGACGGGATGGAACGTCCCGCTCCGCAAGCGGGCCCCGAAAAAGCAGAACAGCCCGCGAGGAACCCGCGGGCTGTCCGATATAGCATCGTGTTCCGCCGGCACGTGGCCGGTGGCTCTTAGCGCTTCGAGAACTGGAAGCTGCGGCGAGCCTTCATGCGGCCGTACTTCTTACGCTCGACGGTACGGCTGTCGCGCGTGAGGAAGCCGCCGCGCTTCAGCACCGGACGCAGGTCCGGCTCGTAATACGTCAGCGCCTTCGAGATGCCGTGGCGGACAGCGCCCGCCTGGCCCGAGAGGCCGCCGCCGGCGACCGTCACGTTGATGTCGTACTGGTCGGCGCGGTTGGCCGCCTTGATCGGCTGCATCAGCATCATCTGCAGGACGGGGCGCGCGAAGTACGCCGTGAAGTCCTTCTCGTTGATGACGATCTTGCCGCGACCCGGCTTGATCCAGACGCGGGCGACCGCGTCCTTGCGCTTGCCTGTGGCATAGGCGCGGCCGTGCTTGTCGAGCTTCTGCACGTGCACCGGGGCGGCCGGAGCCTCACTCTTGAGTCCGCCGAGGTCCTCGAGCGTTCTGGTCTTGTCCGACATGATACTCAGGCCCTCGTGTTCTTGCGGTTCAGCTTGCCGACGTCGAGCGCAACGGGGCTCTGCGCCGCGTGCGGATGGTCGGGGCCCTTGTAGACCTTGAGGTTGCGCATGAGCTGGCGCTGCAGCGGGCCGCGCTTCAGCATGCGCTCGACCGCCTTCTCCAGAACGCGCTCGGGGAACTTGCCCTCGATGATCTGGCGCGGGGTGCGCGACTTGACGCCACCCGGATAGCCGGTGTGCCAGTAGTAGGTCTTGTCCTCGTACTTCTGACCGGAGAACACGACCTTCTCGGCGTTGACGACGATGATGTTGTCACCGCAGTCGACGTGCGGGGTGTAGATCGGGCGGTGCTTGCCCTTGAGGCGGAGTGCGATGAGGGCCGCGAGACGGCCGACGACGAGACCGTCGGCGTCGATCACGATCCACTTCTTGTCCACCTCGCCGGGCTTGGCGACGAAGGTCTTCATATCAATGCTCCTGGCGGAGGGGTGCGCGCGTCGCGGGCCGGTTGGCCGGCCGCGGTCGGCAGCGGATGGCGCCGGAGGCACGCCCCCGGATCGAGCCGGGTTGATAAGGCGATGCGGCGTCAGGTGTCAACAGCGAAGATTTGAGAGTCAAAAAACATATAGCAAAAACAGCAAGGTAGGCAATGTGGTAAAATAATACCAGAAATGTGGTGCGATGCTACCGGGCTTCCGGCGGGATCGCGTAGGTCGCGGTGGCGTGGGCAAGCATCTCGACTTCATCGGCGTCGAAGATCGCGCATTCGCCGACAGCGAGCCGCCGGCCGACCTTGATGAGCTTGACGTCGGCGACCAGTTCAACCGGCGCTGGCCGTTTCAGGAAGTTGATATTGAGAGACGTGGTGACCGCCTGGAGCGCGCCCTCCCCGAGCGTCGCCAGGATCGCGACGTAGATGGCGACATCGGCCAGCATCACCATCGAAGGGCCCGACACCGTGCCGCCCGGCCGCAGGTGCTCCAAGGCGTGTGGCAGCCGCAGCCGTGCCGTGCGGTCGCCGACGTGCTCGATCAAGATCAGCTTGCCGCCGGGCCCGACTTGAGGAAAATGATCGGCGATGAGCGCGCTCACTTCGGCAAGGGAAAGCCGCGGGGCAGCTTCAGGGGGACGGGTCATCTTATTCCAGTCGCACTTGTTGCGTTATGTTCGACGTAATGGGATCGGCGGCTTTTGCGCAGCTCAAAGAACTCTCAGGAACAGGAAGGAACGCACATGCGTTTTCATGGTCGGCGGATGATCGCCATAGCGACGGCGCTCGTGCTCGGCATGCTGGCAGTGGGCCAGACGGTCATTGCGCAGGAGGTCAACCAGATACAGCTCACGGAAGCCCAGGTGAAGGGTTTCATCTCCGCCCAGAAGGATCTCGCCGCGATTGCCGGCAAGCTTCAGGATGCCGGTGAAAAGCCCGATCCCGCGCTCGAGGCGGAGCTCGAAGGCATTGCAAAGAAGCACGGTTTCAAGAACTTCGAGGAGCTGGATGACGTCGCCGCCAACGTGTCGATCGTCATGGCGGGCCTCGATCCGCAGACCGGAGAGTTCACCGATCCGCAGGAGGCGCTGAAGAAGGAGCTGGCCGACATCCAGGCCGACACCACGATCCCGGCGGAGGAGAAGAAGCAGCTCGTCGAGGAGCTGAACGAGGCCATCACCACGACGCCGCCGTTGAAGCACGCGGCCAACATCGAGTTGATCAAGAAGCATCGCGCCGAGATCGAGGCCGCGCTGCAATAGATCGCCGATCGGAAGCCGGTCGAAGGAACGGGAATAATTCTCGTTTTTGCCGCTCTTCTGAAATGGCGAACCCAGAAGAAAAGGAGATCGTATAATGCATTTCCTGTCGCGTGGGGCACGAGCCGTGCTCGCTTTCCTCGCCCTCGCCGCCGTTGCGCTGCTTCAGCCAGCCTTTGCCCAGGACAAGGGTGAAGACCATGTCCAGGTGAAGCTGACGGACGCGCTCGTTAAAAGCTACGTCGCCGCGCAGAAGGACGTCGCGGCGGCTGCGGCCAAGTTCAAGGGTGCGGGCGACAAACAGACCGACGCGATCGACGCCGAGCTTGACGGCGTCGCCAAGAAGCATGGCTTCCAGAGCTACGAGGAGCTCGAGGACGTCGGCTATACGATCTCTCTCATTCTCGACGGCTACGATGCCGAGACCGGCAACTTCAACGAGCCGAAGGATCAGCTCGCGAAGGACCTGGCGGCGGTCAAGGGCGACAAGTCGATACCGGCGGCGGAGAAGAAGGAGATCATCGCCGACCTCGAGGACGCGCTCAAGAATGCCAAGCCGATCCAGCACAAGGAGAACATCGCCGTCGTGAAGAAGCATCGCGAGGCGATCGAGAAGGCGACCGGCAAGGATTGAGGCCGGGCCCTCGGGTAGACGGTTCCGAACGGGGGCCGCCTCCCGCGGCCGCCGTTTTCGTTTCAGGCATTGTCCAAGGCTCGTTTGTGCTCCAAGTAGGGGATGGCGAGCGAAAAGCAGGGAAGCGGTCATGAACGAGCATGTTGCGGGACGGAGCACCGAGAGCGGCGCGGCTTCACCCCTTGCGTTGGTGACGCGGCCGGAGCCGCGCGTGGCCGTGGTGACGATGAGCAAGCCGGCGTCGCGCAATGCCTTGTCGCTGGCGATGATCGGCGAACTGCGGAGTTCCTTCCGCGCGCTGGCCGCCGACGATGGAATTTCCGCCATCGTTCTGGCCGCGGAGGGACCGGCCTTCTGCGCCGGCCACGATCTCAAGGAGCTCAATGCCCGCCGCGCGGATGGCGGTGCCGGGCGGGCCTTCTTCAAGGAGACGATGGACGCGTGTGCCGCGCTGATGCTCGAGATCGTGCGTTGTCCGAAGCCGGTGATCGCCGCCGTCCACGCGACCGCGACGGCGGCGGGCTGCCAGCTCGTCGCGACGTGCGATCTGGCGGTCGCCGCGGAGACGGCCAACTTCTGCACGCCGGGCGTCAACATCGGCCTCTTCTGCTCGACGCCGATGGTCGCGCTCACCCGCAACGTGCCGCGCAAGCGCGCGATGGAGATGCTGCTGCTCGGCGACATGATCGGCGCGGCCGATGCGGCCGAGTACGGTCTCGTCAACCGCGTCGTGCCGGCGGTCGAGGTCATGGCGGAAGCTCTGACACTCGCCCGTCGCATCGCTGCGAAGTCGCCGGTAACGGTCGCCATCGGCAAGGAGGCGTTCTACGCGCAGATCGAGCAGCCGCTCGCGGATGCTTATTCGTATGCAGCGAACGTGATGGTCGAAAACATGCTCCGCCGCGATGCCGAAGAAGGCATCGGCGCGTTCCTCGAAAAGCGCAAGCCGGAGTGGAAGGGCTGCTGAACCTCACTACCGTTCGACACGCCACTCCGCGCTCCCGGTTCCGCTCTCCCGGTTCCGCGCCATCGCACGTCGCTGAAAGCGCGAGGCTCCATGCAGCAAGGACCGATGCCGCAACTCGCCGTACCACAACGCCTGTCGCTGGTGACGCTCGGCGTCGCCGACGTGGCAGTGTCGCGTTCCTTCTACGAGGGCCTCGGCTGGAAGGTGGCCGCGGGCGAGGAAACCGGTGTCGCGTTCTTCGATCTGAACGGCACCATCCTGGCGCTGTTCGGTCGGGACGCACTCGCCGAGGATGCCAACGTGCCGCATCAAGGCGCGGGGTTTCGCGGCGTAAGCTTGGCGATCAACCTCGAGAGCGACGAGGCGGTCGATCGAGCATTCGCGTTCGCCGCCGAAAAGGGCGCGACGATCGTTCAGCCACCGCGCAAGGTGTTCTGGGGTGGGTATTCCGGCTACTTCGCCGATCCCGACGGGCATCTCTGGGAGATTGCCTACAATCCGTTCTGGCCGCTCGATAGCAACGGCCGGCCGATCATTCCTGCAACGGCGGAAACATGAACCACGACGGCTACGACGACGGCTACATCGCCGAGATTCTCGCCGGTGCAAAAACGATCGCGCTGGTCGGTGCCAGCGCCAATGCGGCCCGGCCGAGCTACGCCGTGATGGGGTATCTGCTCGGCAAGGGGTATGACGTGCATCCGGTCAATCCCGGTCTTGCGGGCAAAGAGATCCATGGACGCCTGGTCTATGGCTGCATCACCGACGTGCCGGCGCCCGTCGATTTCATCGATGTGTTCCGCAACGCGGCGGCCGCACTCGAGGTGACGCGGACGGCGATCCGCGAGAAGGACCGTCTCGGCATCGAAGCGATCTGGATGCAGATCGGCGTGCGGAACGACGAAGCGGCGGCAGAGGCGGAAGCGGCGGGTATCCGGGTGGTCATGAACCACTGCCCGAAGATCGAGTACCCGCGTCTCGAGCAGCGCATCGCGGAACTCAGGGCCGCGTCCAAGTCCGGGTAAGATCGAGCGCGCGGCGAGTTTCATCAGACGACATGAGAATCCCAGGCGAAGGCCGAGCGTTCAACGCTCGGCCGCCACGTCCGTGCGCGCCTCCCGGGATTTGCGGACATGGCGTGCAAGCGCACCGAGCGACAGCATCGCGAAGGGCAGCCAATAGACGGCGAGGTAGATCTCGGTCCACGTGATCCCGCCGGGTGGGCGCGGCAGGTAAAGAAGCGGCGCCAGAAGCGTGAAAGCGAACGCCGCCGGATGCGGCGCGAACGGCATGAGCGCCACCAGAAACGCGAAGTACCAGGGGTAGTGCGGCGAGGTGAGGAAGACGAATGCCGCACCGAGCAGCAGCATCATGTCGAAACGGATTTCCTCCGCGCCGCGCCGGAACAGCGCCACGAGAGCAAGCCCGCCGAGGGCCAGCAGCGAGCAAGCGACGTAGAACGTCGGCGATGGGTCGGCGAAGGCGAAGTCGCGCAGCAACCAGATCGGGTGAAAGCCCCAGCCTGCTCCATATCCCTCATTATCGAGGTGCTGCCCGAGGAAGCCGATGACGTTACGCCCGGCGTCGCGCACGTAGGGGACATAGAGGAGCGCCGCCGTGGCGATGAACGCGGCAGGCAAGCGCCAGTCCCACCGCCGCCAGAGCGCGGGAAGCAGCACGACCGGGAAATACTTGACCAGGGCGGCCGCGGCGAAAGCCATTCCGGCCAGTGACTGACGCCCGCGCACCGCCGCGAGCAGGCCGAGCGCGATGGCGGCGGTCAACGCGGCGTCGACGTGCCCATGACCGCCAAATTCCCAGATCGGCAACGGGTGCCACGCATAGATGATGATGCGGTCGAGCGGGAGGCGCAGCGCGGAGAGGGTTGCGAGCAGCGCCAGGATCGTCACCAGATCGAGCGCCATCATGACGACGCGGGTTGTCGTGAGGCTATCGCCGAGCCAATGCGCGGCACGGAACAGCAGCTCGGCGACCGGCGGGTAGATGGTGACCGCCCGCTCCTTCTGGTTGATGTTGGGATAGATCGCTTCGTCGCGCAGATGGGCGAGGTTTGGAGCGGCGGGCACGTAGAGGTAGGTGCTCTTACCGTCCGCCTGCACCCGGCCGTCCCAGACATAACGGTAGGCGTCGGTCGAGAGATTGGGGGCAGGTGTCAGCGCAATCCCGCGCACGACGACGGCGACGGCAAGGATCACCGCCAGCCGGGCACGGTTTCCCCGGAGTCGAAATACGACGAGCACGGCGAGAGTGTAGAGCGCGCCATGAGCAAGGCTCGCGATGACGAAGCCGGTCAGGTCGGTGGCATCCACCGCCCGCGCAGCCTCAGCGGTTGCGAGCACCAGCGCGAGGCCGAGACCGGCGATCTGGGCGCTGCCGAACCCTCCGCCTTCGCTACCACTCTCCGGTGGTTTCCGACCGGGCGTGGTTTCATCGCCGGGATGAGGCAGACCGATGCCGTTTGAGATCATTAACCCTGTCACATTCGAAGTGGTATAAGATGTGGCTGCGGAGACACGGCCGCTCCACGATAAGCGGCCGGGGGGCTTCGCCGAGGCGGCGACTTAATTCGCCGCCCTCGATTTGCCCGAAAATCAGACGATAAGCCGAACACGCTGGGCGGAAGGGATCAAACCACGAAAGCGTGCGGAGCTGCCGGTGAACCAGTTCCTCACACGAACGTTCAAAGTATATGCCGGTCATGTCGCACCTCGGGGGGGCTTTACGTCCCGCATGCGTGCGAGCATATTCCGCGCGCTGTTTCGTCTGGAGAGATAAATGAAGTCCAACGCGGTCAAAGCAGTCGATCTGAAGATCGACTGGTCGGCGCAGACGATCCTTCCCATCGAATTCCGCGGCAAGGAGATCCACCTGGACGCCCGGGCGTACCAGGGGCAGGATCCGCTCAGCCAGGCGATGGTCCTTATTCACCGGTCGGAGGGCGCGGAGGACGCCTTGCCACTGGTTCGGGTGCACTCGGGTTGCGTCACGGGTGACATCTTCCATTCGCTTCGCTGCGACTGCTACCAGCAGCTCCAGATGGCGATGGAGCGTATTACCAACACGCCGCTCGGCGTGTTGATCTACCTGCCCTACCACGAGGGCCGGGGCATCGGCCTCGTCAATAAGATCCGGGCCTACGCTCTGCAGGATCAGGGTCTCGACACTGTCGATGCCAACATCGAGATCGGTGCGCCGATCGATGCCCGCGACTATGGGCTCGCCGCGCACATCCTGTTCGATCTCGGCATGCCCGAAATCCGCCTGCTCTCGAATAACCCTGCCAAGGTCGAGGCCATGCGCGCCGAGGGCGTCAAGGTCAGCGAGCAGGTGGCGGTGCAGACCGAGCCGAGCCTCTACAACAAGCGCTACCTCGAGACGAAGCGCGTGCGCATGGCGCACAAGCTCTGATCGGAGAGAGCCGGCGCGACGCTTGTCGCGCTGGTCCGCTACAGAATTGAAACGCCGCGGTGCCTTCGAGAGGCCCGCGGCGTTCGTGTTTGCGGTCTTGGGGTTTTGGCAACTTCCGCCCGGCGCGCACTCCGGACGTGCCGCCCCGCCATGCCGAAGAGAGACGCGCGGCCTACGCGGGGTCGCGCTGCAACTCGCCGATCGGGTCCGGCGTCGCCGCCGCCGGCGCGGTGAACCCGCCCTCCGACACCATCCGCGCGAACAGGCCGTTGGCCGCCACCAGTTGATCGAACGTGCCGCGCTCGATGATGCGGCCCTGGTCGAGCACCAGGATCAGGTCGGCGTTGGCGACGGTCGACAGGCGGTGGGCGATGATGAACGTGGTGCGGCCCTTGCGCAGCGCGTCGAGCGCCCGCTTGATCTTCGCTTCGGTCTCCGCGTCGAGGGCGCTGGTCGCCTCGTCGAGCACGAGGATCGGCGCGTCCTTCAGCACGGCTCGCGCAAGGGCGATGCGTTGGCGCTCGCCTCCGGAAAGCGCTGCGCCGCGTTCGCCGATCACGAAGCCGTAGCCCTCCGGCTTGCGCATGATGAAACCGTGTGCCTCGGCGAGTTTGGCGGCGCGCTCGATCTCTTCGTCGGTCGCATCCGGCCGGCCTATGGCGATGTTCTCGCGGATCGAGCGATTGAACAGCCCGGCGTCCTGGAATACGACGGCGATCGACTGGCGTAGCGAGAGCTGTGTGACGTCGGCGATGTCGTGGCCGTCGATGGTGATGCGTCCCTCCTGCGGACCGCGCAGGCGCTGGAGCAGCGACATGGTGGTGGTCTTGCCGGAGCCGGTCGGGCCGACGAGCGCGAGTGTCTGTCCGGGCAGTGCCTCGAAGTCGAGCGCCTCGACGCCCTGCGGCGAGCCCGGGAAGCGGAAGGTGACGGACTGATAGCTGACGTTGCCTCTGGGCGGCGGCAGCGCGCGCGCTCCCGGCTTGTCCGCCTGCGCGGGCGGCTCGTCGATCAGCTCGTAGAACTTGGCGACGGCGGGTGCCGCCTGCTGGATCCGGACGAAGAAGTTCGACATCTGGTCGAGCTTGCCGATGAGCAGATTGGCGAAGGCGACGAAGCTGACGATTTCGCCGACCGAGAGTTCGCCGCTCGCCGACAGCGTGGCGCCGACGGCGAAGATCAGCACCATGGCGACGGTGGCGGCGGCCCGTTGCAGGATCGTCAGCACGCCCCACCAAGTCAGCACCGGGTATTGCGCGTTGAGCAGGTTGCCCATCACCGCGCGCAGCGCCTCGCTCTCGGCCGCGAGGCGGGTGAAGCTCTGCACCACCGTGACGTTGCCGAGCACGTCGACGACGCGGCCCGTGAGGTCGCTCGAGTAGACCTCGACCTTCGACTGATCCTCGCTCGTGCGCTTCACCACGTAGAGGTTGAGGATCGTGTAGACGATGGCGAGCACGGCGAGGATCGCGGTCATGCGCATGTCGAGCGCGATGGCGGTCGGCACCAGCAGCAGAATACCGACGACGGCCGTCACCTGCTCGCGCAAGGCTCCGAGCCAGACCCAGAACAGTTCGTTGGTGCCGCGAAGAATGGTGTTCACCACGGCGCCGGAGCCGCGCTCTGCGTGGTAGCTGAGCGGCAAGGCGATGGCGCTCTCGAAGGCATCCGACATCGCGATCAAGCGGCGACGGTGCGCCAGCCGGTCCGCATAGATGGCGACCACCACGCCGGCGAGGATGCCGACGAGACCGAGCGCCGCCCACAGCCCGATGAGATCGAAGGCGCCGCTTCCGCGCGATAGAGCATCGACCACCCAGCCGAACAGGATCGGCTCGGCGAGTTGCACCATCGCGAGCGCGACGGAGGAAAGCGCCAGTGCCGACGCCAGCCGCTTTTCAGGCGCCAGCATGCCGATGGCACGCCGATAAATATCGATGAGATTGTACTTCAAGGTGGTTCCCGCCTATGCGCGATCTCGCGTGGCCGCCGACCCTGCGGCTCGCCGAGGTTCCACTACTCGAACTCCGTTCGGGACGATTTCGATCCCCGGCGAGAGGCGATCTCCGGCAACAGTCAGCGGCGGGCGGTCGTCTCTACCCAGCATGCGCTGACTGGCAGCATGTGCCAAGCGCGCTGGTTCTGCGCCTCCTCTAACGGTGACGCAATCCCTTTTTTCATTCCATGGAGAACGGGGGGCGCCGCCTCGGCGAAGGGGCCAATGCCATCGGCCATCAGGTTCGGGCGCACTCCACGCTTTCGTCGAAAGCGAGGAGCGCTTCATTTCTTAACGATCGCGCCCTAGCTGCAAGATCCGCCGCCGAGGACGCAGAACTTGGCGCAATGCGGGTGGCAGAGCTTGATGGCGCCGCCCTCGAACATGCCGCCGTCGGCGCGTGCGGCCTCCGCCAACGTTGCACCCATCTCGAACTCGGGTTCGTAGGGTAGCAGCGTACATGGCAGAACGACCGGCCCGGGCGCTCCCCTCCGCTTCACCACCATGCGCGCGTTCGAGCACATCATGTCGTTCGGGCTCTTGTGGAGAATGCCCCAGCACGCGGTGGTGATCTCCGGCACATCGCGGCGGCCGTCCATCTCCGGAAACAGCACGAGCTCGCCGGGCTTGGCAGCGTCGATGCGCCAGCCTCGGCTGGCGATCAGCGCGGCGTAGCCGGCACGCGAGTCGGCTTCGCTCTCACCCCAGCAGGTGCGCCCGGCGATGGTGAAGCGCAGGCCGTTGCGGCTCAGCCAGTCGATGCCTTCGATGGTCTTGTCCCAGGTGTTGGCGCCTCGCTCGGTCTCATGCAGGGCGGCGGTATGGTGGTCGAGACTGACGCGCAGCGACAGCTTGCCGGGGAAACGGGCGTTGAGATCGAGCAGCTCGGCGGATGGACGGCTGCGCAGCATCGGCTGCATCGCGTTGGTCAGAACCAGTACCTCGAAGCCGCGCTGGAGGGCAGCCTCCAGCATCTGCGACAGCTCGCGGTTGAGGAACGGTTCGCCGCCGGTGAAGCCGATCTCGCGGGTGCCGAGCCCCTTCGCTTCGTCCAGCAGTGCTTCCACCTCTTTGGCCGTGATGTAGGCGAGGCGGTCGTTGCTCGGGCTCGATTCGATGTAGCAGTTGGCGCAGGTGATGTTGCAGAGAGAGCCGGTGTTGATCCAGAGCGTGTCGAGCCGGTTGAACGGCACGCGGGCACGAACCTCACCCTTCAGCGTGCGATCGGGATCACGAAACTTTCCGGCGTTCAGGTGGTCGGACGAAACGGTGGCGGGGCTGGCTGCTGTCATCGCTGCTCGCTGTCGCTGATCGTCACGCGCATCGGCGCATGGGGTTGAAAATCGATACGGCCAGCATCGCCGGCAATGTGGCTGCGCGGCGACCGGCCCTGTCCTCGGCGGTATACGCGAGCGTCGGCCGGTTCGTTTCGCGCAAATCCGCATCGGAACACGCAATCGCCGGCATGGCGCCCGGGCATCATGGATGCGGATCATGACGCCAGAGCATGACAAAGCCCCGCAACCGGCGGCTGCGAGGCTCTGCTCGTCGTCGTTGATGTGCCCCTGCCAGCTAACGGCCTGGACGAAGGGAGGGAACGCCGGGCGGGGACGAGGACGATCCCCCCGCCGGGCTGTCGTAGTACATGAAGCCGTCCTCGATCGACACCTCGTCCGTGCCTTCGATCAGGTACTCGTTGCCCCCGCTCCAGCCGATGCTGCAACCCTTGGGGCAAAAGTTCCGGATCGCCTCGCCCGGCTTCAGCAACCGGCTCTCGGGAGGGCCACCTGCCCTGATCTCCAGTTCGTACTGGCGCTTGTCGCGGTTCGTGAGGGATGCCCCATGGGCGGTGCCGAGGGTCGAACCGGAGGCGCAGACGAGTACGAGGAGGGCGATCGGTAACGTCGCCGCAGGCCGCGAGGGCTTGCGCATCGCAGGGCTCACTTCTTCTTCGCGGCCTTCTTCTTCGCCGCCGGCTTCTTCGCGACGGCCCGCTTGGCAACCTTCTTCACGGCGCCCTTCTTCTTCGCGGCAGCGGCCTTCTTCGCAGCCGGCTTGGCCTTCGCGACGGTCTTCTTCGTCGCTACCTTCTTCGCGGCCTTCTTCTTCGCCGCCGGCTTCTTCGCAGTCTTGACCTTCATCGATACGTTCCTTCGCTTCTCTTGCGTCCTCATCATCATGCCCGCTCATCGGCGCATGCGATGGGCTCACTGGTGGGCATGCTACGAGCCGTTGCGACTGTGGGGAGAATTACGCAAGCTCACAAACGGAAAATTCTGCTACGTTCTATCGACGCTTTCGATAGATGTGATGAAAGCTCGTTGATCGGCTCGAGAGTTGGTGTCGCGTCGCGATGGACATTGCACTCGCCAGAACGTTCCTCATGGTCGCCGAGACAGGCAGCTTCATCGAGGCTGCGCGTCGCATGAACGTGACGCAATCGACGGTCTCATCGCGCATCAAGGGTCTCGAGGGTCAGCTCGGCAGACCATTGTTCGAGCGCTCTAAAACGGGCGCCGTGCTGACGGTGGCGGGGCAGCAGTTCCAGAAGCACGCACTCGCGCTCGTTCGCGTTTGGCAGCACGCTCAGCTCGAAGTCGGTCTCTCGGATCAGCATCGCGATCACCTCGCGGTCGGTGCTCCGCTCAGCCTTTGGGATGGCTTCCTGCTCCGATGGATCGGTTGGCTTCGATCGAACATTGCCGACATCGCGGTGTCGGCGAGTGCCGGTTTGTCGCACATTCTTACGCAGCGCCTTGTGGAAGGAACGCTCGATGTCGCGGTGATGTA
>OEIV010000445.1_pt1 | contig 22630 bp, 22 predicted proteins | sample 1539231 | NCBI WGS metagenome assembly OEIV01 (sample SAMN03794762, study PRJEB22550) | activated sludge metagenome | feature: wastewater treatment plant; material: activated sludge; isolation source: Wastewater treatment plant of a petroleum refinery complex | place: Argentina: Buenos Aires ... | reverse complement strand
CATCATAACAAAAAAGAGCCCGAAAAATCAGACACTTTAAAACCATAAGCTTGTTAGTGCGTCCGCCAGCCGGCGGAGAAGAGACTCTCCCACGTTCCGCGAACCCAAAAATTTTCATGCGTCGAACAATTTTGACTCTGAAAAGTTCGTTTGCAAACTGCCATCTGCAGCTTACAAACTATTGTTACATACTGATTTAAAGTAGTTCGATAGATTTAATCGCTTGAAGTATCGCAGGGTTTTCCAAGGTAGGTATCGGCTCTCCATCAATTGCTTCATAACTAAATTCAAATTTCAAGAATTGATTACCTAACGGTGCGAATAATGTAAATTTTCGAGCTTTTGCATTAGTTTGGACGGCTGCAATATCTTCAGCGAAACCAAATCTATTTTCACCTAACTCTTGGAGCTTACTATTCTCAGGTAAACTATTTATGAGCGATATTTTATCGTCGTATGTACTATATGTAAAGCCACACTTATCGCATTTGTATGTGTTAACCGTATCTTCTCTGGTGCTGTTGAGTATCATACTAGAGAAGTTTCCGTCTTCATCAAGCACTGGAATATTTGACCGATATCCAAGAAGAATATCGAAGTACGTATCCGTACTACTCGAAGCTTCAGAATAGCGAAATGACATATGTTTTGTACGAACTTCTGTAACCGTAGCACCTTTGTCAGATTTCAATAAGACGTTTGTAATTCCTTCAATATCTTTATCAACACCAATTTCTATGGATTCAAGCAGTGAAGCTATAACTGGATCATCAAGAAGTTCGTTAGTCGGACACTCATTCCCTTTCTGAAATTCAAAATTGTACCTTTTTTTATCGTCATTAAAATACACATCCAAAAAACAGCCTTCGTAACCATTTGGTATGCTTGAAAACTCGATCCCGTTATGGTTATTAAAAATCCGTGGTTCATCAGCATGGCCGTAGTAATCGTCTGCTGTAAATGAAGCCACCGGATCGAAGTCAGTGTCAATATCGAATTCACTAATCTTTATAGAAATGCCATTTTTTATCGAAACGTAATCGTTAAAACTGGGTTCCGTATCCGGCGAAAATAGTATTGTTTCAGTAGGTCCGTTTCCATTTACTATCTGTTCGGTTAGCCAGCCATCGGGAATAACGAAATAAAGGCTGTCAAACGGCTGGATTTCTAGTTTATTAACAATTGTTGTTTCATTCTCGACATTTGACTTGTCTTGTACCTCTTCCTGTCTTGTCTGAACATTGCTAGGTGGGCTGTTGGCTTGAGAGTTAGAGTTGATTAAATAAACAGACGCTCCCGTAGTCGGAATTAAAATGAACGCAAGAATTAGTAGTAAGATACGTTTTGGTCGTTTATGATGCTCTGGACTGGAAGTCGTGGAGTTCGTAACTTGCTCATCACGATCGAGGTCGATGTTTTTCGTCTGTTTATTTTGATTGGATTCAATATTTTCGTCTTGATTATCTAAGTTGCTATCCATAGCGGTACTATACCACCATATTTTAAATTTTACATTTTACTTTTTGAAGGGTAATCACTAGACAGCATCCTAATATATTGGGTTAACAAATTCTTCACCACGACATCTTGTCGGTCGAGCCCTAGAGTCTCCACCAGGCCAACTAAAAAACACGCTTACGGACGGTACTTTAGTTGGTGCAATATCTAGAGTTATTTTTACACGAAATTAGAGATGAGATAGATCTTTGGGAGCAGATACTGGAAGTTGCGCACAAGGGGCACATCAATACTCTCACATGATTAGTCCCCCCCTCTAAGATTTACACCCTCTCCAGGCAGTGTATGAGCATGTTAGCTGTAGTCGGGTAGCACCGCAGTGCCTCGATCAATCGCTGCAACAACGGGTGAGAATGCGACCTGAAGCTGCTGAGGAAACCTCTGGTCGTCTGGCCTTACGTAGATCTCGCCTTCAAGGTCGTGGTTCACAATAAAAAATGACCCTGCCGTACCGTACTTAAGTCCGTGCTCATTAAAAGGTAGTGCCGCATTGATTCTAAAATTACCTCTCACGCTTTCATCGCGCATCACCATGAGTTGAGTACATCCATTTCCAGCTATCGGCCTTACCATGACATGCTCCCCGTCAACTACTCTGTGCATTCTGGAGTCAGGTACTGGTGATTCATCTTCGAAGTTAGCAAGTTGTGAACCGTCTGTGGCATTCATATATGGACGAACCGCTGCTGTTAGGAGTCTACCCGCATTCATGACAATATGAGGTCTGCTTTCCATGTAGAGTTTCATGTCTGTATCTGGGTCAGCTATAGTCCTTAGAGCATCTAAAGCACTCTCCGATTCAGCAGAATCGACGCTAAACGGAAAATCATCTCGTGAAAAAACAGGGAATAATGACATTTATATATAGTACAATAATAAATCATAATAGTCAATCCTTAGCCTCATAATGTGCGGGCAGATCGATATATTATGTAGTGTCCGCAATCCGTGTTGCGTGAATTAATAACAGAGGCAGTTGGCCTCTGTTATTAATTTTGCTTACTTTTGGTGCGAGATACAGAATGCTCATTTAACTTTTATAGGGGTCAGAAATACTAGATATGCAATGAAGACTTATCTTCGGAGATTACCGGGAGAAGATCAATGGCCTCAACAACACCACTACCAAGCCTTATATTTCTGTCTCTAGCTAACGCTTCTTGTTGCCCTTCGTCAATCTCTCGCAAAGCGTCAATAAAAGCAGCTTTTCGTTCTGGGGAAGCTGAATTATTATAATCCTCCGAAAGTGATGTAGCGGATATATTTCCGGATGCTTTTACTGCCGTAAATCGTGATGGTAGCGTTGCCATACTTACAATCAATAATAGCACGAGTAATTTGCTAAATATGTCCGGATTTTGCTAATAGGTCATAAAGGACTCTAACTTAATTAACAGGGGAGAGTATGACAAAAATAAGAAAAGAGCCGAAATTTGCATTTCGGCACCTCTGTAAACTTTCGTGGTGCGTCCGCCAGCTGGCGGAGAAAAGACTGTCCTACAAACCTATAGCTAAAAAGGTTTAATAGACTCTGTCACGATCTCTGTGAAATGAATTTCAGAGCCGAGTCCCGACCCGCCCTCGACATACTTGTAACAAGTTTCAAATCTGTCTCCGAGTTTCCGAAGCGCCACCGGCGCTTCTCACTCTCGACCTCTGTCGGTCGAGCCCTAGAGTCTCCACCAGGCCAACTAAAAAACCGCCCTTACAGACGGTACTTTAGTTGGTGCGGGTGAAGAGACTCTAACTCTCGACCTCTTCCTTGGCAAGGAAGCGCTCTAAACAACTGAGCTACACCCGCGAAAATTTAGTTACTTTTATGTAAACAAAAGACGATACTTTTTTGTTTACAATCATTGTAAGTAAATTTTCGCGGTCTTTCGTTCAAAGAATCCCCTCTTTGAACGAGTAGACACGCTACTGATTGTGAATTGTTAATTAACTCCGTAGATAGTAGCAAAAAATGCGTGCTTAGACAATATGGGCTATGGAGAATGTTTGAGATCAGGAAATTGTGTAAAAATGTAAAAAAATGATATAATATATTAAATTATGGTTGATAATTTACCACCAGATGGTGTTGGTGTTGCTCAAAGTAGCGAAGTAGCTCTTTATGAGTTTACTGAATCCCTCATGGGGCGAGATCTCCGAAGGGAGCTACAAGCTCATATTGATACTGTTCGGGAAATTGATCGTCAAATTGAAGAAGAAACGCTCAACTCGCACGAAATGTTTGCTTTGATGGAAGAGCGTCGCAGAGAAATAGAACAACTTTTTGGGGCTGGGACTCTCGCTAACATGCAGACACGAGCACAAGAAGAACGAGCACGATTCGAAGCAGACTTTGGACAATAAAAATAAGATGCTCCTATTTGTTGGAGCATCTTATTTTTCTATTTAATTTGACTCAAAGAAATCAGATTAATCTCGGCCGTACATCATACCTCTAGGCATACCCATGTGCCCATGGTTGTACTCGAAATGGCTGACACAGTCACCTTGATTGCGGAAGTTTGATTCTTCTTCGTCATCAGCACCATACTTCCAGCCATCATGCTTACACTCATCTTTGTCTTTGGCACCGCGTCGGCTTTGTTCAAAGTCGTAAGTCGTGTGCTTATCGGCTGTTCGATAAACGACATTATCGAAGTAACCTTCAAGATTGGTATCGCTTCCGCTCGTATCGCCAACATTTAATGCGATAGATCGTATGTAACTGCCTGCTGGCATGCCCGCAAGGGTATTAGGACAGGTGACACCGCTTTTCGCACCAACAGCTGTCGCGACTGTGTTTTTGTTGACGCTAAACGTTGTATAGCCGGTCGTTGAGCCGACACTCGGTACGAAATCGAAGCGACAGTCTCTGAAGTCTGTATTGTCCGCTAATGTCACGTAGAAGTTCACATAAAACTGGTTTGCTGATGCGTTCGTGCCAGAACCGGCAATCTTGAAATCGTAGGATAGGGAATCGAAGTTTGCGACTGACTCACGCGCAAAGAACTCGCCGACAAATTTATCTTGATTGTCGGGAGTCGTGTTGTCGGCAGCGAGGTTTAATATTGGTCCGACATGTAAGCTCCCTTTATGTAGAGATGCGTTGCCTTTCTTGAACTGGAAATCTGTGGTGGTAGAAAGATCGCGACCAAACATCCACGCACCTTTTTGGTTTTCAGTACCTGTATTGCCTCTGACGTCAATCTCACTCACCCTCACCTTCTTGAACGAGCCAGCAGGCATCGTGAAGCTCTGACAGTTGCTGTCTGCTTTTCCGCTGACCGAGCCATTTTTGGCAATTTTGCCTCTTATAAGATGGTACACCGAACCAGCTGAGGTGCCGGTGTAGGTAATGGTTGCGTTTAATTTATTGCTAGACAGATCCCCCATAATATCCCATTTGTAGCTCGTGTCGGCATCATATTCGCCGGTGCCGGTGAACGCTTCTTCATCTCCGTATACGACCGTTTTGAGTGTATGCGTGTATAAGCTGTTTTTACCTAAACAACTAAATACGATTTTTGAGCCCGCAACTGGTACATATCTCCATTCCGATGACTGCGATGCTTTAGCATCAAGTGTCGCCGCCATTAGTGATGAAATGAATAGGGCAGTAACTGCTGCAATGACTAGTCGCAAGTGACTTTGCAAGAACGTCTTAAAGACGCCTGTTTTATAGTGATAACTCATGTATACCTCCGTTGGTTACCTTTCTATTTTACTGCTTATACTTAGTGTAAAAATTCTTACGTACCTCTGTAGAATGTGATATTAATCACAAGGTTCATACTTCTCTCCTTGCGTGTAAATATGTAGTGCAATACACAACAGACACAGATAGACGACTATACACCATAGTCAAGCGTTTAAAGTTGTCATGTATAGCTTTATGAACTACTATACTTCTATGAGTTTAGAACAATCACACGAAGAAATGTTGGATGAGCTTTTTGGACGAGAACTCGGAGATTGGCAACTGCAAAGAATTGGAACAAAACCAAATACATGGTGGCAACGCAAACGCGAAGCAACATTTCGTTATCCGACCGAAATTGTCCATGTAGCCTCTGCCACAACCGTGACAGACCAAGATAGTAGTTTTGAGGAAAATGGCCGATGGGTAGAAGTACTGAAAACATCTAAGGAATACATCCGGGTACCAGCCATGGGAACGATTAAGCTCGTTGACGAAATGCATGATTCACGCGATCGTAGTATGAAAACGCGACGAAAGAGTAAATATCCTGAGTTCTATAGAGATGCTGAAAGGACTATCAGTATTCAGACACTTGTAAAAGTTGACAAAATTCCTGAAATACAGCCTAGCCAAGGCTCGTGGGATTGTCTCATGATAGTCAATAAACCTCCAGTCCAGGTAGAAACGGGCATATTTTGGTCAACGCCTAGTGAATCCACGCCTGTGAGTGATGTAACACTTCATATTAACGCGAACCAACTAGAAGTATTCGGTGCAAGTATTACATCGCTGGTCGATTATAAACGATCAATCCAATCATAGGTATTGCGATAACAACGTTTTAGCGCTTGTGCTTGAGTGGTGTATTATCTGAATGGATATACCGCAAAAACTATGGCACAAACTTCTCGGCTGTCGCGCGCACAGCAAAAACTAACCAAAACAGAACATCAATTGTTTGCCGTATCGAAAAGTTTGGTGAATCGAAAAAGATTTAATCGAACATTGCACATCCTCGGCCCAGGTCTCGTGACCGGCGCGGCAGATGACGACCCATCAGGTATCGCGACGTACTCTCAAGCGGGTGCGATGCGCGGGTTTAGTCTGCTGTGGGCTTTCCCGTTCATGTACCCACTCCTGCTTGCTGTGCAGGAAAGCTGTGCTCGCATCGGAGCCATAACGGGGAAGGGCTTAGCGGCAGTTTTGAAAGAGCATTATAGCCAGAAACTGCTGTATATTGCGGTCGGGCTCGTCGTCATTGCCAACACGATTAATATTGGCGCAGATTTGGGTGCCATGGCTGCCACAACACAACTTTTTGTTCATTTGCCGTTTGCACTCCTCGCAATGCTGTATGCAACTGCTGTTGTTTTGCTCGTTATTTTCGTACGCTATCGTACCTACGCAAAAATTTTAAAATGGCTCGCTGTAACACTCCTTGCGTATCCGTTAACTGCACTGCTTGTGGGGCAAGATTGGGGTGAAATATTGCGACACACCTTCACCCTGCATCCAACGATGGACGCGGACACGATGTATATTTTTGTCGGTATGCTTGGCACGACGATTTCGCCTTATCTGTTCTTTTGGGATACCTCTGAGCAAGTTGAAGAAGAAGTGGCAAAACACAATATGGCAAAAATTGGCGAAGTGCCCGTCGCAACACGACGCTATCTGCATCATATCCGGCTCGATAACTTCGTGGGTATGACACTTGCTAGTGTGACGGCGTGGTTCATTGTGATAGCCTGTGCTTCGACTTTGCACGCAAGTGGTATAACTGAGATAAACACGGCCGCGGACGCTGCACGAGCCCTTGAGCCACTCGTAGAGGGCTTTCCGAACGCGGGACTCATCGCGAAACTCATCTTTTCAACTGGAATCATCGGCCTCGGTTTGCTCGCAGTCCCCGTATTAGCGGGCTCCTCGTCTTATGCGATAAGCGAGGCATTCGGGTGGCGAGAAGGGTTGTACCGAAAAGTGAAACGGGCTTTCGGGTTTTATGCAGTTATCATCATTGCGACATTCGCGGGGCTCATGATTAATTTTCTTGGTATCGACCCAATAAAAGCACTCGTGTTTACGGCAGTTTTTAATGGTATCGCTGCCGTACCGCTTCTTTTCATGATTGCAAAAGTTGGAAATGATGCATCAATAATGGGTGACTATAAAAATGGTGTTCTCTCGAATACCTTTGTGCGACTTGCGACGCTACTCATGACGCTCGCGGTACTTATTTTGTTTTATCTGATGATCTTCTAGCGCGCATCGTGCAAGCGCGTCAGTAAGTAGTCTGCTTCCTCGTCAGTCATAATATGAGTTTGCAAGGCTTTGTCGTAGACGGTTGGGGTTAGTTTGGTTTGCAAGAGTTTGCCGTCTTTAAAATAGTGCGACAAAATAATGCCACGCTCCGTTCCAGGCCAACTGGTTTGCTCGAAATATAGATTACCTAAACCATAGTAAATCGGTACACCGTTTACACGCTCATAGGTTTGGGGCTGATGAGCTTGCGTGCCGATAACCATGTCTGCACCGAGCGATGCCACTTTCTTGAAGTCTTCTTCTTGCTTACCAATTGGTATATCGCATTCAGGAAATTCTTTAAACCCATCAGGGTATGAGTAACATTCCCAATACTGAATATCAACGATGACAAAATTTCCTGCATCTTTCGCCGTTTTGATATCTTGCTCGATTTTTGTGTAGTTAAAACTGTTTGCACCTGCTTTGTTTGGTCCGGCAATCGCACCGCCACTTGGTGAATCTGCATAATTATAGGCAAGAATCGTCACTTTACTTCCTTTGGTGTCACTATTGAAAGGCTTAGCTGCTTCGGTGCTATTGAGCCCGCCACCAACCGTATTCCAACCCAGCTCTTTGTAGAGGTTAATGGTCTCGGTATTATATTCGCTCCCGACGTCATTGTTGTGATTGCCCGTGAGCTCTACCAAATCTACGCCACTTGCTTTTAATGTTTCTATAAAATCTGGTGGAGCACAAAATGATGTATTGCTATAGGTACAGCCAGTTTTGAATGAAACCTCATTTGATACATGAGTTATATCCGCATCGGCGAGAAAGTCAGCTATTTTTTCACTAAAATAGGTTGGGTCTTGTACGTCTGCGAGCTTTTTCATCATAACGCGCGTCAACGCAGTGACACCGGTCATGTTTATTTTGAAAATATCTTCCTTTGAAAAGGTCTGGTTTAAATCAAGTGATGCAAAGTCCTGATCACCGGCTCCATCAAATGTTATGACGCGGAAAAGAGCGCCAGATGAAAAGGTGTCGAGATAGTAACCATCATCGTAGGTGAGTAGTTTGACCGATGCGTCGAGTTGGGTCACTGGGACGAGCGCAATTTGATCCTCGGTAATCGTTTCCAAGGAAGAAAAGCTCCCTATGGAAGTTTCCGGCACGCCAATAAATGTAGCGAACGAATCCTTTACGTATTGCTCAGTACCTTCCGGCAGTAAGAAACCTGTCGTTTTGAGCTCATCTGTGGTGGTTTTTTGACGTACGGCGTTGAAGTTCGTGACCGGTACATATACGGCAACAATGTGCTTTGTTTCGGTCGGCTTACTGGTGATTGTCGCTTTTATGGTGGTGTCGTTTGAAGCGCTCAATTTCTGTTCTTCTATCTTTTCTTGTATCGTTTTTTGTTCTTGCGCAGTTAATGTCGAATCATAGAGAATCAGATTCTGGGGGATAATAAAGCGTCCAAGGCGAGTTTTTTTGAAATAAAAATGGTAACCCGCATAAGCACTTCCAGCAAGCAATACTATTAGAATAATTGTTGCAAACGCCCCGCCACGGCGACCTTTCGGCTGCTGCACTTCTCTTACATTCATTACTATGTATAATAGCATTTTGACTGAAAATGAACTGAGAAAGTGACAAGTTGAAGCAGAAAATGTCATACTGAAGTTATGAATAAAACGGTAATGTATTTGTTTATAAGTATTGGCGGAGCAATAGGGGGTTTTATACCGGTCTTATTTGGCGCGGGTGGTGTTGGTCTCTGGAGTGTACTCGGGTCGACCATAGGTGGACTCGCTGGTATCTGGGCAGCTACAAAACTTTCCTGATATTGGATGGAAACAGTCGCTATATCTGCTAAAATAGGCAGGAAATGGCGCCTTGGCCGAGAAGTTAGGCAGCGGTCTGCAAAACCGCGTAGACGGGAGCGTTACCCGTAGGTGCCTCCAGTTTGAATCGTACATTTTAAAGTGTTAAAATAGAGCAAGTCCGGGCGAGTGGTGGAATGGTTTACACAGAGGACTTAAAATCCTTGCCGCTAAAACGGTTGTGGGTTCGAGTCCCACCTCGCCCACCAATGAGAAAAGTGCCAATTTGGCACTTTTTTCGTTTGTGGATTGTGGACTCGAAGCCACAACAAAAGGTTGTGGGTGAGAACTGCCATTCGTGCAGTTCGGAAACGAATTTTCCTCACGCAACTTGTTGCATAGAGCGAAGTTCGGGGGTCGCCGGAGGTGACCGAGTCCCACCTCGCCCACCAATGAGAAAAGTGCCAATTTGGCACTTTTTTCGTTTTTTAGTAAATTAACGATATTCTTTAAGACTGACAGGCTACCTCTGATACGTTATAATAAAAGCTATGAAGAAATTTTATGTGTGTACCGCCATCCCGTATGTCAATGCTAAGGCCCATATCGGTCACGCCATGGATTTTTTATATGCAGATATCTTGGCTCGTTATCACCGACAGCAAGGTGAGAATGTCCGATTTAGCATCGGTACCGATGAACACGGAGCAAAAATCGCTGAAAAAGCTGAAGAACAAAAAGTCACCCCGCAAGCGTACACTGACCAAATTGTGCCAACCTGGGTTGAGTTCGCCAAACTTGCAAACATTAGTAATGACTATTTTATACGCACCACACACCCCGAGCATGAAAAACGTGCAGGAATTATATGGAAAAATTTATCTGAATACATTTACAAAGGCTCTTATGCAGGTTGGTACTGCGTAGGTTGCGAAGAGTATAAGACGGACACGCATGTAAAAGATACAAACGGTGTTTGCCCACTCCATAATCGCCCATACGATAAGCTTGAAGAAGAAAACTATTTTTTTCGCTTGAGTGCTTTCAGTGACACCGTGAAAGAAGCTATTGAGGCCGGCAAGATGAAGGTGGTGCCAGAATTTCGTAAGAAAGAAATCCTAAATGTACTTGAAGAAGGACTCACCGATATTAGTATTTCTCGACCCTCCGGCAAAATATCGTGGGGGATACCTGTGCCTGGCGATACCACTCAGGTGATGTATGTATGGTTTGAAGCGCTCATGAACTATATTACGGTGCTTGGCTATCCTGATCATGCAGATTTCAAGACGTATTGGCCAGCTGATGTACAAGTGGTTGGTAAGGATATTTTGCGTTTTCATGCGGCAATTTGGCCGTCTATGTTACTTGGCTTAAAATTGCCCTTGCCGTCTGTCGTATATGCTCATGGTCATGTCAGCTCTGGTGGACAAAAGATGAGCAAAAGTCTTGGAAACGTCATTGACCCCGTCGAAGTCATTGAGAAGTACGGTGTCGACCCATTCCGCTATTACCTCGCTCGCCATATCTCGAGCTACGACGATGGTGATTTCACATGGGAAAAATATACGGAAGTATATAATGGCGAGCTCGCGAATGAGCTCGGTAATGCAGTATCCCGTATTGCAACGATGGTTATGAAGTATCAAGAAGGTGTTATCGGTGATATTCCACCGGCAGAACATGACACGGCTAGCTATCGTGAAGCACTTGAACTATGCCGTTTTGACCGTGCACTTGAGGATGTCTGGGATCAAGTCCGTGGACTCAATCAGTACATCGAAGAAGAGAAGCCATGGCAAGTGGCTAAAGAAAACGACCCAGAGCACCTGCAGGAAGTACTTGTGTACATGTGCGGGGCACTTTTAGAGATTGCGGATTTACTTGTACCATTCATGCCTGAAACTGCGGAAAAGATTAAGCATATCTTTGCTGACGGGGTGGTCAGAATGCCCGATGGCCCTCTGTTTCCAAAAGAAGAGAAGCAAGCGTAAAGCGAAATCACGTCTATGTCGACAGACTTACCTATGATGATTGATACTCATTGTCACATCCATGACTCTGAGTTCCTGCAAAAATACAGCGTGAACCCTGATGAGCTATTGCACACTGCTCAGCTTACAGGGGTCGAGAAGGTGATTTGTGTAGGTACTTCAATTAAAAGCAGTAAAGAAGCAGTCGCTTTTGTAGCGACGCGAACAGATTGTTATGCGTCGATTGCTCTACATCCGCACGAAGTCTCTGATTATACCGATGATGAGCTAGAAGAGGCACTTCAGACGCTGGAGCTCATCGCAAAGACGCGTCCTGAACGACTCGTTGCCGTTGGTGAATGTGGGCTTGATTATTTTTATCATAGTGACGCCACGGTACAAATGCGCCAGCAAGCGTTATTTCGGCGCCATATAGAACTAGCACTACGGTACCAACTACCCCTCATTTTTCATATCCGTGACGCGTTTGAGGATTTTTTTAAGATTATAGACGATTACAAGGGGATAACAGGGGTCGTTCACAGCTTTTCTGCCGATGTTGACGCACTTAAAGGGGTGGTTGAACGTGGACTTTATGTTGGCTTGAATGGTATAATGACATTCTCAAAACAAACAGACCAATTGCAAGCTGCAAAGATGGTCCCTCTCGAGAAGCTGGTGCTGGAAACAGATGCGCCCTTCTTGACTCCGGCGCCATTTCGTGGTAAAATGTGTGAGCCGAAACATGTCGGCATTACCGCGCAGTTTCTAAGCAATCTCAGAGGCGAAACCCTCGAGGAGCTTAGAAGCAAAACCACGGCGAATGCTCGCAAACTTTTCGGTCTATAACAGAGAGAACTATATATGTTTGGAGATGATACTTTTAACTTCGGCGAAATGTTGCGCCCTGAACAATTCGGCTTAGCTGCCGAGCGTGTTGAGGGTACTATTGGTTTTTCTGTTTTGGATTCAATTCAGGCGCTTGCGATGATGATAGAGCAAGAAACAGTGATGTCTGAGCGAATGGGGCACATCGCTAAAGTGACCGCTGAGGCATTTATGCCAAAAGCCCTTCAGGGACGCAGTGAAATAGTGCTTGACGAGCAAGCAACCATTGTACGGGATATGGCTGCTGGAAACAGTCTTGGCCTTGGTGCTTCGGAAAGAGCACAAAATTCTGAGATTTTGAGACGAAATGACGAAATGCACGCAACTATCGTTGGTGATCCCGCAAGTGACGTACTAGCACAACCGCTCACCGCAACTGATCCAATCTCAAAGGCACGTGAGCAGCTAGCAAGAGTGCACTCGAAAAATAGCAACGATCCTTATATGAAGACGCCAAGTGATCCATTTATTGATGATATTGAAGTAGCTACAGCACCAAAAGAACTACAACCAAAAGAGTCGCGCACCTATAACACCGAAGAGCAAGCGCGTATTGATGAGCTTCATCAGCGAATAAATGGGTTACACGCGCCTAAGTCAGACGTAGCGTCAGCTTATCAGGCTGCTAATGAACAGTTTGCACTGGGAGCCTAACGATTAATGGGTATCTTCACACAATTTTTTAAGAACACGAACCCGCAGGATCGTCGTCATGCGATTCAGCAAGATATGATTCGGCGCGAGATTGCGCTGAACCGTGATATTTTTGGTCCAGTACCGCAAGGAACGAGGCGAGAATTTTTCTGCCTCGACCGGCATACATGGGTGTGGTACGAAGAATGGACAGATAGTGAAGGGGTGCGTCAGAATGTAACAACGCGGTACGTAATAAGACCAAAAGAAATATTAAAAGCACAAAATGGCGGAGCTTATCATCGACTTACGATTGATGAAGCACAGAATTTTGTGGAAGCTACTAAAACATATTATTCGCGAGTTAAAACACATTTATACCCTCAAAACCAGCAGTTATCGAAATCACGGGCGTAGATTTTGATATGGGTGAGCGTAGCGACATAGTGTACCTCGATTACGCGGCTGCTACTCCGATGAGTGATGGGGTACTCAAAGCGATGGCTCCATTTGCACAAAGTATCTTTTATAACCCTTCAGCACTCTATAGTGGTGCGCGTGATGCAAAAAGTGCGCTTGAACAAGCGAGAGCACGTGTAGCCAGAACGATTGGTGCGCGACCAAGTGAAATAATTTTTACTGCCGGCGGTACAGAATCAGCAAATTTGGCAATTCATGGGGTGATGAGCGCATTTCCTGAGGGAGAGTTGGTGGTGAGTGCGATTGAGCATGATGCAGTTTTAAAACCCGCTCAAGCGCGAAATGCACGAATTATTGGAGTTGATGCAGCGGGACGGGTTCAACTAGAAGCTTTAAAACAGGCTATAACGGACTCAACTGTACTCATATCGATCATGTATGCGAACAATGAAGTTGGCACGGTTCAGCCCATTGATGAGGTAGTTGGGCTTGTCGCTGAAGAACGTGCGCGCCGTCGAGTGTCGGGTAATACAATGCCGTTGTATGTCCATACCGATGCATGCCAAGCTCCGCTTTATCTTGATATAAATATCGCTCGACTTGGGGTAGATTTAATGACGCTGAACGGCGGAAAATTATTTGGGCCAAAACAATCAGGTATTTTGTTTCATAAAACAGGTGTGCGTATCGAACCGCACATTCGAGGTGGTGGACAAGAATATGGGCTTAGAAGTGGTACGGAAAATGTTGGAGCGTGTGTTGGATTTGCACAAGCCCTCTCTGATGCGGTCGAACAAAGGGCGGAGGCTGTAGCTAAAGTTCGAAAACTAGCAGATATGTTGCGCACCTCGCTCGAAACTGTCGATAAAACGTGTATATTTAACGGACATCCTAGGTTGCGACTGCCAAATACGGTACATGTAACATTTCCTGGACATGACAATGAACGAATGCTTTTTTCACTGGATGATCAAGGGGTTTTCGCTGCTGCCGGTTCTGCGTGTAGTGCGAGTAACGATGAGCCGTCACATGTCCTACGCGCTATGGGTGTGAGCGATGAGGATGCTCGAGCAAGTTTGCGGTTTTCTATGAGCTCCCGCACCACTGAACAAGAAATTAAACGAGCCGTAAAATCGCTCGCCATCGCACTCAAGGCCTGAAAAACTTGCTTGTATCGCTGTAAACAAAAGCGGTATACTACCCGAGAACAGGAAAGCCCTGAACATATTCATGCAAAAATTGAAACTTAGATTCACGACGAAGCGATTATTATCGGCGGTGGGACTGCTTACACTAGTGTTGCTGTCTCAAGTTGTGCATGTGAGTGCGCAAACGATAACACAAGGCTATGCATCAGATTCGTCAATCCAACGAGCAACCATTGTGTCGCTTAAAATTGATGATGCTAAAAAAGTCGAGCCAACCTCTTTTGATAATGATGAGCGAATGCACGGAGTGGTGGTAAGTGCGAACGATGCGCCATTTACTTTATCTACCGATGAAGAAAAGACGTTTGTTGCAACGAAGGGCCGTTTTGAAGTGTTTGTGAGCAATGAAAATGGCACGGTGCAAGCTGGTGATTTTATAACAATATCGAGGGTTGCTGGAATTGGCATGAAAGCTGGTGAGCGCGAGCCGTATATTATCGGTAAGGCGATTTCAGGATTTGATGGTGAGACGGGTGTGTTAAGCACGACAGAAGTTGATGATAACGGTACGGTAAAAAAAGTTGCTATCGGTCGTATTCAAGTAGATATTGGTGTATCTGGAAATCCACTCCTGAAGCCAACAAAAGCAAATCTACCCGGATTTCTAGAGCGAACCGCCGAAACAATTGCAGGCAAATCTCCCGTTAACCCCATACGAGTGTATATCAGTATGGTTATTTTGTTTGTTGCTGCATCGGTCTCAGGAATTCTGCTGTATTCCGGTGTAAGAAGTGCACTTATTTCGATTGGGAGAAACCCTCTTTCCAAGAAATCGATTACCCGAAGCCTACTCCAAGTGATTATGACGAGCATAATAATTTTGTTGCTCGGCGTTTTTGGGGTATATTTATTGTTGAGAATATAAGCGTAAGAAATAACAGAGAAGCGGTGGGAGCGCATTGATTAACCAGTGAGTATCGTCATTCTTGTAGCTATACTGGCCATTATAGGCGTTGCTAGTGCGGTCGCACTTGTAATGATATTTCGTAAACCGAGCGACAAACCAGCACACAAAGCGAACACGCTAGAAGATTTTTCCGATAAAGCCAAACAGGATGTGGAGCACATCTTTAACGATGATTTTCGTGAAGAACTTCGTAATCGTGGTCGACTTCACTTTGAAAAAATTATTGGCGAGAATGCCATGTTCTTGCAGCAAGATTTACGTTTAACTACGAGTCAGCTCAATGAATTCATGAAAAATGAAATTAGCAAGGTGCTGAAAGACGAGTTCTCCAAATACGAAGAATCTATCAACGATGCAAAGCAGTTGGCTATTGAGTCTATTCAAAAGACGCAGACCACCATCGAACAACAACGAGAACTATTGACGCAACAATTGAATGAGCAATTAACAACAGAAAAGAGCCGATCGCTCAACCGTTTTGAAAAACATATGGCGGATATCGTTAATCATTATGTGTTAGAAGCAGTTGGCGAGCAGATTGATTTGAGTGAACAACTTGAGTTTATTCTGGCTCAGATGGACAGAAACAAAGAAGCGATTATTAAGGATATAAGAGATGGCGCATGAACAGCGAGCTATTAGCATCCCAAACAATATCGTGAGTCCGACGGATATTGCGCGTTTAGCACGTGAAATCGAGTCGCTTGATAATTTCTTTCGTGAACAAGCGATACGTGCATCTGGTTCGCCAACCAATGCGCCTCGGGTGAGTAAGCTTATGGACCAGCTTGCTGCCGATAATCAATTGAACTTACTCCATGATGCCGACAGAGGGCAGCTACATGCGTTACTTGCGCAATTACATCAAAAGGCTCCCGTTTTACATATCAGCTTTAGCGTTGATCCACCGGGTCCTTACGTGCAAAAAATAGTCGACTGGCTTCGTCGGAACATAGACCCACATGTGCTTGTGACGGTCGGACTGCAACCCAATATTGGAGCTGGCTGTGTAGTGAGGACAACCAATAAATTGTTTGATTTTAGTTTACGTGAATATTTTTATCAACAAAGAGAATTTTTTATTCAGAAATTGCACCAGGTGCTTGTGGGCGATAACGATTTAGCGCTAGCAAGTGCAACCGCAAGCACAGCTACTTCACAAATCCAATTAAGCGGAGCAAGCCTACAGGGAGTTGGCCAAAATGTGTCACCATCTCAACCAGTTGTGCCTACTACGCAACAAGTTACTGTAGCTGCGAGCACCGAGACCGTCAATCAAGAGATGTCAGTAACACCTGTCGCTCAAACAACCGGAGATACAACCTCATGAGTACGACGACTGGAAATCAACACTTTGATAAGTTGGTGGATGCTGGTAAGCCTGTTGGTGAAGTAATTGGTGTTGAGAAATTTATTGTTAAAGTTCGAGGCTTACAACCGTGTCGAATCCACTCGCTTATTATGTTCGAAGATGGAAGCAAGGGGTTTGTTCATCAAGTGCTCACTGATCACGTACTGATACTGCACTTAGGCGAGAAAACGCTCACCTTGGGTATGATAGCGGTGGTACAACATGATGAATTAGTATCAAAAGTTGGAAAAGACTTTATCGGTCGCGTGGTGACGGTGACGGGAGAGCCTCTTGACGGTAAAGGTCCCATTGCGGCAGATGCAGTGTGGCCTGTTTTTAATATTGCACCACCAATTTACGCACGAAAATTGCTCGATAAACAGCTTGAAAGCGGTGTGACGGCTCTCGATGCGCTCTTTCCGGTCGTGCGGGGACAGCGTATGGCGATGCTCGGTGACAACAAGTCGGGTAAAAGTACGCTTGCCACCCAGATGGTGATTAATCAGAAACACACCGATCAGATTGTGGTCTATTGTATGATTGCCAAGCGTCGTAGCGATATTGATACCCTTTTGTCGCGCTTGGAAGAAAGCGGTAGTCTGGACACCGCAATAGTCGTGGTGAGTACCATGTTTGAATCACTTATCATGAGCTATATCGCGCCATATGTCGCCTGTGCCATGGCGGAATACTTGTGGCAAGAGAAAGCGCAAGATACCATCATCATCTACGATGATTTAACGTCGCATGCACATGCCTACCGAGAAGTTGCGCTTCTTTCAGGTGTGAGTCCGGGTAGGGATAGCTATCCGGGTGATATGTTCTTCGCACATTCTAGTTTATTAGAGAGAGCAGGGAGGTTGGATAGTAACGGAGCCTGCTTAACGAGCATCCCTATTGTTAACGCAGCTGGTGGTGATATTACTGCATACTTGCCTACCAACATCATGTCAATTACTGATGGGCAGTGGATACTTGATATGGAAATTTTCAGAAAAGGTATTCGACCAGCGGTCAACATGGGTCTGAGTGTGACGCGTGTCGGTGGAGTGGGACATAATAAGCGTCAAAAGGATTTAGCTGCACAAACGCTGAAAATGCTCGCAGATTACCGACAATCAGAAGAATTTTCACACTTCGGTTCAGAACTTGCAGTTGAGGCTAAGAAAGCACTCGAAACCGGTAAACGCGTATTTGAGTTATTGACCCAAAGTCCGACGGAAGTCTTTTCTCTGCGAGCTCAGCAGTTAATGCTCGACGTAACCTTAAACCTTGAAGATAACGCACAACTCGATATGGGTCAATTAAAGGTGAATGTAAATGCAATTTCCGATGCAATGAAAGATGATAGTGATGAATCGTATAATGCAGCACTTGCAGAGCTCAAAAAGAAAGCAGTTATCGCTCTAATGGGTGCTCCAACGACTCCTGAAAAACCATCAGAAAAGAGTGAGGCAACTGCTCCAAACACCGATACCGAAAAGAAAGAAGCCCCCGCTGAGGCACAGAGCCAAGCAGGGGTAAAACCAGAAGAAAAGCCGAATGATGAAAAAACTGAAGAAACGCCCGCAGTCAATGAAAATACTACTGAGAAAGTAGAGAAGAAATAAGACATGCGACGACCTAATGACATAGAACGTGACGTAAAGTCCATCGGAACGCTCGTGGAATTAACGAGTGTGTTTGAAGGTATCGCAAGTATGCGCATCGCCCAAATTAAAAACCAAGTATTGCAAGCGACAGAATTTTTCAACGACTTATGGGAGATTTATTCACAGCTACGAGTTGATAATTTATTCCGGTTTGGACGAAGTCAATCAGATGATGAGGTGCTAAATAAAGATTTATTTATTATCATCACGGCTGAAGGTGGCTTTAGTGGTGATATTGACCAGAAACTTATCAAAGTGATGCTCGATGACTACGACAAAGAAAAACACGATATTCTTGTGATTGGTCACCACGGTGCGATGCAACTTGCGCAGCGTGGGGTAAAGTTTATTAAATATTTTAAAATGCCGACAAAAGATAAAAATATTAATGTTGATCCAATCATCCGCTATGTTCAGAAATATCAAAAAACAAAAGTGTATTACCAAGAGTATATTTCACTCATGGTGCAAGATGTAAAGCGCATCGAGCTTTCTGCAGCCGTACAGGAACAGGGTAAAATTAGCGAAGAAGGTGAGAAACACGAAATCATTACGAGCGATAACACCATTTTTGAGCCAAGTATGTATAAGGTGATTGATCACTTGGAGCGGTCGATGTTGCAGATTGCCATGAGTCAGTTGATACTTGATTCAAAATTAGCACAATACGCGAGTCGTTTCCGCGCCATGACTGCAAGTCACGAGCGAGCAGAAGAATCTCAATTTGATTATAGGCTTGAATATAACCGCTCAAAGCGCGCGATTAAAGATCAGCGTCTGAAAGAGATCATTAATGGATTAAGAAAAGCGAAGGTGGAAGCATAATCATGAGTGTTGGCTATGTTATTTCGATTAAAGATTTGGTAGTCCGTGCACAGTTTGATGATGGCGCACCTCGCATTGGCGAGCTCGTAGTAGTCGATAACGGCTGTGATACTAAACTTCTCGTTGATCATCTTGAACCAGGTGGTATCGCTTTTTGTCTAAACGTTCGCTCCGATCGACGTATTGAAAAGGGAATGCCCGTTGAAACGACAGGAGTCGGTATAGAAATACCAATAGGTGAGCCAACGATTGGACGAATCTTAGATGCTTTGGGCGAACCCTTAGATGGTCAGCCGTCTTTGACGAACGATCCTTCCGTACTTCGCAAAGAAATTATGAAACTCCCAGAGCGTAGTACGGATTTTAAAATTGCGAAACCTGAAATTTTGGAAACGGGTATAAAAGTTATCGACTTCTTCACACCGTTCGTGAAGGGACGAAAAATTGGAATTATTGGTGGTGCAGGTGTCGGAAAAACGGTCACGACGATGGAGCTCATTAACAATATCGCTCAGTCTGGTAGTGGTCTTTCATTCTTCACTGGCATTGGAGAGCGTATTCGAGAAGGTCATGAGCTGTGGGATACCTTACGTGAAAACGATCTGCTGAAAAATACATGTATGTTTTTTGGTCAAATGAATGAAAACCCGGTACAGCGTGCGCTCATTGGTATTAGTTCGGTTGCAGGCGCTGAGTATTTCCGAGACGAACAAGGTAAAGACATTCTATTTTTTGCCGATAACATGTACCGATATATTCAGGCGAGCAACGAGCTTTCGACCATTTTGGACCAAGTTCCTAACGAAGGTGGTTATGAGCCGACGGTGTTTTCTGATGTTAAGGTGCTTCAGGATCGACTTAGTTCTAATGAGAAGGGGTCAATTACGAGTGTGCAAACCATCTACGTGCCTGCAGACGATTTATCTGACCCTGCAGTGCAGTTAATTCAGCATGAGCTCGACTCTACCATTGTGCTATCCCGTAAAGTAGCCGAGCAAGGTATACGACCGGCAGTTGACCTTAACCAAACGTCATCGAGCCTCTTAACACCAGATGTCGTCGGCGATCGACACTATATGTTGAGTGTGCAAGTGCTCGCGCTCTTACAGAAGTATGAAAGTTTACGTGGCATCATCGCAATTATCGGTGAAAACGAGCTCTCTGCAGCCGATCGGGCAGACTATGCCAAAGCGAAAAAATTGATAGCAAACTTTACACAGAACATGAACGTTATGACGAAACATAACGGTGTCAAAGGTGATTTCTTTACTCGCGAACAAACGCTCGCATCAATTGAAGAAATAATCGTTTAGGCAAGGAATTTGTATATGGCAACACGTCAAGATGCTTCAACTGGAGAACTCGTCGAAGACGGTGATAAAAAAGCGTTCGTTCCAAAAGACGATCCAACGCTGATGCAGATTAAGGTGTATTCTCCTTATCAAACGTACTACAACGAGCTCGCAACTAGCATTAGTGCAGTAAATGCGACAGGCCCTTTTGATATATTGAAAGGTCACCATCGATTTCTAACACTACTCGACCCTTGTGAACTGGTGATACACGGGAAAAGTGGTATCGAAAAAATTAAAATTTCTCATGGGATTATGTACGTCAAAGAAGACAAAGTGACTGTCTTTTTGGATGTGTAGGATAATTAGTAGGCAGTAGGCAGTAGGCAGTAGGCAGTAGGCAGTAGGCAGTAGGCAGTAGGCAGGTTTAGTCTATGACAACGTAGTCAAAACTAACAGTGCCACCAGTAGAGAAAGTGTCTTGTGTTGCGATAGTGAAACTCGTTGTGCTTCTACTACTTAAGTAATACTTAGCACTCGCAAGAGCTGAGTTACCTGTAATAGGTGTTATGACTACATGGGGATTGCCTGAAAATGCAGCTGCAAAAGATATAGTTGCGAGATTACCACCCCCGCCACCAGAACCGAAATTGACGGTGACCGTTCCAGCGGTATCCGTTCCACTGATGGTGACGGTTCCACCAGAACCGACAGAACCGGAGCTTACATCTGGAGTGCTTCCTCCGGCATCGATGTGTTTTCCAAACTGAATGTCGCCCGATAACGACAAGGCGTCGGTTACGATAGACGGAGCAGAAAGCTCACCAGCGAATGAACCTTGACCATTGACGGTAAGGCTACTTTGGACGGTCAGGATACCTTGCACACTTGTATCTCCGGCTATTGAAAGACTGTTAACTTGTACTTCGTCAAAAGCACTTTTGCCAGATACGGTGATACCGGGCAGATTTAGGTCTCCCCCTACTTTAATTGGCCCGGCAACATCTAGACCGTCCCGTATCAGTACTTTGCCTGCAAATACAGCGTTGGACTCAACGCTCAGTAGCTGTTTTGGGTCGCCAACAGTCGCTTCGTTGCTCGTAAGACTATCTATGGCGTCCTGTGTCAATTCCTGAGTTTTTATTTCTGCTTCTTTTGCGGCTTGCTTATTGCTCGAATTAATGACAACAAAAATAATGACCAAGCTTACGATTATTAGAAGTATAAAACCAAGGAGGTAGATGTTGAGCCGATTCGTAATCCTGGTTAATAAATTACCGGACTTTTTTTTCTTTTTAGATTCATCATCTTTTTTATCGCCCGTTGGGGTTTCGGTTACCGTAGTGTCCTGATCTTCGAGCGTCTCTAACGAACCGGTTGCATCGATAGTCTTTTCTTCTTTTTCTGAGTTTTCTTCCATATAAATAATCTATACTTGCTTATGCTTCGTTAACGATAGTGTATATGATTCAATCTCATATGTCACGGATAAAACATAATCGTGTTGCATGGTTGTTATTTTCATGAGATACTCTCATCAGAACAGAGAGGGAATTGGCGCATTATGGCACCGTATCATCACACGGTAAGCACGCACCGAAAATCACAAAAAGCAAAACGCTTACGCAAAATGGCTACATTGTCGGTCATGTTGGCGTTAGTCGTGGGCGCCGTAGTAGGCATTGATTGGCTACTTACACAAGTGAAATCAACAAAAACAGTAGTGAGTAGTGAGTCGAACGCCACCGTGCAATCTGCTCGGATAAATATATTCCAAACGCCCTATTTTAGATTCCAAGCCGATGCGAGCTGGCGTGAGGTCTCAGATGAGTTGAATCTTTCACCTGATGATAAAACGAAGCAGTACCTGTATAGAAGTTATGATAAAAATTTTATTGAACACGAACTGTGGGTAACCATTGATTTGCCAGACGGATATTTTTTACAGCGACATAATGTGCCGACACGTGTGATGCCAGTTGCGGTTAATGCAGACGGTTCACTATCACGAACCGATATGGTCTCTGGACCTTGCGTTGAGGTGCTCGGACCCAACCCAAATCTAGAGCCAAAAACAGTTAAACAAGATGATGTTGAATATTTCTGTAACCCGGACCAGGTAAACGATTACACGGTAGCGGTCGGTGAAGTTGGGGGCACCAATAAACTAAAAATGCCACAAAAAGACGGAACAGTGGTAGAAAT
>OEIV010000444.1_pt1 | contig 22633 bp, 16 predicted proteins | sample 1539231 | NCBI WGS metagenome assembly OEIV01 (sample SAMN03794762, study PRJEB22550) | activated sludge metagenome | feature: wastewater treatment plant; material: activated sludge; isolation source: Wastewater treatment plant of a petroleum refinery complex | place: Argentina: Buenos Aires ... | reverse complement strand
TGTGCATGATGTTCTCCGGAGTGGCGGGGCGCGGCCGATTCTGCGCGGCGCCCCATGGCTTGTCAATCGAGCGAGGGACAACAAAAACCCCGCCGTGGCGGGTTTCTTGTCGAGTCGGGCGGCGCTTACTTGGCGCCGGCCAGCACCCACTTGACGAGGGTCTTGATGTCCTCGTCCTTGACATTGGCGTTCGGCGGCATCGGGATCGCGCCCCAGTTGCCCTTGCCGCCCTTCTTGACCTTGTCGGCCAGCATGGCCTCGGCATCCTTCTGGCCGGCATATTTCTTGGCGATGTCCTGATAGGACGGGCCGACCAGCTTCTTGTCGACGGCGTGGCAGGACAGGCAGTTGCTCTTCTTGGCCAAGTCGGCGTTGGCCATGGCGTTGGTGGCGACCAGCGTGGTTGCGACGAAAAGCGTGGCGGCAAGCAGTTTCATGAATGTTCCTCGACGAAGTTGTTGGTTAACGTGGTGCAACGGCCCGAGAGTCTATCTGAATTCACCGGGCTTGCAAAACCGGCTCGGGCACGCAACAACTAACGTCAGTGCAAGCTGGCGCGTTGACGTCCGTGGGTGCCCGCGCTTCCGCCAGGGCCATCAGCATGGTCGCGGCGCCTTCCGGATGGCGGCCCAGTTCCGGCTGGAAGAGTCGCAGCGCACGCTCCGCGGCATTCAGCCACGCGGACTCGCCGAACCGCCGACCAAGCCGCAACAGCCCTAGAATGGCGGCGGCGTTGCCGGAGGGCATGGAATTGTCGTGCATCGGCTTGGGACGATGGATGAGGGTTTCGTGATCGTCAGCGGTGAAATGGAAGCCCCCCTCGGCCTTGTCCTCGAAGCGCGCCAGCAGGGCCTCGGCCAGGGTTCTGGCGAAAGCCAGATCGTCGGCGCGGAAGTCGGCCTGCAACAGTTCGATCAGCGCCAGCAGCAGGAAGGCGTGGTCGTCGAGATAGGCATCGAGATGTGCTCGACCGTGGCGGGCCGTGGCCAGCAGACGGCCTTCGCGCCACAATGTCGTCCGCACGTGGTCGAGCGCGCCGCGAGCCAGCGCCAGCCAGTCGGGACGTCCGAAAATCCGCGCGGCATGGGCGAGACCTTCGATCATCAGGGCATTCCAGCCGGTGAGCACCTTGTCATCGAGAGCCGGCCGAACGCGGGTTGCGCGCCGGGACAAGAGCTTGGGGCGGGCACTGGCGAGCAGGGCCGAGTGCTCCGACGCCAGCGGCGCCGCCACGCGCAAGTGCCAATGGGCATGCTCGAAGTTCGGCGGGCCGTCCAGGCCCCAGTGGCGAGCCGCCACCGGCCATTCGTCATCGGTGAGCAGGGACTGGATCTCGCCACGATCCCAGACATAGAAACGCCCCTCCTCGTCTTCGGAGTCGGCGTCGAGCGAGGACGCGAACGCGCCGCCCGGCAGCAGCATTTCACGGCGCAGCCAGCCCACCAGCGATTCGGCAACCGCCGCGAATCGCGCGTCACCGCTGACCTGCCAGGCATCGGCATACAGGCCGAGCAACGGTCCGTTGTCGTAGAGCATTTTTTCGAAATGGGGGATTTCCCAGCGCTCGTCCACGCTGTAGCGGCAGAAGCCGCCGCCGAGCTGGTCGTGGATGCCGCCTTCGGCCATGCGCACCAACGTGGTCAGGGCGGCGTCGCGGGCGGCCCCATCGCTCCGCCCATCGGGGCCGGTGCAACGCAGCAGGAAAGCCAGGTCGCTGGCGTGTGGAAACTTGGGTGCGCCACCGAAGCCGCCATGGCGCACGTCGAAACCGCGCAGCAGGAGATCGCGGCCGCGCCGGATCGGCCCGGCATCGAGCCGGTCGAGTCCATCCAGACTCACCGTGCCGGCGTCGCCGGCACTACGCGGCACCGTGCTGGCCAGCATCTCGCGCAACGCGCCGCTTTGCTCGGCGATATCGGCCGACCGCTGCTGGTACAACCGGGCGACGCCCCGGCAGACCTCGGTGAATGCCGGCAGGCCATGGCGCGGGGTATCGGGAAAGTACGTGCCGCCGAAAAAGGGCATGTGGTCGCGGGGACTCAGGAACATGGTGAGCGGCCAGCCGCCGCCGCGGCCGGTGAGCATCTGGTGCGCCGTCTGGTAGATTTGGTCGAGGTCCGGGCGCTCCTCGCGATCGACCTTGATGTTGATGAACAACTCGTTCATCACCGCCGCGACTTCGGCATCCTCGAACGACTCGTGCGCCATGACGTGGCACCAGTGGCAGGCCGAGTAGCCGATCGAGAGCAGGATCGGCCTGTTCTGCTCCCGCGCCAGAGTAAGCGCGTGCTCACCCCAGGGATGCCAATCGACGGGATTGTCCGCGTGCTGAAGCAGGTAGGGCGAAGTCTCGCCCGCAAGTCGATTGGACATTGGTTTTCCCCGGCGTAGAATTACCGAGTAATTTAGTCGACTTTCGTCCTTGTATGCAACAGGGACTTACCGGAGGACAAACCATGAGCGCTCGCACCATCGAAAGCATCGTCGCCGGCCAGCAGGTGACGGACGGCGCCGGCGTGCGCATCACACGGCTGCTGACGCAGGCGCAGCAGCGCCGACTCGATCCCTTCCTGATGCTCGACAACTTCCGCAGCGACGATCCCAAGGACTATATCGCCGGCTTCCCGGACCATCCGCATCGCGGCTTCGAAACCGTCACTTACATGATCGCCGGCCGCATGCGCCACCGCGACAATGCTGGTCACGAAGGCCTGCTGGAGAACGGCGGCATCCAGTGGATGGTCGCCGGGCGCGGCATCGTCCATTCGGAAATGCCCGAGCAGGAAGACGGCGCCATGGAGGGCTTCCAGCTCTGGCTGAACCTGCCGGCCGCGAACAAGATGGCCGACCCCTGGTACCGCGATTTCCAGTCGGCCGACATTCCGGAATACACGACGCCCGATGGCGTCACGGTGCGGGTGATCGCCGGGGAAAGTCAGTTGCGGCAGGGCGCCGTCACACGCGAGGTCACCGAGCCGCTCTACCTCGATATCCACCTGCCAGCCAGCAGCCGCTTCGAACAGGCGCTGCCGCCGGAACACAACGCCTTCATCGTCGTCTATCGCGGCGACATCATGATCGGCGGCAAGCCCGTACGCGAACGGCAGATGGCCATCCTCGCCAACTCAGCCGATGCCGACTCGGTGATCATCGAAGCCGACGCCGCCGCACAAGCGATTCTGGTCGCCGGCCGGCCGCTCAACGAGCCCATCGCGCAGCACGGCCCTTTCGTGATGAATACGCAGGAACAAATCGTCGCGGCGGTCCGCGACTATCAAGCGGGGCGATTCTAGGCAGACAGCGCCCGCCACCAGCGGCGGCGGCCTGCGGGCGGCTTGCGCTCGGCCCGCAGGTCGTCGGGTGGCACGCGGCTCATGATCCAGCCGGGCAGCGGCGGATTGGTCGAGAAGCCGCAGGAGACGCCGAGGTTGTTCGGGTCATAGATCTTGATGAAGGAAGGCGCGTCGAGATTATCCGCATAGACGATGGCGCAGTAGTCGTGGCGGTGGTCGTCGCGCAGCAGCGCGTCCACTCGCTTGACGAACTCGGCGGTGGTATCCGCCGAAGCGGGCGCCGTCGGGACCTCCTCGCCGACCGCATACAGATACCAGCCCTCGCCGCCGACCCGGCCCCAGAAAGCGGTCAGATGGTCCCAGGACATCACCGACCAGAGGCGCCCGGTGTAGAGCGCCTGGAAGTCGCTCATCGGTCCAGCTTGCTGACGTCGCGCACCGCGCCCATGTCGGCGGAGGTCGCCATCGCCGCGTAGGCGCGCAGCGCCGCCGACACTGAACGCTCGCGCTTGGCCGGCTTCCAGGCTGCCTCGCCGCGCGCTGCCATCGCCGCGCGGCGTGCCGCCATGACTGACTCTGCCACGGCCAGATGGATGCGCCGGTTGGGGATGTCGATCTCGATGGTGTCGCCCTCTTCCACCAGCGCGATGGCGCCGCCCGCCGCCGCTTCCGGTGAGGCATGGCCGATCGAGAGGCCGGACGTGCCGCCGGAAAAGCGGCCGTCGGTGAACAGCGCGCATTGCTTGCCCAGCCCCATCGACTTCAAGTACGAGGTCGGATAGAGCATTTCCTGCATGCCCGGACCGCCCTTGGGCCCTTCGTAGCGAATGACCACGACATCGCCGGCTTGGATGCGACCGCCGAGGATCTTGTCGACGGCTTCTTCCTGCGACTCGCAAACGCGGGCCTTGCCGGTGAACTTGAGGACACTGTCATCCACGCCGGCGGTCTTGACGATACAGCCCTTCTCGGCGATGTTGCCGAATAGCACGGCAAGACCGCCGTCCTGCGAATAGGCGTTTTCCTTGCTGCGGACGCAGCCATTGGCGCGGTCGAGGTCGAGCGTCGGATAGCGGCGATCCTGCGAAAAGGCCACCTGCGTCGGTACGCCGCCTGGCGCGGCGCGGTAGAAGTCATGCACCGCCTTGTCTTTGTTGCGCACGACGTCGCAGCAATCGAGCTGCTCGCCGAGCGTCGGGTAGAGCACGGTCGAGCACTCGCGGTTGATCAGTCCGGCGCGGTCGAGCTCGCCGAGGATGGCCATGATGCCGCCGGCGCGGTGCACGTCTTCCATGTGGTATTTCTGCGTCGCCGGCGCCACCTTGGCCAGGCACGGCACCTTGCGCGACATGCGGTCGATGTCGGCCATGCTGAAGCCGACGCCGGCCTCCTGCGCGGCGGCCAGCAGGTGCAAGACCGTGTTGGTCGAGCCGCCCATGGCGATGTCGAGCGCGATGGCGTTTTCGAAGGCCGAGAAGGACGCGATGTTGCGCGGCAAGACGCTGGCGTCGTCGTTCTCGTACCAGCGCCTGCACAGGTCGACGATCAGCCGGCCCGCTTTCACGAACAGCTTCTCGCGATCGGCATGCGTTGCCACCAGCGAGCCGTTGCCCGGCAGCGACAGGCCGAGCGCCTCGGTCAGGCAGTTCATCGAGTTGGCGGTGAACATCCCCGAGCACGAGCCGCAGGTCGGGCAGGCCGAGCGCTCCATGGCGTTCACTTCCGCGTCGGAGTTCTTCGAGTCGGCCGCCTCGATCATGGCGTCGATCAGATCGACCATGCGGTACTCGCCGTGCCACTTCACCTTGCCGGCCTCCATCGGCCCGCCGGAGACGAACACGGCCGGAATGTTGAGGCGCAGCGCCGCCATCAGCATGCCCGGGGTGATCTTGTCGCAGTTGGAAATGCAGACCATCGCGTCGGCGGTATGCGCGTTGCACATGTATTCGACGCTGTCGGCGATCAGGTCGCGGCTGGGCAGCGAATAGAGCATGCCGCCGTGGCCCATGGCGATGCCGTCGTCGATGGCGATGGTGTTGAATTCCTTGGCGATGCCGCCGGCCGCCTCGATCTGGCGCGCGACGAGTTGCCCCATATCCTTGAGGTGGACATGGCCCGGCACGAACTGGGTGAAGGAATTGACCACGGCGATGATCGGCTTGCCGAAGTCGCCGTCTTTCATGCCGGTGGCGCGCCAGAGCGCGCGGGCGCCGGCCATGTTGCGGCCGTGGGTGGAAGTGCGGGAACGGTAGTGGGGCATGAAATCCTCCTGCGCGCGGTCGCGTGTTCATCGGGGCTGGGCGCATTTTAGCAACGGCCATCCGCTGGATTGCCGTTCCATGCGCGCAAAGTCCTTGTCCGAACGCCCATTCGACGCTAAATTTGTTGGTTACTTTTGCCACGTCATTGGGAGTGAGATACGCATGTTGCCACAGTCCATCAAAGGCAAGCTTGGTTTGGTGCTGGTCGTGGCCATCCTGGGCATGGTCGCGGTATCGATCGTCGCCGCCCTCTTCGACCGCAATACCGTGCTGGAAGACAAGCGAACCAAGACGCGACATCTCGTCGAGGTCGCCACGAGCATCGCCAGCCACTACCAGGGGATGGAGAAATCGGGCGCCATGCCGCCGGAAGCGGCGCGCGGCGCGGCCATCGCCGCCATCAAGGCCCTGCGCTACGAAGGCAAGGAGTACTTCTGGATCAACGATCTTACGCAGCCGACGCCGAAGATGATCATGCATCCCACGCTGCCGGTGCTGGATGACACGGTGCTGGATGCCGCCAAGTTCAACTGCGCCACCAGCCTGCAGGATGGCGATGCTGGCGAGCCGACCGCCACCGACGGCAAGATGAATCTGTTCGTTGCCTTCAACACGGTGGCCAGGCGGGCCGGACACGGCTTCGTCACCTACCTTTGGCCAAAGCCCAAGGACGGTGGTGGCGTGACCGATGAAACGTTTCCGAAGCTTTCCTACGTCAAGCTGTACGAACCCTGGGGTTGGGTGATCGGCTCCGGCATCTATATCGACGACGTCGATCGCCATTTCCTCAAACAGGTCGGCACGCTGGGTCTGATTGTGCTGGCCATTGCCTCGGCGTTCGGCATGCTGTTGTTCTTTCTCATGCGCTCGATCGCGACACCGATCAACGACATTCGCGCCGCCATGGTGTCGATCCGGCAGAGCAACGATCTGTCGCGCCGGGTCAAGGTTGCCGGTCAGGGCGAGATTTCCGACATCGGCAACAGTTTCAACGAGTTGATCGCCGGCTTTCAGACGCTGATCCGCCAGGTGCTGTCGAGCTCCAACGAAGTGAAGGAGCTCGCGACACGCCTGACCGGCGCGGCCTCCCAGGTCGCCGCCAGTTCCACCGAGCAACTGGACGCCACCACGTCGATGGCGGCCGCCATGGAGGAAACCCGCGCCAGCATCGACCAGGTTGCCGGCAACTCCAACCAGGCGAATCAGATCGCCGAGCAGGCGGGCGAGCTCGCCGACCGCGGCGAGACGATCGTGCGGAATGCCGCCGACGAGATGCTGCGCATTGCCGGCGCCGTGCAGGATTCGGCCGGGCATGTCCATTCGCTTGGCCAGCAGTCGGAACGGATTTCGTCCATCGTTGGCGCGATCAAGGACATCGCCGACCAGACCAACTTGCTGGCGCTCAACGCCGCCATCGAGGCCGCGCGCGCCGGTGAGCAGGGCCGCGGTTTCGCCGTGGTCGCCGACGAAGTTCGCAAGCTCGCCGAGCGGACGGCTCAATCGACCGAAGAGATCACGGTGATGATCCGGGGCATTCAAGACGGCATGGCAAGCGCCGTGCGCGCCATGCAGGAAGGCAGCTCGCGGGTGGAAGGCGGCGTCGCCCTGGCCAACGAAGCCGGCAAGTCCATGGCCAGCATCCGCGAGGGCGCCGGCAGCGTCATCGCGGCCGTTGGCGACATCACCCACGCCCTGCATGAACAGGCCGAAGCCGCGCACCTGGTCGCCGAAAATGTCGGCCGCATCACCGCCATGACCGAGCGCAACAACGCCGACACCGGCGAAATCGCCGACACGGCCGGACAGTTGGAGCATCTGGCCAACCAGTTGGAGGAGACCGTGCGGCGCTTCCGTATCTGAGCCGTTGGCCGCCCCGGCCGGCGTCGATCAGGGGCGGGCGTTGAGCAGGCGGGTCTTGATCTCGATGGCGTCCATCATCCTGATCCGCTCGAAGTCGCCATCGCGGTACAACTGCTCGACGCAAACAACGCAGAAATCGTCCTCGCCGCGCATCACCTTGCCCCGGATACGGTAGGTGGTCTCGATGCTGCCGAAGTCGAACTCGACGATCACCCGGCCGTCCAGCTTCAGCGCCGGCATTCGCTGGCCCTCCGCGCCGATGCCGAGCCGCAGCGAATTTTCGGAAAAGTCGCGCAGCACGCAGCGAAACGGTGGCGTGTCCTTGGCGAAGTAGAGATCGGCCCACAGAGCCGCCGCCACGCGCTGGTGACGGCGCTTGTCCACCACCTTCAGCGTCGCGAAATCAGGTGCCAGCAGAATGGTGGCGCTGCCGGCGTACGGTCCCTCGTCCATCACCAGCCGGCGCTCGACCGCGGTGTCGATGCTCGGCAGGCAGCGCTCGACGTTTTCGGCGACCAGCGTGATGGTGTTGCCCTTGCGGAACTGCCCGGCCGGACCGAGCGAGGCGCGGGTGACGTAGTCGAGCTTGCGTTCCATTTCGCTGGTGTCGGGCACGAGCATCTCGAAACTCGTCAGCTTGTCGACCGGCAGCACCTCGCCGCCGTCCAGCCGAAAGCCGGTCGGATGACCTTGGCCATCGAGCAGCACCGCGTCGTTGGCGTAGATCAGCCGTTCATTGACGCGATAGCCGATCACCAGTGTGTGCAGCACCGCTTTCTGGTGGTATTCCGGGTAGTACAACAGCTTGCGGCCGATCGGGAAATAGGCGGCTAGCTGCTTCAGCTTGCCCGACTCGAACGTGAGTGTCCTTGCCTGCTTCTTGTTGGCCGCCTTGGCCGAAGCGCGGCCTTTCCAGAGCTTGTCGAGCATGGGGTATCGTCAGTGCGCCGAACGCGGAATCAGCGCGCAAGATACACGCTGATCGCGCCGCGTGAAAGACGTTGGCTGTCCCGCGTTAAACTGTCGTCCGCCTCCAACAGCCGATGTTCACCGCATGCTGATCCATCCCCAGTTCGATCCCGTCGCCATTCATCTCGGCCCGCTGGCCATCCGCTGGTACGGGCTGATGTATCTGGCCGGCTTCATCGCCTTCCTCATCCTCGGGCGGCGGCGCGCGGCCAGCCAGCCCTGGCACGGCATCGACGGGAAGCAGCTCGACGACCTCCTGTTCTATGGCGTGCTCGGCGTCATCATCGGCGGCCGGCTCGGCCAGGTGCTGTTCTACGAACCCGGCTACTATCTGGCGCATCCGCTCGAGATCGCGGCCGTCTGGAAAGGCGGCATGAGCTTCCACGGCGGCTTCCTCGGCGTACTCGTTGCGATGTGGCTGTGGGGACGCCGGCACGGCAGGACCTTTTTCCAGGTCACCGACTTCATCGCCCCGCTGGTGCCGCTGGGCCTGATGGCCGGACGCATCGGCAACTTCATCAACGGCGAACTGTGGGGGCGTATCGCCGCGCCTGACTTTCCGCTGGCCATGATCTTCCCACAGGTCGACAGCCTGCCGCGCCATCCCTCGCCGCTCTACCAGGCGGCCGGCGAGGGCCTGCTGCTGTTCGGCCTGCTGTGGTGGTATTCGCAAAGTCAGCGGCCGCGGGGCACCGTCTCCGGGATGTTCCTGCTCGGCTACGGCGTCGCCCGCTTCGTCGCCGAGTTCTTCCGCGAGCCCGACCACGGCATCTTCGGCCACTCCTACGTCGTCAGCATGGGACAATGGCTAAGCCTGCCGATGGTTGCAGCTGGTCTTTACCTGCTCACGAGGAAAATAAAGTCATGACAAGACCGTTCAAGGTGCTGGGCATCCAGCAGATCGCCATCGGCGGACCGTCGAAGGATCGGTTGCGCACGCTCTGGGTGGACAAGCTGGGGCTGACCGTCACCGGCAACTTCGTTTCCGAGCGCGAAAATGTCGACGAAGACATCTGCGCCATGGGCAACGGCGCCAACAAGGTCGAGGTGGATCTCATGCAGCCGCTCGATCCGGACAAGAAGCCGGCCGTGCATGCGACGCCGCTCAACCATGTCGGCCTGTGGATTGACGACCTGCCGAAGGCCGTGGCATGGCTGACGGCGCAGGGCGTGCGCTTCGCGCCGGGCGGCATCCGCAAGGGCGCGGCCGGCTACGACATCTGCTTCCTGCACCCCAAGGCCAGCGAGGAATTTCCCATCGCCGGCGAAGGCGCGCTGATCGAACTGGTGCAGGCGCCCCCCGAGGTCATCGCCGCGCTCGGCTAGCTCAGAGACTGGCGGCCTTGAAGGTGTTGCACTGGTTCATGTCGCCGCTCTCGATACCGCGCCTGAACCAGCGCACGCGCTGTTCCGAGGTGCCGTGCGTGAAGGCATCCGGCACCACGTGGCCGCTCGACTGTTTCTGCAGGCGGTCGTCGCCAATCGCGGTCGCCGCCGCCAGTGCTTCCTCCACGTCGCCCGAATCAAGAATCCGCCGCGCCTCGTTCGCCCGCGCCGCCCAGACGCCGGCCAGGCAATCGGCCTGCAATTCGAGCCTGACCGATAGCGCGTTGGCCCGCGCCTCGCCGCGGGCGCTTTGCTGGGCCTCGCGCACCTTCTCGGAAATGCCGAGCAGGTGCTGGACGTGGTGGCCCACTTCGTGCGCGATCACATAGGCCTGGGCGAAGTCGCCCGGCGCGCGGAACCTGCTCTTGAGCTCGTCGAAGAACGCCAGGTCGATGTACACCTTGCTGTCGAGCGGGCAATAGAACGGCCCCATGGCCGTCTGGCCCGTGCCGCAGGCCGTCGGCGTGGCGCCGGTGAATAGCACCAGCTTGGGTTCGACATACTGCTGGTTGGCGCGCTGGAATTGTTCCTGCCAGGTACGCTCGGTGGAACCGAGCACCTTGGCGACGAACTGCGCCGTCTCGTCGCCGGCGGGCGGCTTGCCCGCGGGCACCTCCCGCACCTCGCCGCCGCCGCCTTGCATCTGGGTGGCGACGCCGATCACCGTCGACGGATCGATGCCGAGGAAGTAACTGGCCGCCAGCGCCAGGATGATGGTGCCGATGCCGACGCCACCGGCGCGACCACCCGGCATGCGCATGCCGCGACGATCCTCGATGTTGGCACTTTCCTGTTCGTCTTCCATGCGCATGGCGCGCTCCCCTTGTTTGCGACGGATGACGAATGATACCCGCGGCGACGCGCGGCAGTCTCAGTGCTCGTGGTCGGCGTCGTTGTCGAGCGACCACAGCGCGTGCGCATCAAGCAGCAGGCGATAGCGTGCCTCGTTGGCGTCCAGCCGCGCCTGACTTTCCGCCAGCCGTGCCTCAATCGCCTGCCGGCGTGCCGTCTGCAAATCGCCAAACTGGCCCTCGCCGAGGCGCCAGGCCTTTTCCAGCAGGTTGGCGTTGTTGGCCATGCGCTGGGCGACATCGGTAAGCCGCTGCCACTGCACGTGGGTACTGCGCGCCGCCGCGACCGTGCGTTTCGCCTCGGCCTCGACGCGCGCCCGCACCCGCGCCTCGCGCGCAGCCACCGCATCGGCATCGGCCGCCGCCGCCCGCGCGCTGGCGAGGCGCACCGTGCCGCCAAGCGGAATGGTCAGTTGCAGGCCGATGATATGTTCCTGGCCGCCGCGCTCCGAGGCCATGCGCAGCCCCACGGTCGGGTCCGCGAGGCGATCGGCATCGAGACGCTGGGCGGTGAGCCGGCCGCGCCGCGTCGCCAGGACCGCCACCCGCAGCTCATGATTGTGCTCGACGATGCGCGCCCGCCATTGCTCGTCCGACTCGGCGACGGGCCGGGGCGTTGTGGCATCGATTACCTCGGGCAGCGTCACCGCCGGAAAATCCTGGCTCAAGGCCGACGCGGCGTCGGTGCCGCGCGCTTCCACCCGCGCCAATTGCGCCTGTGCCTGCGCCAGTGGCCCCGCGCCCGGCGGCGTTCGGGGGCGCGCGGCCCCCCGGGCGCCGCCGCCCTCCACCCCCCCCCCCCGGGGGGGGGGGGGGCCCCCCCCCCCCCCCCGCCAGTCCTGGATCGCCGCCACTTCGCGCCGCCAGTCAAACCAGCTCCCGAGCAACAGGCGGCTGCTTTCATGCAGCGCATCGCCGAATGCGACGCGCGCCTGCTCGACACCTGCCGCCCCGAGCGCCGCGTCGATGGTCGCCTTGCCCGGCAGGCGGATGGCGCGCTCGACACCGACTTCGTGTTCGCGGTAGGTGATGTCCAGCGGCCGATCGCGCCGCTGCTGGCCCGATAGCTTCAAGGCGTACTCGTGTGGACCGGCTTCCAGGCGACTGCGATTTGCCTCCTCGGCGCGCACGCCGGCTTCCGCCGCGCGCACCATCGGATGCTCGTGCAGCGCGCGCTCGACCTGCGCCGCCGGCGGCAGGTCGCCGTACGTCGCCGCGACGACTGTTACCGGCAACGCCAAGACCATGAGCAGCCACGTTTTCATGCCAGCCGCCCCGCGCCGGTGACCGGGTTGAGCCACCAGACGACGTCGCGGTTCGGCAATTCGCCGCGCAAATCCTCCAGCAGTTCGGCGACATGGCTCGCATCCATCAGAATCTCCACTTCCAGGCGAGCAGCGCGGCCGCGCACCTGTTCAGCGGCGCTTTCGATGCTCTCCGGATCGCCGTGACCCTCGACATAGCGCGTGATGAACGGGCCCACCCACTGCGGGTGCTGGAGCAGGCAGTCGACCACCTGCGTCTCCAGCGCGCGCGGCAGTAGTAGTTTCAGGCAGGCATCGAGGCGTTTCATTCGCTTCCCCAGCGGCGATAAAGGATCGGTAGCATGACGAGCGTCAACAGTGTCGAAGTGACGAGGCCACCGATGACGACGATGGCCAGCGGTCGCTGGATCTCCGAGCCCGGCCCCGTCGCGAACAGCAGCGGCACCAGGCCGAAGGCGGCGATCGACGCCGTCATCAACACCGGCCGCAGGCGGCGCCTGGCGCCCTCGACGACCACGCGCTCCAGCGGCAGCCCTTGCGCGCGCAATTGGTTGAAATGGGAGATCAGCACCAGGCCATTGAGCACGGCGATGCCGAGCAGGGCAATGAAGCCGACCGAGGCCGGCACCGACAGGTATTCGCCGGCGATCAGCAACGCGAAGACGCCGCCGATCAGCGCGAAGGGAATGTTCACGAACACCATGGCCGCCTGCTTCACCGATCCAAAGGTGGTGAACAAGATGTGGAAGATCAGCGCCAGTGCGATGGGCACCACCAGCATCAGGCGCTGGGCGGCGCGCTGCTGGTTCTCGAACTGTCCGCCCCAGGCCAGGTGATAGCCGGCGCCGAGCTTGACCTCGACGGCAACCTTGGCCTTGGCTTCCTCGACAAAGCCGACCAGATCGCGGCCGGTGACGTTGGCCTGAACCACGGCCATGCGCGCGGCATCCTGATGGTCGATTTTCACCGGCCCGGCGACGCGCTTCAGGCTCGCCAGCGCGGAGAGCGGCACGTTGCCGCCATCGGGCATCGCCAGTTGCATGTTGGCGAACAGCGCCGGCGAGTTGCGCATGCCCTCGCCGCCCTTGATGACCAGCGGCGTGCGCCGGTGGCCTTCCAGCACGATGCCCACCGGCTGACCCTCGATCTGCGCGCGCAGCGCGGCGGCGATTTCCTCGACCGAGAGTCCGAAGCGGCCGGCGGCCAGCCGATCGATCTCCACCGTGTAGTACTGCACGCCCTCGTTCTTCACCGTCAGCACGTCCTGCGCGCCGGGGATGGTCTTGAGCAGCGCGGCGATGCGCTCGGCCAGCGCGTTGAGCTGGTTGAGGTCGGTGCCGAAGATCTTGATCGCCAGGTCGCCGCGCGTGCCCGTGAGCATTTCCGAAACACGCATCTCGATCGGCTGCGTGAAGGCGATGTCCATGCCCGGGAAATCGGCCATTACCTTGCGGATCTCGCCAGTCAGCCATTCCTTGTCCGGCTGGCGCCATTCTTCGCGCGGCGCCAGCACCAGGAAGCTGTCGGTCTCGTTCAGGCCCATGGGATCGAGGCCGAGTTCGTCCGAGCCCGTGCGCGCGACGATGTCGCGGATCTCCGGCACGCGTTCCATCAAGACCTGCTGCACGGTCAAGTCGGTTCGGGCGCTCTGTTCGAGGGCGATGGACGGCAGTTTGGCGAGTTGCAGCAGGATATCGCCCTCGTCCATGGTCGGCATGAAGGTCTTGCCCAGCAGCAGGAAAGCGGCGACAGTCGCGCCGAGCAGGGCCAGCGCGGCCGCGATGACCTTCCTCGCGTTGGCTAGGCTCCAGGCCAGCATGGGCTCGTAGAGCCGCATCGCCTGGCGCGGCAGCCACGGCTCATGATGCGCCGCCGCCGGCTTCAACAAATACGACGTCAGCACCGGAATCACGGTCAGCGACAACAGCAGCGAGCCCGACAGCGCGAACACGATAGTCAGTGCCACCGGGATGAACAGCTTGCCCTCCAGTCCTTGCAGCGTCAGCAGCGGCAGGAAGACGATGACGATGACGAGGATGCCCGACACGACGGGCACGGTCACCTCGTGCACGGCGCGGTAGATGCAATGCAGGAAGGGCAGCTTGGCGCCGCCGGCGTCGGCCAACCGACTTTCGACGTTCTCCACCACCACCACGGCCGCGTCGACCAGCATGCCAATGGCGATGGCCAGGCCGCCGAGGCTCATGAGGTTGGCCGACATGCCGGTGAGCCGCATCATGATGAAGGTGACCAGCGCCGCCAGCGGCAGCACGCAGGCGACGGCGATGGCCGCGCGCAGGTTGCCGAGAAAAGCGAGCAACAGCACCAGCACCAGCACGATGGCCTCGCCGAGCGCCTTCGAGACCGTGCCGACCGCGCGCTCGACCAGGGCGCCGCGGTCGTAGAAGATCTTGGTTGTCACGCCAGGCGGGAGCGTCGGCGCGATGTTGTCCAGCTTGGCGCGCACCGCCGCGACCACCCGGCGTGCGTTGGCGCCACGCAATCCCAGCACCAGGCCTTCGACCGCCTCCTCCCTGCCGCCGTGCGTGACGAACCCGTAGCGCGTGAGGCTGCCGATGCGAACGGTCGCCACGTCGCCGAGGCGCGTCACGCGGCTGCCGACGTCGCGATGGACGACGATGGCGCGCATGTCCTCGATGGTGCGGACGTTGCCGTCCACCCGCACCAGCAAGGATTCCTCGCCCTCGGTCAGACGGCCGGCGCCGTCGTTGCGGTTGTTGGCCTCAATGGCGCGCGCAAGGTCGGCGATCTGCAAGCCGCGCGCCTTCAACGCGACGAGGATGGGCGTCACCTCGAAGGTGCGCACCAGGCCGCCCAGGCTGTTCACGTCGGCGACGCCGGGCAGCGTCTGCAGCTGCGGCCGGATCGTCCAGTCGAGCAGCGTGCGCTTCTCCTCGAGCGGAATGTCGCCCTCGATGGTGAACATCAGCATCTCGCCCAATGGCGTGGTGATCGGTGCCAGACCGCCGGCAACGCCGGCCGGCAGATCCTTGAGCACGCCCGCCAGGCGCTCGGCAACCTGCTGGCGCGCCCAGTAGATATCGGTGCCATCGTCAAAATCGAGGGTGATATCGGCGATGGCGTATTTCGCCGTCGAGCGCAGCATGCGCTTGTGCGGAATGCCGAGCAGTTCGACTTCGATCGGCGTGACGATGCGTGCCTCGACTTCCTCCGGGGTCATGCCCGGCGCCTTCATGATCACCTTGACCTGCGTGGACGAGACATCCGGGAAGGCGTCGATGGGCAGACCGTTGAAGGCGAAGACGCCGGCACCGACCAGCAGCAGGACGCCGATCAGCACCAGCGGGCGCTGGCTCAACGAGAACTCCGTCAACCGCGCGAACATGCTACGGCTCGACCGCGCCCAGGCCGAGCCAGGCGCCCTTGAGGGTGGCGATGCCCTTGATGGCGATACGCGCCGATACGTCGACCGGCACGGCGACGCGCGACGACTGCGCCGACTCCTCCAACACTTGCACCGCCACCGGCTTGAAGCCGCCCGGCACCTCGACGAACACCCAGGTGCGCGACAGGTGGCGGGTCAGCGCACCGGCGGGCACGCGCCAGGCATAACTGGTGCTCGTCTCCGCCGGCCGTACGTCCACCTGCACGAATTGATTGGGCCGAACGCACGGCACCCGGTAGGGAAGTTCCGCTCGCAGACGCAGGGACTGGTCGTGCGCGTCGACCTGCGGCGCAATCACGGTGACCCGGCCACCCGACGGACAGCCCGGCACCCCGACTTGGTCGCCGACCGCGATGCCAGCGGCTTGCGCCGGCGTTGCCTGGATCTCCGCCCACAAGGGCGAAATACGGCCCAGCTTGAACAGCGGCGTCATGGCGTCCACCCGCTGGCCGGGCTGCGCCGAGGCTTCGAGCACCACGCCGTCGAAGGGCGCGCGAATGTCGGTGCCGCTGGCCAAGCTTCCGCCTGTCTTGGGCTCGGCCAGGCCGGCGAGGCGCAGCGACTGACCTTTCTCGGCCAGCGCCAGCGCCGCCTGCCGCTCGGCGGCACGCGTGGCCGACAGGCGACCTTGCGCGATGATGCCGTCAGCGAGGAGGCTCTCGTCGCGGCGGAGGTTTTCGGCGGCGAGGGCGGCCTGTGACCGGGCCTGGGCGAACTCGCGTTGCAGTTCAAGCAGCGGCGCGCCTTGCAGATGCGCCAGCACCTGGCCCTTCTTCACCGTCTCGCCATGGGCGACGCGCACGGTCGACACCAGCGCCGGCAGCGGCGCGGCGATGACTTCCATCTGCGCCGGCGGCACCACCACCTGGGCGGCCAGGCGAATACCGCCGGTAGCCTTCATGTCGGTCAGCGCCGCGGTGACAATACCGCCCCGCTTCCCCTGCTCGGTCGAAATGGTGATCGACTCTTCGGCGGCGAAAACGGTGGCGGCATTCGCCGCCACCAACAGCAACAACCAGCTACGACATGACGGCATCCGGATCGACCATGGCTGAAAAATCAAAGCCAGATTATCGGCGACCCAAGTTAAGGCATTCTTAAGTACGCCCGAGCTACTTGAAGGCGATGATCGCCTGGTCGACCGCCAGCGACTCACCGGGGTTGGCCAGCAGTTTTTCCACCACGCAATCGCGTTCGGCCTTGAGCACGTTCTCCATCTTCATGGCCTCGATCTTGGCCAGGATCTCGCCGGCCTTGACCTCCTGGCCCGGCGCCACGGCGATCTGCGTCAGCAGACCCGGCATCGGCGAGAGCAGAAACTTGGACATGTCGGGCGGCAGCTTGTGCGGCATCAGCGCTTGCAGCTCGGCGGCGCGCGCGGTCTCGACCATGACGTCGGCCTGGGTGCCCCAGTGATACAGCCGATAACGCAGACCATGGCGTTCCACCTGCATGCAGAAGGCCTCGCCGTTGAGCGTGCCCTGATACAGGTACTGGCCGAACTGCCAGTCGGAACGCACTTCGTGGGTCTTGCCGGCGAAGACCACGTCCCAGCCGCCCTTGGCGGGCGTGACCTTGACCGCGTGCTGGCCGGCGCCGAGCAGGACGACGAAGTCCTCGCCCGGACGGTACTCGTGGCCGGGCATCTGGCCGCTGATCTTGGCGTTGCGCATCAGGTACTGGCGATGGATGGCGGCGGCGACGCACACCAGCATGGCCGGCGCGTCGTGCACCACGTCGGAGGCGTTGAAGCCCTTGGGGTACTGTTCGCCGATGAGCCCCGTGTTGAAGTCGCCGGCGACAAAGCGCGGATTCTTCATCAGCGCCGACTGGAAGGCGATGTTGGAGGCGACGCCGCGAATGACGAAGCCGTTGAGCGCGTCGCGCATGCGGGCAATCGCCTGGTCGCGGGTGGCGGCGTGCACGATCAATTTGGCGATCATCGAGTCATAGAACATCGAGATTTCGCCGCCTTCATAGACGCCGGTGTCGACGCGGACGCCGCCGGCGCCCGGCATCGGCTCGGCCGCCACCATGTTGGTGGCGGGCGGCAGGAACTTGACCAGGCGGCCGGTGGATGGCAGGAAGTTGCGGAACGGGTCCTCGGCATTGATGCGACATTCCATCGCCCAGCCGTTGAGCTTGATCTCTTCCTGCCTGAAGGGCAGCGGCTCGCCGGCGGCGACGCGGATCATCAGCTCGACCAGGTCCAGCCCGGTGATGCACTCGGTGACCGGGTGCGCGACCTGCAGGCGGGTGTTCATCTCCAGGAAGTAGAACTGCTTGTCCTTGCCGCCGACGACGAATTCGACGGTGCCGGCCGACTGGTAGTTCACCGCCTTGGCCAGCGCCACCGCCTGTTCCCCCATCGCCTTGCGGGTGGCGGCGTCGAGGAAGGGGCTGGGCGCCTCTTCAATCACCTTCTGGTGCCGGCGCTGGATCGAGCATTCGCGCTCATGCAGGTAGACGCAGTTGCCGTGCGCGTCGCCGAGCACCTGGATTTCGATGTGGCGGGGTTCCTCGACATACTTCTCCATGAACACGCGGTCGTCGCCAAACGCATTCTTCGCCTCGTTCTTGCAGGAGGCGAAGCCTTCGTGGCATTCCTGGTCGTTGAAGGCGACGCGCAGTCCTTTTCCGCCGCCGCCCGCCGAGGCCTTGATCATCACCGGGTAGCCGATACCCCTGGCGATCTCGACCGCCTGCTCGGGCGTGTCGATGGGGTCGTTGTAGCCGGGGATGATGTTGACCCTGGCGTTCAGCGCCAGCTTCTTGGAGGCGATCTTGTCGCCCATGGCCGCCACCGAGTAGTGCTTGGGGCCGATGAACTTGATGCCGGCCTCTTCCAGCGTTCGCGAGAACGCCTCGTTCTCGGAGAGGAAGCCGTAGCCCGGATGCACGGCTTCGGCGCCGGTTTCCTTGCAGGCGGCGATGATCTTGTCGCCACGCAGGTAGGACTCCTTGGAAGCCGCCGGGCCGATGCAGACGGCCTCGTCGGCCAAGTCCACGTGCAGGGCATCCTTGTCGGCCTCGGAATAGACGGCGACCGTCTTGATGCCCATGCGGCGGGCGGTCTTGATGACCCGGCAGGCGATTTCGCCCCTGTTTGCAATCAAAATTTTGGTGAACATGGCTCTACCCTTACAGAGGGATATTCCCGTGCTTGCGCCACGGATTGGTGATCGACTTATTTCTCAGCATGACGAGGCTGCGGCAGATGCGCTTGCGCGTCTCGTGCGGCTGGATCACATCGTCGATGAAGCCGCGCGCGCCGGCCACGAACGGATTGGCGAACTTGGCCTTGTATTCCGCCTCGCGTTCGGCCAGCAAGGCCTTGTCGCTCTTTTCCTCGCGGAAAATGATCTCCACCGCGCCCTTCGGCCCCATCACCGCAATCTCGGCCGAGGGCCAGGCGAAGTTCACGTCGCCGCGCAGGTGCTTGGAGGCCATCACGTCGTAGGCGCCGCCGTAGGCCTTGCGGGTGATGACGGTGATCTTCGGCACCGTGCATTCGGCGTAGGCGTAGAGCAGCTTGGCGCCGTGCTTGATGATGCCGCCGTATTCCTGCGCGGTGCCGGGCATGAAGCCGGGCACGTCCACGAAGGTGACGATGGGAATGTTGTAGGCGTCGCAAAAGCGGACGAAGCGCGCCGCCTTGATCGAGGACTTGATGTCCAGGCAGCCGGCCAGCACCATCGGCTGGTTGGCGACGATGCCCACGGTCTGGCCTTCCATGCGAGCGAAGCCGATGACGATGTTCTTGGCGTGATCGGGCTGCAATTCGAAGAAGTCGCAGTCGTCCACCGACTTGATGATCAGCTCCTTGATGTCGTAGGGCTTGTTCGGGTTGTCCGGCACCAGGGTGTCGAGGCTGTAGTCGAGGCGATCGGCGGGGTCCGGGCTGGGCCGCAGCGGCGGCTTTTCCTTGTTGTTGAGCGGCAGGTAGTTGAAGAAGCGGCGCAGCATCAGCAACGCGTCCACATCGTTCTCGAAAGCCAGGTCGGCGACGCCCGACTTGCTGGTGTGGGTGACCGCGCCGCCCAACTCCTCGGCTGTCACCTCCTCGTGGGTGACGGTCTTCACCACTTCCGGGCCGGTGACGAACATGTAGGAGGTGTCCTTGACCATGAAGATGAAGTCGGTCATCGCCGGGCTATAAACGGCGCCGCCGGCGCAGGGCCCCATGATCAGCGAGATCTGCGGGATCACGCCGCTGGCCATGGCGTTGCGCTGGAAGACGTCGGCATAGCCGCCGAGCGAAGCGACGCCTTCCTGGATGCGCGCGCCGCCGGAGTCGTTGAGGCCGATCACCGGCGCGCCGACCTTCATGGCGTGGTCCATGACCTTGCAGATCTTCTCCGCGTGGGCCTCGGACAGCGCGCCGCCGAAGACGGTGAAGTCCTGCGAAAAGACGAACACCATGCGGCCGTTGATGGTGCCATAGCCGATGACGACGCCATCACCGGGAATCTTGCTCTCGGCCATGCCGAAATCCGTGCAGCGATGCTCCTTGAACATGTCCCATTCCTCGAAGGTGCCGGGATCGAGCAGCAGTTCGATGCGTTCGCGCGCGCTCAGCTTGCCCTTCTTGTGCTGCGCCTCGATGCGCTTCCGGCCGCCGCCGAGGCGGGCCTGCTCACGCTTGCGGTCCAGTTGTTCGATGATCTCGTGCATGGAGGTCTCCTACGAAAATCCCTAAAAGAATCGGTTCAGCAGGTTGAGCAGCTTGTGCGCCGCGGCCGTCGGCGTCGTCGCGCCGGCCTCGACCGCCCGCGCCAGACTCGGCAGCGCCGAGTGCACGGCCGGATGCTCGCGAAAACGCCGGCGCAGGCCGGCGTCGATCATGGTCCACATCCAGTCCAGCGACTGGCGGCGGCGCTTGGCGGCCAATTCGCCGGAGGCCGCCAGCGTATCGCGGTAGTTCAGCAGCGTCCGCCAGAAGTCAGTCATGGCGGCACGCCGCCCCTCTCCCTTGGCGCTGGCGGTCAGCACCGGCGGCTGCCAGTTCGCCGAGGCGGGCCGCAGCATGGCCAGCGCCGCCCGCATCTGCGCGGCGGCGCGCTCGGCCGCCACGGCGTCGATATCCGCCTTGTTGAAGACGACGATGTCGGCCAGCTCGACGACGCCCTTCTTGATCGCCTGCAAGTCGTCGCCGGCATTGGGCAGTTGCAGCAGCACGAAACAGTCGGTCATGCCGGCGACCGTCGTCTCGCTCTGCCCCACGCCGATCGTTTCGACGATGATGACGTCGAAGCCGGCCGCCTCGCAGAGCAGCAGCGCCTCGCGGGTTTTTTCGGCGACGCCGCCCAGCGACCCTGACGAGGGCGAGGGCCGGATGAAAGCCTCGATGCGCCGCGACAGTTCCTCCATGCGCGTCTTGTCGCCAAGGATGGAGCCGCCCGACACGGACGACGAGGGATCGACCGCCAGCACGGCGACACGATGGCCCTGTTCGATCAGATACATGCCGAGCGCTTCGATGAAGGTCGATTTGCCGACGCCCGGCACGCCGGTGATGCCGACACGGATCGACTTGCCGGTCTGCGGCAGCAGCGCATCGAGCAGCGCTTCGGCGCGCTGCTGATGGTCCGGCTTGAACGACTCGACCAGGGTGATCGCCTTGGCCAGCGCGCGTCGCGCGCCGCCCAGCACGCCATCAGCCAGCGCGCGATCCTCCGCGAGGAGGGCAGTTGGCGGAAAGTCAGCCATGGCGGGACGCCATTCGATGCTTGCCTATGCGTCGCGCGGCGCGTGCCTGGCGCTGATGGCGCGCAGCACCTTGTGTGCGGCGTCGGGGATCGGCGTGCCCGGGCCGAAAATGCCGGCCACACCGGTTTTTTCCAGGAACTCATAGTCCTGCGCCGGCACCACGCCGCCGACGAAGACGACGATGTCCTCGGCACCTTCCTGCTTCAGCGCCGCGATGAGCTGGGGCACCAGCGTCTTGTGGCCGGCGGCGAGCGTGGAGACGCCGATGGCGTGCACGTCGTTTTCCATCGCCTGGCGCGCCGCTTCCTCCGGCGTCTGGAACAGCGGGCCGACGTCGACGTCGAAGCCGAGGTCGGCGAAGGCCGTGGCGACCACCTTGGCGCCGCGATCGTGGCCGTCCTGGCCGAGCTTGGCGACCATGATGCGCGGCCTTCTGCCCTCGTGGGCAATGAAAGTTTCGACCTGATCCAGCAAGGACTTCATGCTTTCTCCCTCTCCGAAGGCGCCGCGATAAACGCCGCTGACCGTCTGGTGGCTGGCGCGATGCCGGCCATAGACTTTCTCCAGCGCGTCGGAGATCTCGCCGACCGTGGCGCGCAGGCGCGTCGCCTTGATCGCCAAATCGAGCAGGTTCCCGGTGCCGTCGCGCGCCGCCGCGGTCAGCGCGTCGAGCGCCGCCTGTGTCGCCGCATGGTCGCGCGTCGCCTTGTTCTTTTGCAGGCGGGCGATCTGCGCCTCGCGTACGGCGTGGTTGTCGATATCGAGGATGTCGATTGGCGCCTCTTCCTTGAGCTTGTACTTGTTCACGCCGACGATGACGTCCTGGCCCGAGTCGATGCGCGCCTGCTTCTCGGCGGCGCACTTCTCGATCTGCAGCTTGGCCCAGCCGGTTTCGACGGCATGGGTCATGCCGCCCATCTTCTCGATGTCCTCAATGATCCGCCACGCCGCGTCGGCCATGTCCTGGGTCAGCTTTTCCATCATGTAGCTGCCGGCCCAGGGATCGATGACGTTGCAGATGTGCGTTTCTTCCTGGATCAGGATCTGGGTGTTGCGGGCGATGCGCGCCGAGAATTCGGTCGGCAGCGCGATGGCCTCGTCGAAGGCGTTGGTGTGCAACGACTGCGTGCCGCCGAACACCGCCGCCATGGCTTCGATGGTGGTGCGCACGACGTTGTTGTAGGGGTCCTGCTCGGTCAGCGACCAGCCCGAGGTCTGGCAGTGCGTGCGCAGCATCAGCGACTTCGGGTTCTTGGCGCCGAACTGCTTCATGATGCGCCACCAGAGCAGACGCGCGGCGCGCAGCTTGGCCACTTCCAGGTAGAAGTTCATGCCGATGCCGAAGAAGAAGCTAAGTCTTCCGGCGAAGGCGTCGACGTCGAGGCCCTTGCCCATCGCGGTGCGCACGTACTCCATGCCGTCGGCGAGCGTGAAGGCCAGTTCCAGCGTCTGCGTCGCGCCGGCTTCCTGGATGTGGTAGCCGGAGATCGAGATCGAGTTGAACTTCGGCATGTTCCGCGCCGTGTAGCCGATGATGTCGGCGATGATGCGCATCGACGGCTCGGGCGGGTAGATGTAGGTGTTGCGGACCATGAACTCCTTGAGGATGTCG
>OEIV010000443.1_pt1 | contig 22682 bp, 22 predicted proteins | sample 1539231 | NCBI WGS metagenome assembly OEIV01 (sample SAMN03794762, study PRJEB22550) | activated sludge metagenome | feature: wastewater treatment plant; material: activated sludge; isolation source: Wastewater treatment plant of a petroleum refinery complex | place: Argentina: Buenos Aires ... | reverse complement strand
ACCATCTTTACTTGCTCGGGCAACAAGTGAAGATTAGATCCAGCCCCCGCAACCACTTTTGTCATAACTCGCTGACAATTCCGATCTGAGAGGCGCCATGTTTCGCCCTCGATCTGCCTTTGTTCGCTCAAAATTCTCCGATTTCGTCTCGCCGCTGGGCGCGCAGCGAGCGAGCCCCATCAAGCATCCTAGGATCAACGAATTCGGCGAGTTGGCCATGGCCATAACCGACAGCATTTCACCCCTCGACGACGGCTTCATGCGCTTCGGCCATATCGCGATGCTCATGGCCGAGGAGAACGAGCAGCGCGCATACGAGGACATTATGGACCGCTTCAAGCGCGCCGTGTTTGCCGGCGAGCTCGAGCCGCCGCACATCTTCACGCCGGATCGGGATAACCCGGTCAACTGGTTGCACATGGAGATCGTAATCCCCCCGTTCGAGCTGACGCGGGCGCAGGCCGAACTCGAGCCTCGGCCCAAGCGCTTCTATGGCGTCGGCCGCGAGACGATCGTGAGCGTGCTGTACACCAGCAACGCGTTGCCGGGCCGCGCTGAGCAGTGGTCGCAGCTGATCGAGCCGCGTGGGCGCAGCGCCGAGCCCGAGGAGGCGCCGCGCATGCTGGCGGCCATCCCGTTCCGTGAATTCCCCGACCGCGGCCGGCGCGAGTTCGAGGCGCTTGTCGTGCCGAAGGTCAAGCTCTCGGGATGGTTCGAGGCGCAGGGCGAGGACCTGCCGGCGTTCCTCATGGACAAGCCTCAGACGAGCGGATCGGGGTCCATCGTGCCGGTCGTCGGTGAGGATATCTCGACACGCCCACCCGGCCGCCCCCACAAGCCGGCGTGGCCACGCATCGTTCAGCTCGTGCGCGAGCTGCGTGACGCCAACCCAGACTGGCAGAAGAAGCGGCTGGCCTACGAGGCGGGGCAGCTCGCCCGCCGCGAGTTCTCCGAGGCCGAGTTGCCGTCGGTCGCGACGATCCAGCGGAGCATGGTGGGGATTCTGGGCGGCGGGTCGGGATAGCCGCTCGGCTCGGGCACCGTACCGGGGTGAGCCCACCCTGGAGTGCAGCGCAAATGGCCATTTGTGCTAGAATAACTCCCGACACCGGGAGTTGATGATGACCATACAGCTGTCCAGCGAGGTCGAGCGTCTGGCTCGCCTGCTCGCCACCAAGACTGGCAAGAACCTCGACGACGTCGTCAAGGAAGCGATCGAGGAGCGCGCCCGCGCAGCGGGTGTGCCGGTTGGGGCCGGCCGACGCACGCCCGCGGAGATCGAGCGCAGCCTCAGCGAGATCGTCGCGCGTGTCTCCGCTCTGCCAGTCCTGGACAACCGCAGCGCTGACGAGATCATCGGCTACGACGAGTTCGGAGTGCCCAGGTGATTGTCGTCGATGCTTCGGCGCTGATAGCCGTGTTCGAGGACGAGCCGGAGCGTCAGCGATTCAACTCGATCATTGCCAATGCCGACCGGCGGCTCGTCTCGACGGTCACCCTTCTCGAAGCCGGGATGGTGGCGCGCGGCAGGCGCGGTGCAGCAGGCCTCGCCGCGATGCAGGCCATCATCGAGCAAGCCGAGATCGAGGTTGTCCCGTTCGATTCGGGACATCTGGCGCTGGCACTCGACGCGTTCGAGCGCTACGGCAAGGGCCTCAACCCGGCAGCCCGGCTCAACCTCGGGGACTGCTGCTCCTATGCGTTGGCCAAGAGCCTTGGCGCGCCGTTGCTGTTCAAGGGCAACGACTTCGTCCACACCGACATTGTCGCGGCGGCGTGATCACCGGGCCTTCCCGCGTGGAGATCGCCAATCCATTCTGCGTCACGCCCGCCTCTCGACCAGGTGCTGGACGTCAGCTATACCTCCCGAACGATGTGTGCCGGGGACACGCGGGACGAGCGAATCTGACCCCAAGCAGACTCGTTGCCGATGTGCTTCATGCAGTGACGAAGTTCTTGCATCCCAATGTGCACGCAACTCAAATAATATCGAATTGCTCCGGAATGACTAATGGCTCAGTTGCCAAGTCATTAAATCAAGCTGCAGAGATAAACACCGCTCAATTCAATCATGCTACTCCTCGGTGCAACTACATAGGGAGTGGTCAAGATGAACTCGTTTGCTGCTGTTTTCAGGGCGCCAACCCTTGCTTTCGTGTCATTTCCGGCCATTAAGGACATTGGCCGAGATCAGATTTTGAGCATTGCGAAGACCACTCCACTTTCGATGGCAGCTTATGCCTTAAACTCAACTATAGCGTTAATTGTCATTGCTCAGTCCGGAATAGGAATTGCGGAGGCAACCTGGGCGCTTCTTGCCTATGGAGTTGCTGCGATCGTTGCATGGCGCCACCTGCGCCGGGGCCATTACACCAAGGAAATATCTGTCACACGCGGCGTCCAACGGATAACTCAATACGCCTTTTTGCTCGCTCTGCCCTGGGGCATCCTAGCCTCTGGATTTCTAGGCACTTTGACACAATCGGAAGAATTCCTGGTTGTGACCCTAACCGTCGGCATGAGCGCGGCCGGGAGCATACTACTCGCGCCCGTATTTCCCGCCGCCGTCACTTACACAGTGGTTATTTTGTTGCCATGCTTGATCAAGGCAGTGGCGATAGGCACAACCGACAAACTATACTTAGCTATCCTCATCATATCTTTCGCGGGTTTCCTTTGTGCTGTTGTCAGCGCCACTGCAAAACTCTCGATCGAACGAAGCAAAGCATTGCTCCGCCTGGGCGAAGCAGATGGTCGCTTGCGAGAGATGAATGAGCGGCTGCAAACGTTCGCCTCAATGAGAACGTTGCAATTGGAGAACCAACAAGTCGTTCTCAGCAATTTGATGCGCAACGACGAGGTTCGGCTAGGCACCAAGGTTACGGCAATGCGCGTTCTGGTCGAGACGCTCGGCCTGCAGGGCGGAGTGGACCGATGCGGTTTCTGGCTGCTGAATGATAAGAAAGACGCGTTCACGCTCACTGAAGTGTTCGTCGTCGCCGACAGAGCTTTCGTTATTCCGAAAAAATGGGATACGCCAGAACGAATTGGCATCATGCTGCATAAGTCGTCGAAGCAGATTATTGGGATCGACGACGTCACTACGGCAAACCCACTCTCCAATTTGACCGAAGATTACTATAAGCCAATCGGCATCGTGTCGACACTGCAGGCCCCCGTTGTAAGTCATGGGGAACTTGTCGGATTCGTGACCTGCTCGTCCGTTAGGCGTCGTATCGAGTGGTCGGTAGATCACAAGCTGTTCGCTGCGGGCATCGCCAATCTTGCGGCTCTGGTTCTGGAACGACATGAGCGCCTTGAGGTAGAGCGTTCCTTGCAACATGCCAACCAGACAAAGAACCTGTTCCTTGCCAACATGAGCCACGAAATCCGGACGCCACTCAATGGCGTGTTTGGAATGGCCGATCTCCTGTCGCGAACTGTAGTGAGCACCCAGCAGCGTAAGTTGGTCGAGACGATCCAACAGTCGTCCAGACAATTGTTGAGCATCGTCGACGACATCCTTGATGTATCCCGCATCGCGAAAAACGCGTTGGTTCTCGACGCTCATGAATTCGATCTCGACACCTGTGTCGTAGGAGCAGTCGAGCTGCTGGCCGACCTGGCACGCGACAAGAATATCGCGCTGAGCGTGTTTATAGACGAACCTCTGCGGGGTACGACCCGTGGTGATTCTGGACGACTACGACAGGTGCTTGTCAATCTCGTTGGCAATGCCATCAAGTTCACACCGTCCGGCGAAGTGTCAGTCCGCGTATCAGCTTCCGATGGAGGGGCGTCGGAATCCCTCGTGCGCTTTGATATCTGTGACACCGGCATCGGAATCGATCCAGCTGTTCAGTCGAGTTTGTTCAAACCATTCGCCCAGGCAGACAGCTCCATCAGTCGCCGGTTTGGCGGCACTGGCCTTGGCTTGGCGATATCGCAGCAGCTCGTCTCGTTGATGGGCGGCGATATCAGCTTCACGAGCGTACCAAACCAGGGAACATCGGTCTGGTTCACTGTGCGGCTAAGTGTAAAGCGTCGGACTGAAGGGCACCAATGTAGCGATTCAATCTGGGTGAGACCGGTCGCTGACTTGCCAGTTCGCCCGGCCTACGTGGACGATAAGTATTCAGTTTATCGCTTCGGTTCTTCTGGGCCACCGCAACCCTCACCAGTTAACGCGGCAACGGCGAATTGGAAGCAACGTCTCAATTGGAATATACTGGTCGCCGAGGACAACCATGTCAATCAAATCGTTGCAGAGGAGTATTTGCGCGGCTTCGATTGCTCGGTGACAATCGTAGAGAATGGAGCGCTCGCGGTCGCAGCTTTCGAGAGCGAGCCCTTCGACGTGATATTGATGGATTGCCAGATGCCCGAGATGGATGGGCTTGCTGCGACGAGACTGATCCGTGCACTCGAGCGCGAGCAGAATCTACCGCCTGTGCCTATTATCGCCGTTACGGCGCACGCCCGCGAGGAGGACCGGCAGGATTGTATGGACGCCGGTATGAACGGATTCGTCAGCAAACCCTATTGCGAAGCCGACCTAGCAATGGCATTGCAGCAATGGGGACCGAGATAGACTTATCTGGCATCAAGGCTTGTGGAATTCGGCGATCTTCCCAAGCATGGCCATGAGTTCGGAGCGTTGCTTTGATGGCAGAGTACCCAATAGTTGTCCCTCGACACCATCGAGCGCAGGCTTGGACAATGCTAGGGCTTCACGCCCTGCATCGGTAAGTTTAAGGACATAGGCTCGTGCATCGGTTTTGGACCGCCGCCGCTCCACCAGCCGGTTCCTTTGCAAACGCCTCATGATGTCGGCAAGCGTGGAACGATCCACACCCGTAAGTTCAACTATTTTAGTTTGTGACGCACCCTCATGTGCATCGATGGCAACTAAAACGTGAACTTGGCGAGCAGTAATGTTGACACCGAGCGAAGCGGCGAATTGTTCGTTAGCAACCTGATTTGCACGATGCAGAAGGGCAAGGAGACCGGGTTTTGAAGCTGACATTGTGACTTCTGCCATGCACGTGGTTGTTACATTTTGAACAGTGTTATCATGAAGGCCTTTGCACGGAGTTAACAACCGGCATTGTGAGAGAGCGAACGCCGACCAAGAGCGATGTGCTGTTGCGACAAGAATACCCGCACACGGAGTTGTTGTCGTTAGTTCGACCGGTTTTGGCCCGGAGCAGGAAGTCACCGTTCGTCTCCTTGTCACCGACGAGCGGAAGCGTTCGTAGGCTAGCTTACTGATCTGGTAGGGCGGTCAACGTCGTGCAACAAGTCGTCGAGTGCGCCGCCGAGGCCACAGCCGACCTAACCCTCTGAGCAGGCTCTTCGTTTCGCATCACCGTAGCGCCTGCCACCAGGCCGTTTTCGCGAAATCTTTGCCCCTGTTTCGCCTTTGCCCCTCCTGCTTGGCTGATGGACCGCCATCGCCTGCAGGAGAGCACCCATGTCCAAGCCGGCGACCAACGGCGCCGCTTCTGAAGCGACGCGCCCCTTCACGCTGCGGCTCGCTGCCCGTGACATCGAGCAGCTGCAGGCGCGCGCCCACGTCGTCTCCGGCACGGTCACGGCGGTCGCGCGCGAGTTGATCGTGACGGCGCTGGCCGGTGGCGACAACCGGGCCATGGCCGAGCGCCTGATGCAGATCGAGCGCCGGTTCGCAGTGCTCGAAGGCTCTGCGCGCGAGATCGCTGTCACTGCCGATCGCACCGAGGCTGTCGTCACCGAGCTCTGCGTCAAGTTCGACGCGCTGCTCACGGCGCTGTCCGCGGGGGAGAGCGCGTCGTGACGCTTCGCACAAAGGTGATCACGCTGGGTCTGCTGCTTGCGGCCATGAGTGCGGTCGCGCTCATCGACCGGGTCGCCATCGACTGGTATCCGCCGGCCGGCACTGCGCTGGAGGGGCGTGCGGTGGCCTACGCGCCGGGAGACATCCGCGACTGCATCGGTGCACGCGCGTTTTCCAGCCTGGGCGATGCTACCAGCACGCGACTGTGGAACGCGTGTGCCGCCTCGTTCGCGCGCACGGGCTCGCTCGCCGGCTTCACCTGGCGATATTGGACGCTGGTTGCGTCATGCGCCCTGGTGCTCGTGTCGTTGCTCGGATTCGCCTTTGCATTGCACAGCGATCGAGCCAGCGCACGCGTGCTGCGCGGCCGGCGCCTGCTGACCGGCGACGAGGCACACCGTGCCTTTCTCCGCTCATCACGCGCCGAGTACCGGCAATCCGGCGCGGGGCTGGAGCTGCTGCCTGGCCTGGCTGTCAGCCGCGACCGCGAATCCCGGCACTGGCTGATCTGGGGCAGCGTCGGTGCCGGCAAGACGCAGACTATGCTGCATCTGATTCTGGCGGCGATCGCGCGCGGCGACGGCGTGCTGGTGCTCGACGTCAAAGGCGACATGACCGCCGGCCTGCCGGGCGAGCCGCTGCTGCTCGCGCCGCAAGACTACCGCTCGCTGGTGTGGGACGTGGCGCGCGACTGCCGCACCAAACAGGACGCGCGCGAGCTGGCAGCGCGGCTGATCCCGAAGAGCGATGATCCAATGTGGTCGGACGCGGCGCGCGACATTCTCGTCGTGTGCGTGGCGGCGCTGCAGGCGACGCGCGGCGAGCGGTGGTCGTGGTCCGACTTGCATGCCATCGCAACGTCCGACGCGGAAACGCTGCTCGGTCTGGCCCGATCGCACCATGTCGATGCCGTGCGTCTGCTCGAAAACCCGGACAGCCGGACCACGCAAAGCGTGCTCTCGACATTCCAGGCGCACATGCATGTGGTCGCGACGCTGGCCGACGCCTGGCGCGCGAGCGCTAATGGCGGCTTCTCGATCTCGGACTGGCTGAAGAAGCCAGCGCCATTCCGGCCGGTGATCCTGCAGCATGACGGGCGCTATCCCGAGCTTTCGAGTGCGTGGATCGGCGGCATGCTCGCGCTGCTAGCGTCGGCCGTCGGCAGCCCGTCGCTGGCCGAGAGCCGCGAGCGACGCATCTGGATTTTCGCGGACGAGTTCCCGCAGCTACCGCGGCTAGAACACTTCTCGACGTTCCTCGATCTCGGCCGCTCGAAGGGCGTGATCACGGTGATCGGCGCACAGGACATCGCGCAGCTGCGCGCCACCTACGGCCACGAGCGCGCCGACGCCTGGGTCGGCATGATCGGAACCAAGATCATCACGCGGATCAATGCCGGGCGCGGCGCCGAGGAGGCGAGCGCGCTCATCGGCGACCAGGAGATCGAGCGCGTCGAGCGCAGCGAAACGGTGGTCGGCGGCAAGTCGAGCGTGACGATGACGCGCCGCCGTGAGATCCGGCGTGTCGTGACCGCATCCGAGATCGCGACACGGCTCGGCCCTCGTCGCGACGGAATTGCGTTGCTGCTTCTGGGCCTGGGCGACGACGTGCTTGAGCTGACCGTACCTTACGTGACCTTATCGCAAAGGCGGCCCGGCCATGTTCCGGCACTCTGGTCCGTCGCATCGGCAGCGACTGCGACGCACACAGACAAGCCAACAAAGCTCCACGTCGTGACGCCGTTGTCGAAGATCGCGGCAAGGCGCATTCGCGAGATCGGGGAGTGAGCGGCCATGGTCGCCTCGATCTCGGCGCGTGGTGGGGTCGAGTCCGCGCTCGGTTATTACGAGCATCTCGGCCAGGACGAGTATTACATGCGCGACGGCGAGCCGCCGGGCGGGTGGGCGGGGGAGGGGGCGGCGCGGCTGTCGCTGTCGGGGCCGGTGACGCGAAGTGAGTTCGATGCCGCGCTGCGCGGCATCGATCCGAAGACCGGTGAGCGTCTGGCAGCCATGGGCGGCAAGAACCAAAATCATGCCGCGGGCTGGGACGTGACGTTCAGCGCGCCGAAATCGGTGTCGGTGCAGTGGGCGCTGTCGGAGCCAAGCGACCGGCCGGCCATAGAGCGGGCCCATCGCGTCGCAGTCGTCGCGGCAACAACATATCTGGAGCAGACGGCCGCCTGGGCACGCCGGGGCAAGGGCGGGGTCATCCGCGAGCAGACCGCGGGGCTGCTGATGGCGCGGTTCGATCACCACACCAGCCGCGTTCTCGATCCGCAGCTGCACAGCCACGTGTTCGTGCTGAACCTGGCGCCGCGCAAGGACGGCACCTGGGGCGCCATCGTCAGCCGCGAGCTTTACAAGGCGCAGAAGCAGGCGGGCGCCGTCTATCGCCAGGCGATGGCCGCCGAGCTGGAGCGCGAGGGCCATGCCATCGAGCGGTCGGGTGACAGCTTTCGCATGCGCGCCATTCCACGCGAGATCGAACGCGGGTTCTCCAAGCGCCGTCAGGCGATCGAGGCGGCTGCCGAGACGCACGGGTACACGTCGGCCAAAGGCATGCAGTTGGCAGCGCTCCGCACGCGCCGTGCGAAGCGTGATGTCCATCGCGATGCGCTCTTCGAGACGTGGCGGGCAGAGGCGCGAGCCCGCGGCTTCGAATTCCGGCGCGAGACTGTCGCCCGGTCCCCCGAGCCTCGACCGGCACAGATCGACCGCCGAAGACTCGACCGCCAATCATCACACCCGGCGATCCGATCCGCACCAAGATCGCAACCTGTCGCTCGTGTCGATCGCGCCGCTGCCAAGTTAGCAAGCGCGACGCGCGTCATGGACCAGCGCGCAGAAATGCCCGGCCTCGCTGTCGATCTGAAGCAGCGCCAGCACGCGTGCGATCGTGATTGAATGGTCGTCGTTGAAGCGATCGGAAGCGAATACGCGTGCTGTGTACGATAGACTCTGCGCGCAAGCCGCTGATGCAGCTCTGCATTCAAGTGAGTATGACGCCGCCACGTATACGCCTCTGTTTACAGCATTATCTGTTTTTTTTCGCGCCAGCTCATGGCGTTAGTCATCGCGCCCGGCACGGGCGTACGCACCGCAGGTGCATAGGGTGTGAAGTAAACCTTCGCCTGGTTCCTCTCCACGAACTCAGACCGTATCCGGCAAGCCGAGACCGTTCAGCGAGTCTGGCGAAGCCCCATTTTCTTGATCGGCCGGGATTGCTTTTCCCGACCCGGCCGTGCGGTTCCCGCCAGCACGGCGCGCAAGGCCGAGTCAAGGACGACCGCCCCTTCGGCGGTCGCCCGCAGGGTTCATCCTTGACCGGCCGAGCACCGTGCTAGGCTTGAGCGAGGTCTGGGCGATCAGCGGGAACGCTCTGGCTGCTGGTCTGCGCCGCTAGGTAGTTCCGGCGCAACCGCTGCTGGTTCGGCTCAGCTAAACTCCCGGTGCCCTGTGCTAAACGTGTAGGTATGTGTGCTGGTCTGGTCAGGCTTCGGCACCGAGCAGGCCTTGCTTACCCGCGCCGCAGCCGTGGGCTGCTGATCATGCTCGACAATGATGTCTAGCGGAAAGGCACGCGCATCGCAGCTGTCATTGCCGGCATCAATTTAGAACCTAAGGCGGTAGCCGATCGCCACGACATCTGCCCCGCCGTGTACGCCACCCATCACGCCAAATACCCCGGATCTGTGATGCAGCCTTACGAACAACTCGTGCTCCGGTGCTTGCTGCAGAGCGAACCCGATTTCCGGCGAGAAGTAGTGGAGCAGCTTCGATTTAGGACGCCCTTTCTCATTGGGCGCATAGACTTCCGAAACCGGGAACTGATCGACGTAGTTGATGCCGGTGCTCACCCCAGGCGAGACGATTAGAGTGTCGTACAACACCAAACCCCGATAGCGGAAATAGACGGCAGCCCAGCCTTCGCTTACGCCCGACCCGGCGAACCGTCTGCCCGCACCAAACTCGAGATCGGCGGTGAAGTCGCGCCAAAAGCGGGCGACCTGATAGGACAGGGCAGCGCCGACGAATTTGTCCGCGCGAACGCTCGGATTCGACATGACTTCGAATGCCGCATCCATCCGGCCGTCGGTGTGCTCCAACCCACCAAGGACGGAAACCGACCATGGGCCGGGATGATTTGCTGACTTCACCAAGCCCTGACCGAAAGTAGGAGAAGCCAAGAGTAGACTGGCTACCCCCAAGGCACGCATCACTCGCACCATCTTACGCATCACTCACACTCTCGTACACCGCGTCCCGGTCGAGATCGATATCAGATCCCCACCCGATGGATTTCACGCGGTCGAGCAAAACTCTTTTGCCCAGAAATGCTCCGCACACCCATAGCTGGTGACGCCCAGTATGCGGCGGCCGGCTTCAACGCCGCACACCAAACCGCCATGCCAAATGCGCACCAGCTTCTGGTGCCTGCGTCGGCCCAGTGCCTCGTCTAGCTGGAGCTCGCCGAGCCAGCGAGTGCACACATGGCTGCTGCTGCGGGTCCTCGTCCAGGAAAGCGGGGCCTGAGCGCCCACCGATGATCCGGTGGGTCTGGGACGTTCGACGGGAAGCACCTCTGGTGGCCGCATTCGGCGCAGCGGAACGGCGTGCCATCGCGCTCTGAGCGCGTAGTTAGAAATGTATCCGTTGCGCAGCTGCGCTAATTTGGCGCATCGTCGAGCCGACAGCAGTTATCCACAGATTGTCCAAAGCTGGCGTTGTCGAGGTCGAGTCATGAAGACGTTGTTGCAGGCGTACCGAGCAAACACTGGCCGCCGCTCGATGGTTTCCGAGGTGGCTTTGCCCGTACCAGCAAACGATGCGCCGCTAGTGCTGGGGGCCGGGACTGAGATAACAGGCAACATCGTCTCAAAGGTTCCCGTACACGTGCTCGCCGCGTTCCACGGCCGGGTGCAGGGGCCGGTAATTTTCATCGCTAAGACGGCGGAAGTCACCGGCAGGTTCGAAGCCGAGCACATTGTCGTTGAGGGGTGTGTCGCCGACGGCGACTTGTTCGCCGACCTGTTGGTATTGCGACCAGGTTGCGATGTGGCGGGCACCATCATGTGCCGTGAGCTAATCGTCGAGGAAGGCGCCCTGTTCGAAGGCCAGTATCGCCGCCATGCCGATCCACTGCGAATTGGCCGGCAGTTCGAGGAAGTCTGAGAGAGTCGCTTCGCGAGTATGTTCTCGGTCCCACGCCGCCGGAAACCGGCCAACAGCTTCAGTTCAGTAAAGTTGACTGGTGAACCGTTCAATTGACCAGCGTCGAAGGATGCCGCGAAGCAAACGCCGACCAGGGATCGGACTTGATCTCATGAACGAGCAAGGAGGCCAGCATTGTCAATGCAGTCGTGTATTTTGACTGTTCAAATGGCATGTCAAAACGTCCCTCGACAATCCAAGGCTGGCTTGCGTCGAAGAATGCGACCGAGTCGAGCACCGCTTCTAACACGCGGCGATCACTGGGCGGCGTCTCGAAAACGATTTGCGCGATGACTGAGAGTCGCAACTGAAGTCGAGCGAAGCGCTTGCTTTCCTCGTCATTGAGACCTTCGCCGCGCTCGACGCACCACAGTTGCAACCAATCGCGCGCGAGATCCTGGAAAACTGCACAAAGCACCAGATGACTTCGTGAATTAGGCGCTTCTGCGTCCAGACCTTGCGCCGAATTGGTAACAGAGCCGATTGACTGTGTATCGTGGCCAATCATATCGCTGTACTCCTACTCCTACAACTGTAACTCACAGGCAAGACCCACCGCTTGAGTAGCTGAAGGATGATCACGCACAATCGACTCCACACAATAACTGTTATTCCAGTCGAGGGGTGCGCTCGCAATTGACAACTACGCGGCCGCCTCTCACTTGGGTGGTTGCTGGGAGAGAGTTGTCCGCAGTCAGCGCCGACCCTTCATTTCTCGCCCAGTCTCGTTCACTGCGACGGGATAGGGCGTAGGCGTCTCGACCGAGGTCGATCGAGCTAGCGGGTATCGGTGCCGCGGCGGCGGCTTGGGCAGACTCGGCGATGTTCCTCGGCTGTGGGCGTAAAGGTGTGGGCTACTGATGTCGCAGCAGGCAGATGAACCATCGACACGTGAGATGGCACAAACGTTAAAGCAGCTGGGGGCTAACTCGCGCTGGCATCTGAGCGGCTCCTCGCGGGTATTGCAGATCGTCTTGATTGCACATGTCCGGCCACTAAATTCGCAAATCGCATCCGCGTCGGAACTGCTGCAAGCCGTGTTTCAGAGCGACGCAGCGGCGATCGAATGGTCGATCGGCGAAACGATCCGTCAACGGGCTGCGGCATACTTTCCGGCAGAGTACACGATCTTCGTTCGGGTCGATCTCCTCGATCGCGGTGACAGCGCCCGCGTCGTCTTCTGGACAGCCACGCCCCGACTAAGCAGATCGGCAGCCGTGTTCGCCCGGCGCTCCTGGAGCTTGTTGCTTCCGATATTCGAGCACGTCACCCTGCAGGGCTTTCAGGAGCGCCTCGAAGGCATACGAGTCGAGATCATCGCCAAATCGAATACCGTGACCTCGTTTGCGCCACGCCGCCTGCTGACTGAGCCACTGGTGATAATCGGAGCAGCTGGTCTTCTCACGACGCTCTACTGGCTGCTCGTCCATCCGAACGCACGCGGCTGGCTCGGCTTCTGAAGCTATCGGCTAACTTGAATGCGCAACGCCTAGAACCACAGGCAGCCCCATGTCCAATCCACCGAATCTACCCCCGCTCACGGCTACGGCTGATCGCCGGGGTGTTGCGCCGCCAGCGCAACATGCAACATCGAAAATATCCGTTATCGGATCGACGCTGAGGATCGAGGGGGATCAAATCCAGATCATCGCTAGCGACAAGTTGCTGCTCGAGGGTCGAGTACGGGGTGATCTGTTCGGTACTGAAATTGTGATCGGTGAGTCCGCTCACGTCGAAGGGGTGGTGGTCGCCAAGCGCATAGAAGTCCATGGGCGCGTAGCCGGTGCGCTTCATGCAAGAGATCTGATAGTCGGCCGGACAGCTCAGATCGATGCCGAGATGCACTACGGTCAACTCACTCTCAACGAAGGGGCACGTTTTGAGGGCCGATCGCGGCGGTTGCAGGACAGTGCCGCATTACCCGAGCCCAGGACTCATGACGAGAGACGTGAATAGCTAACCGACGCGGCTGTCGAGCGCTGGAACGAGCCAAGGACGGAAAACATGGTCTCCATTGCCATCATGAATGCCAAAGGTGGGGTCGGCAAATCGACTTTGACCATGGCGATTGCGGAGACGCTCTCGGCATATCACGGCAAGACCGTGCTGCTGATTGATGCGGATGGTCAGATGAGTCTCAGCCTCATGCTGATGAGCGTCAAACGACTGAACGCGCTGAGGGACGAGAACCGCTCGATTACGGCATGGCTCAAGCAGTCTGTCCTCGGGGATCACACTGTCGATTGGCGCTCTTACATTGTAGATAAAGTCAGTGATGTGGACGACGCCTCCAGCCTGTTTCTCATGCCTGGCGATATGGACCTGACGTTGACGGAACGAGCAGTTTCGGAAGCGCACAGGGCAGCGCAGCTGCGACTACAGGTCCGACTTTTTCTCGAAGAAGCGAAGCAATGCGTCGATGTTGTACTTGTCGATTGCGCGCCAGGGATTTCGGTCGTTACGGAATGTTGGTTGCGCGAGTGCCAATGGCATCTCGTCCCCATCAAGCCCGATATTCTCGCCGTCAGTGGGATGGAGTATCTCAAGCGGTTCAGGCAGCGCGACGAGAGACTCGGGTTTGCAGCTCATCTGGGAGTTGTCATCAATATGAAACAGGTCCGGTCTCAGACCGACGAGTTGATGCATGAATTGCTGAACGGCAATTCCGAGCTGCGATGCTTCAAGTCCGCGGTGCCGAGCATTCCGCATATCCAGAAAGCCGCACTGTTTGTCGCTGAGGGCAGAAGCTTCCAGAACAAGTATCCGGGTGAAGCTGGCGCAGCGATCAGGAGTGTCACCGCTGAGATCCTCACCAGGCTCAGTGCATGAGAAATATCGAGGTGAGCGGTGCTTCGCCTCTTGCCACGCCAAGCTCGCATCGGTGCCCAGCCCAACGCGCGCCAGCTTCTGGTGTCTTGAGGGCAGCTTTCCTGCAGAAGGTCGTCAGCTCGGTCTACACGCTGAACGAGCCCGTCATCCTTGATGGTGCAGTGACCAGCAAGGTCGCCCAGGCCGACCGCAATGCCGAGCTGGTCGTGTTCCTGAACGGGTAACGATCGCCGGTCTCGTTCGGGAACCTGCGCGCTTCCCCGGCCGCACCCCGAATGTCGCGCCCAGCCAGCTCCCCGTCTGGTTGGGCGCGTTCGTTTCCTTTGTCCAGCTTCGCAGATCCACCACATCGGCGGCGGGGGCGCTCAGCCCCCCCTGCACGAGAACACGCAGGACACGGGACCAAGCGCACGCCATCATGCTCTCTACCGATCCCTTCGCGTGCACTAGCCCTCTCGCTCACCGTGACATGCCAAGTGAAGCGCGCGCGGGATTCGGCCGCGTGGTGCCAATGCGCGTAAGCGATTCGAACGCCGCGATGAATTCCTGCGTGCCGCTCTTCGACATGTAAACATCCATGCGCTGGCCGAGCGTCATCAGAAGCTCGCTACCGCTCTTGGCATGCACGATCGGATTACGCGCATAACCACCTGATGTGAAGAAGTTCGCTGTCGGCATACGGCGTCCAGGCTCCTGGATCATGTCGAGTCCGTTGCGAGGACCGGCGAGATTCATGATTTCGAGTTCGGCTCCGGTGATCTGGTCGCGGCCAAGCTCGCGACGCGCGGTGAAGAGAAGTTCGCGCAACTTGCCGATCTGCAGCATCGGGCCAATCTCACCATCGAGATTGAGGGCATGAATGCCGAGACCAGGCGCCGTTCCGGCAAGTGCTACGTGATTCTTCCAGCTGTTGGGGACACTGCGTGCAGTATCGCTCATCGAGCGCAGCGCCTGGATGCGGTGTGCCAACTCGCGTTTTAGGCTTGGAGTTTGGCTGGCACTGCGCTCCAGGGTCCGGATGAACGTCTCGCCGTGCTTGGCCAGCTCGCCGATGGTGTTAGCCGCCAGGAGCTGCGAATAGCCGATCGCCGTCGATGCAGGGCGCCCCTGTCCGGTTTGATGATTGATTCCGGACTGCATGTCGAACGTGCCCATGCCGCCGGTCTCCAGGGCAAAAACCCGAATTACATGCAACGGCTCGAGGCCTGCTGCAAGGGCCGCCTCGGCATAGCGACGCTTGAAATCGGCCTCGGAAACAAGCCGCGGCTGAAACCCGTGATGCTCGCGCGCCGCGGTCATAATATCCGCTATCGACGGGACGGCGCTCTGCGGCCCGACAGCCGGTCGACGCAGTGACACAGCGATATCGGCCGGCATCGCGATGGGTGGCAATTGCGGAGGATGCTGTCGTATGAAATCGGCGTCGCCGACCGGCTGGCCAGAACGACGCTTCGCTTGACGTACCGCGCGAAGCCGCTCCGCCTCGGACCAGTAGCGCACGCGAACGCTTGCCTGCACTTGCCTGCGCGCTATGACCTGCTCGTAGCGATGATGCTGCTCTGCCGACAGCAGACGGCGCATCTCGTCGCTCTTGGCCGGTGCCGGCGGCACGACCGACAGCAGCGCGCTCACAACCAGGATTGATACGACGCGCACGACGGTCATCGCACACCTCCAACGGTGTACTTCAGCGGGGAATGATCAGGCTTTGTCCTTGGTGTACCCCAATCGAGGGTAGGCGATTGGCCTGTATCAGTGCAGCAACCGGGACGTTGTAGCGCCGGGAAATGCCATAGAGCGACTCGCCGGCTTGCACAGTATGACGACTACTCGTCGCAACTGAGGGATGACCGGAGCGTGCCATAGGTTGGGGCGGACGCTGATCGCTCCGCTCCACCGGCTGCTGGTAGGCGGGAGAGGGAACCGTCGGTGAGCCACCGAGATCAGTGCGCTGACGGGAGGAGCTGCAGCCTGAGGCGATGAGCGCGACGCCGGCTGACAGGGATGCGAGACACAGACGATAACTCATAGGCGATTCTCCAACGCAGTATGAGCGGCACCGTGTGACGCGCAGGGTTAATCGCGTCTTAACAGCACGATTGCTTGCCCCCTTTCCAGGGGACTAACAGATGTTCCGCAGGCGACGGTAGTTACCAATATTCTTCCTCAAGTGCGCGATGCATTATCGCGTCGGGCATAACAGTTTCCATTGTGCGCACGCCTGAACGCGCCACCGCATAGATCAATCGGTAATACCGACGGCCTAATCTTCCCCTAGTCCGTCATCCGGAGATTCTAGTAGATGAGTAGGCACAACCCAACGCTGAGTAGCGACGCAGATGGCGTTCAGCCGACACTGCGGCTCTCTACACTTGCAATTTTCGGTAACGCTTTGCCGGATGCGGTGGCGATCCTCGATCGGGCGGGTACCATCCGGGTTGCCAATCCGGCCTTTTGTGCGCTCATCCGACACCCCACAGCTCAACTGAATGGAAAACGGCTCGTCGATCTCGACGGCCTTGCCGAAATCTGGACAACGATAGACGCAGCCGTGCTGCGAACTGGTGACGACAAGTCGCTAACCCAACTGATCGAACGCCGCGAAATGATCATCTCGCGAAACGCTCAGCCGATTCTACCCGTCGAGGTATCTGCAAACGCGATCGACGATGGCAAAATCCGGTGCTTCGTCGTCTCGATTCGAGATATCAGCAAACGCACGTCCTTCGAGGCGGCGATGATTGAGGCTCGTACCAACGCCGAGCGCGCAAATGTTGCCAAGTCTGACCTTGTGGCTATGGTCGCCCATGAGATACGGACTGCGGCCAATGGCGTCGATGGCTTGTTGAGGTTGATCGAGCAAGAACCAGATCGCGTGAGGCGCCTCTCCTACCTCAAATCGGCTCAGCAGTGTGCCGGATCGCTCATCAGCATCGTCGGCGATATCCTTGATCTGTCGAAGTTGGAGGCCGGGAAGTTCACCATCGAGCCTCGCCAGTTTGACGTGTCTGAACTTCTGACGACCATCGACGCTTTCTGGCGCCCGCAGATCGAGGCAAAGGGCCTGCGCTTCACGATCGACAAAACGGCCACTCGCGCTGAACTCGTTCATGGAGACGACCTCAGGCTGTGTCAAATTTTGCATAACTTCATCTCGAACGGCCTCAAGCACACCGAGCGCGGAGAAATCCGCCTGACCGTGACCGATCGCGACGCCGGGACACGTTGCTTTGCCGTAAGCGACACAGGGGGTGGAATTCCGGAGAGCGAACGAGAAAAGTTGTTCAAGCCCTTCGAGCAATGCAGCGGCGACCTGTCCACCCGGCTTAAAGGGACAGGCCTTGGCCTTGCGATAACGCGCCGTCTCGCCGAACAAATGCAGGGGCGCGCTGGTGTGTCGAGTGAGGTTGGGAAAGGCAGCACGTTTTGGGTCGATGTCGTGCTGCCCGACGTGGAAGCGCCGCCGAAAGCGCAGCTCGCCATGACTGCATTGCCGACCGTTTCACCGGCGCACTCACACATTCTTATTGCGGAAGACAATGCCGTCAATCGCCTGCTTTTGAAAGCTCAATTGGGGCCGCGCGGCTACTCGATCACGTTTGCGACTACAGGCAAGGAGGCCATCACGGCTGTGCGGGCTGTTCGATTCGATGCCATTATTCTCGACATCCTCCTGGGAGATATGCGGGGTGATGAGGTGTCAGCTGAAATTCGTCAACACGAAGTCGGCTCGCTTGCAACTCCGATTCTCGGACTAACTGCTTTTCGTCGCGACGAACTCCAAGCCAACGTCGTCGATGCATTCGATCTGCTGCTCGAAAAGGGAACCGATGCCTCAGCGCTTGTTGCCAGATTGGATCTGGCGGTCGCGTGTGGACGCATTCGACGTGATTCCAAAAGACCGGTTATTGACGTAACCACTCTCGCTCGATTACCGGCGCGCAACCGTGAGGCACTTCTCGACCTCTTTGTGATAGAGCTTGAGAACGGGCTGCGCGCGCTCGACAAGGCGACCTCCGAGGCCGCGCTCGTCGCGGCCTGTCACGCCTTGGCAGGTGTGGCGGCGAACTATGGGGCCAATCGTGTTGCCACTTGCGCACGCTTGCTTCACAAATGTGCGGCGGACTCGGTTGCTCGCCCCTTTGCAGCACGATGTCTTGCCGAAGAAATCCGCTCTTCGGTTCTTGAATTACGACACGGGCGAGCCGCCCGCCGTGCTGCGAGCCATTCGGCTATTTGAAGACGCCATGACTCGCGTAAAAAATTTCTTTGGAAGATAGGTCCGTGTTTATGTATTGCTCCGCGAGCGATCTATTTTCTGACACCAACGTTTATGCCACCCAATACCGCGGACGCCTGAGCCGGGTCCGACGGACCAGCGGCGAGCACTACGGCGTTACCGTTCACGTGGCGCGCGCTCCGTGCGTTTTCGAAAGACACCATCAAGCCCAAGATCCTCGCCCTGGGTCGCCTGAGTGAAGTCGAGTTCGAGGCTCACGAGAACACTCTGGCGGATCACCTTACCAACCCCAACACCCTTCTGATAGCTTTTCATCCAGTCGTGGGGAAAGAAAGAAAGAAGATCACCTGAAGTAGCGGCAATCTCCGACCGCACGTCTGCCAATCCGAACATGGCTGAGAGCAACACGTGGCGCTGACTGTAATCCGTTGTCGCCTCCTTTTGTGCCCCTTTGCAGCCGATGAGTACAAAGAGGGTCGCGGGGGACGAGCGGACTCGTGACGCGCTGTTGAGGCACTCGACCTCGGGCGCGATACCAGAGGCTCAGTATCTGCACCGTCCGCGGCCGACCAGCGCACGGAGACTACATTACTGAGTAACGCGATGCGTCACTGACCCGATGTTCACGTCAACCGCGTAGTCCGGCGGAGCGATCGTCACCCGGGAGGGCCGAGACCCGCGGCCACCGGCCAGGCGGGGCTCGGTCACGCGGCCCGTACTTGCCGCGTGATAGAGCGCGGCCCTCGCCCCTTCGGCGAGGGACCGTCCCAGAACGTTCTTGAACTCAGTTTGCATTTGAAGTTGCCTGTCGGTGTGCTCACTGAGATCCGGGGAATTTTGACGCAATCCATCTCATCCGTCTCAACGAGTGCCATCGATTGGCTTTCCAGAAAAGTCTTAGTGGCTTTCGCGAAATGATCCGAGTTTTTTGCCAACGGCTTCTCGCGTTGGCTGATCAGCGTCCGCAACACCCGGGACGCGAACATGACCGAGGACGAGACCGACGCCGTCTATACGGCTTCCGCTCCGCTGGCAGCGGCCAATGACAATGGCGCCAATGCGAGACCTGCCATCGATCCGCGAATCCTCGTGATCGCCCGAGCCATCGGCCGGCAGATCGCGCGCGAGCAACTTCACCAATTGCAGGCTGACAATGACAACGAAACTCAAGAGAGTTGAATTGCTTCTACGGTCACGAAATCGCCCAAGCTGCGCTATCATGTGGCAACCAATAGATCGGACACGCCAGAGGAGAACGCCATGACCCGCGTTGCACTCTATGCCCGCTACTCCTCCGACAACCAGCGCGAGGCCTCGATCGAGGATCAGCTGCGATTATGCCGCGTGCACGCCGAGCGACAGAGCTGGACCATCGTGGACAGCTACCAGGACCGTGCGGTCTCCGGCGCCTCGCTGATCCGGTCCGGCATCCAGGCACTGCTCGGTGATGCCCTGCGCGGCCGGTTCGAGGTCGTGCTCGCCGAGGCGCTCGACCGGATCAGCCGCGACCAAGAGGACGTCGCCGGCGTGTTCAAGCGGATGGCGTTCGCCGGCGTGAAAATCATCACGCTGTCCGAAGGCGAGATCGGCCACCTGCATGTCGGGCTGAAAGGGACGATGAATGCGCTGTTCCTGAAAGACCTCGCCGACAAGACACGACGCGGTCTTCGCGGTCGGGTCGAGGCGGGCAAGTCGGGCGGCGGCCTGTGCTACGGCTACGCGGTCGTCAAGCGTGTGGACGGTGAGGGCGAGCCGATCTTTGGCGAGCGCCGTATCAATGACGACGAGGCTCGGATCGTGCGGCGGATCTACAGCGAGTTTGCCGCCGGAGCCTCACCACGCCGGATCGCCGTCACCTTGAACGACGAGGGTATTCCCGGCCCGTTCGGTCGCACATGGGGCGACACCACGATCCGCGGGCATATCAGCCGTGGCACCGGCATTCTCAACAACGAACTCTATATCGGCCGGCTGATCTGGAACCGACTCCGGTACGTGAAAGACCCGAGCACCGGCAAGCGCGTGTCCCGGTCCAATCCTCAGGACGAACGGATCACGACTGAGGTGCCGGAGCTGCGCATTGTCGATGACGACCTCTGGCAGGCCGTCCGCGCGCGACAAGCGGAGCTGGCCACGATATTCGCGGCGACGACAATTGGCGTCAGAGAGGCGCGCGCCAAGCGCTTCAATGAGGCGCGCCGGCCGGCCTTTCTCCTGTCCGGCCTGCTCACCTGCGGCACGTGCCAGGGCCGCTACGGCATCATTCTGCAGGATCGATATGGCTGCCTGAACCACCATCGCCGCGGCACCTGCAATAACAATAGAACGATCCGGCGTCCGGCAATCGAGCAGCGCGCACTGACGGGGCTCACCGAGAAGCTGGTCTCGGGCGGCGCCGTTGCCGAGGCGGTGCGCGCCTACCACCAGGAGCTGAACCGCCAGAACCGGGAGCGCCGCGCGCAGACTAGCGCCGACCGGCCGGCGCTCGCCAAGGTCGAGCGCGCGATCGCGAGCATGATCGCTGCGATCGAGGACGGCATGTACCAGCGAACCATGAAGGCGCGGATGACGGAGCTCGAGCAGCAGAAAGCCGAGATTGTCGCCCGCTTGGCAGTCGACCAACCCCAGTTGCTGGACGTCAATCCCCACGTCGCGGAGGTCTACCGCCGCAAGGTCGAGCGATTGACCGACGCGCTGGCCGATCCACAGACCAACCAGGAAGCCGCCATGGCACTCCGATCATTGATCGGCGATATCGTGCTGACTCCGGGCGCCAAGCGTGCCGAGGTGCACGCGACTCTACGCGGCGAGCTGATGTCGATCCTCGAATTCGCCGCCGCACGGAACACGCCAGGAACTTCCGTGCCCCGAACTATAACGAACGCGGTTGCACGCCCCCGCAACCAAACTTCTCCTGAGACATTGAGAGATTGGCAGACAGCGCGCGGGTAGCACCGCGCTGTCGGATCTGCTGCAACCGGCAATGGCGACCGCGTCACACGCCGGGGCGCGAGGTTGATCGGAGCCTTGAATTCGCTATCTGTGGGAGATGACAGCAAATCTCCTCTGGCTCGTCCTCGCCGCACCCTTCCTCGGCATAGCCCCCGTCGTGCTCGCTGGCCGAAGATCGCGCTCGGCCGCCGCCTGGTCGGCCGCCGCGGTCATGGCTGCGGGACTGGCGGCACTCGCGCCTCTCCTTCCGGCGGTATTCTCCGGCCGGCCGACTGTGGTGCGCGCGCACTGGCTGCCCGAATGGGGGCTCGACCTCGCCTTACGGCTCGACGGGCTCGGCCTGCTGTTCGCCCTGCTGATCCTCGGCATCGGCCTGCTGATCGTGCTCTACGCCGCCTACTACCTGCCGAAGTACGACCGGCTCGGACTGTTCTATGCCGAGCTGCTCGCCTTCGCCGGCGGCATGCTCGGCGTGGTTCTGGCCGAGAACATGATCATGATGCTCGTGTTCTGGGAGATCACGAGCCTCACCTCGTTCCTGCTGATCGCCTACAAATACGAGAACACGGATGCGCGCATCGCCGCGCGGATGGCGCTCGCGGTCACGGGCGGCGGAGGTCTCGCGCTCCTCGCGGGCATACTGCTGCTCGGCAATATCGCCGGAAGCTTCGAGCTCACCGAGGTGCTCGCCCGGGGCGACGCGATCCGCGCACACCCGCTCTACCCCGTGATGCTGGTGATGATCCTGCTCGGCGCCTTCACCAAGTCCGGCCAGTTCCCATTCCATTTCTGGCTGCCGAACGCGATGGCCGCGCCGACGCCGGTCTCGGCCTACCTGCATTCCGCGACGATGGTGAAGGCCGGCGTCTTCCTGCTCGCGCGCCTCTATCCCGCGCTGTCGGGCACCGACCTCTGGCTCGTGCTCGTCGGCACGACCGGCGCAGTGACGTTCGCTTACGGTGCCTACGTCGCGCTGCTGAAGCACGACTTCAAGGGCCTGCTCGCCTACTCGACGATCAGCCACCTCGGCCTCATCACGCTGCTGCTCGGTCTCAACACCTCGATGAGCGCGGTTGCCGCGGTGTTCCACATCATCAACCACGCCATCTTCAAGGCGTCGCTGTTCATGGCGGCGGGCATCATCGATCACGAGTGCGGAACGCGCGACATGCGGCGCATCAACGGCATGTTCAAGTACATGCCGTGGACCGCGACGCTCGGCATCGTCGCGGCTGGGTCGATGGCCGGCGTGCCGTTGCTCAACGGCTTCCTGTCGAAAGAGATGTTCTTCACCGAGACCGTCACCCATCCGGCCTTCCAGGGTTATGCATCGTGGGTGCTGCCGGCCTTCGCGACCATCGCCGGCATGCTGTCCGTCGCCTACTCTGCCCGCTTCGTGCACGATGTCTTTTTCAACGGCGAGCCGATCGACCTGCCGAAGTCCCCGCACGAGCCGCCGCGCTGGATGCGATTGCCGGTGGAGATACTCGTCGCCCTGGTTCTGCTGGTCGGACTGTTGCCGCAGTTCGCGGTCGGCCCGCTGCTCAGGGTTGCCGCCGGGGCGCTGCTGCCGGCGGGCGTACCGGAGTTCAAGCTCGCGGTGTGGCACGGCTTCAATCTGCCGCTGGTGATG